>CXWJ01020252.1_pt1 | contig 17183 bp, 14 predicted proteins | sample 590841 | NCBI WGS metagenome assembly CXWJ01 (sample SAMEA3498367, study PRJEB10139) | wastewater metagenome | biome: wastewater treatment plant; material: activated sludge | place: Austria | collected 2015-01-21 | reverse complement strand
GTTGAGCACCTGCTTGTCTGCGTGGTAATGGAACTGGACGTTCTCGAGCCGCAGCGTTTTGGTGAGTTTGGGGAGTGCGACCGGATGGGGTGGATCGGCGATTTTCGATTCGCGATCGATCACTTCGTAGACACGTTCGGCGGCGGCCGTGGCCTGCTGGATGTGGCTGAATTCTTGCGACAGGCGGCGGGCCGGATCGCTCATGCCGGCCAGCATGGCGAAGAAGACGCTCATCGCGCCGTGCGTGAGAGGGATATCGCTGATTTTGATGCCGAGGATGTGGGTTTGTTGGCCGAGGACGAGGTAGCCCCCCATGAGCGCCGCGAGCAACACCATGCCGATGCCAAGCGTTTCCACCACGGGGCTGACCAGGGCGTTGTAGCGGGCGATTTTCATCTGACGATGGAAGAATTCCTTCGACGATTGCTCGAATTTTTGCAGCTCAACGGCTTCCTTGGTAAAGGCTTGGATCAGTTTGATGCCGCTTAATGTTTCCGAGAGGGTTTCGTAGATCGAGGAAAGTTCCTGCATCGCGCGGCGATGCGTACGTTTGAGGGAGCGCCCCAGCCAGTGAATGGCGTAGCCGGCGATGGGGGCAGTGATGATTGTGAGAAGGAGAAGCTGCCAGCTAACCCAGGCGGCAATGGCCAGACAGACGATGACCTTGAGTGGTTCCAGGAGTGCCTGGCCAAATAATTTTTGCACGCCTTCGCGGACGGAGTTCAAGTCGGTGGTGCAGCGGTTCATCAAATCGCCGCGGCCCGCTTCCGTGAAGTTGGCGAGATCGAGACGCAACACGTGGCGGTAGTATTCTCTGCGGAGATCGTGGCCGACGCTGTTGCCGAGTCGCAGCACCAACATGTGGTTCCAGATGCGGACCACATTTTTGACGAGCGTGCCCACGAGCACGAAGAGGAGGACGACGAGGAGGGTTTTGAAAGGCGTGGTGGGAAGCCAGCGATGGGCGTAGGGAGAGAGGAAGCGGAATTCCTTGGCGCGCCACTCGTGAGCGCTGATGTCGTTTTCGGCGGTCGACTTCTCAGCCGCGATCGTGCCGGCGATGTGCTCGGCAGAAATCTTCCGCAAACTTTCCAGGCGGGCGATGAAATTGGTCAGCCGCGTTTTTTCGGCGATTTGAATATCGCTCCATACGCCGGCCGATTTCTCTTTGTGCTCTTCGAGCTCTTGGCGGCTCTCCCCGATTTCTTGGGCGATTTGCTGCTGGACCTCCTCCGCATTGTTGGCGTCCAGTTGCTGGAGCTTATTGAGCCAGTGCTGGCTGTCGGCGATTTTGCGATCGCTCTCGGCCAGTTTTTGATCGATCCACTGCGGGAGCGAGCTGTCGTTCATGATCACGTCAACAACGGGGAAGACGGCCGTGAGATTGCCGCCCCACAAGAGAGCGATGACGACCGACGTGAGAATGCAGCTCACCACGTTGACGCGATGAGCGAGTGCCAATTTTAGCGCGCGTTTGAAGTCTTTCATGGATCGGTCGTCAGTAGCCAGTTATGCGGCGACTAGCATTGCTGTCACGCACCGCGCAATTTGATGGGTCGCCGGTTGTATCAAAAGGAGTGGGGCGGACCAAGAGCGGTGAATGCTAGCAGGAAGAGGGTTGGGGTTCGACAGCACGCGTTGTAGCGAAAAGTTGGATTCTGCGGATTGTGCCGCCGATACCAAAGATACCGACATCGCGGCGGTGGCCCTGCTCTTTTCTTAGACCCGCCGCGGTGACCCAGGTGAATTGATTAGGGGGGAATCTGATGAATCGCACGTTTCTCGTGCTCGCGCTGACGGTGTGTTCCACGGTCGGCTGCCGGGCTTTTGGTCCCTATGGCAACTGCGGCGGTTGCGGCGATGCCTGTCACGTAAGCCGATCTCAACACGCGCCGCGGCCGATGGGCTGTGGCGATGCGTGTGGCCCGGGGCGTGGCGGCACATGTGGCGAATGCATCGAAGGCAGTTGCGTCGGCCAAGGTTGCGGCGATTGCCAACTCTTCCAACGCTATTGCGGGCCGGCCTGCGACGGCAACTTCGGCAACCCATGTGGCTGCGAGGGCGGAAACTGCCCCTGCACAAGCTGTGGCAATCGCGGTTTTGGGCCGGGCGAGTATGATTGCTCGCCCTGTGGATCGCCCGATTGGGGCGCGAACGGGTTTAAGCGGCCGTGGAACTCGACGGGAAATTGCCGAACTTGTGACGACGAGTCGGCGCGACCCCACGGCATCAGCCCGGCGATCTGCGGCGGTGGTTATTGCTGCCCCTGCTGTGGCAAGCCAGCGCCAGGTTGCTGTTGCTGCAACTCAGGCGATCAACACTACAACTTCACTCCTGGTCCGCCGGTCGCTCAGACTGCTTATCCGTACTACACGGTACGTGGCCCGCGCGATTACTTCCTGGCGAATCCGCCTTCGATTGGACCGTATTAATAAAGGGGGAAGGTGGATGGCGGAAGGGGGAATGCCCCCCTGCTCGGTCCTTCCGGCCAGTAGCTAACTGCTAGAAGCTAATAGTTGGCAGACCGCGTGAAGGGACTCACGCATTACCAGCCGCCAGCGGTGCACGGACGCACCAGGGCGGCTGGTTTTGTTTGTGGACAAATGGGCAAGGCGGAGGGCAGAAGTGGGACAGAGGGCAAGTCTGGCGTTAGATGCCTCTATTCCGGCGGCTAAAAAATCGACGGCCGCCAGATTTCTGGTCCGCGCTGCTGTAGAATAGCCGGCATGCAGCGAATCACTCGACTTGCTTGTTTGCTCGGTGTGCTTGGCCTGGCTACTGCCTCCCCAGGCCGCGATCTGTTTCTGACGATCGGCGGCGGACATTCGCCGGAAAGCAATCAGGCCTCGCTGGAGAAGAATGTGCTCTTCTATCAGCAATTGCTGAAGGAGCAAAATGTCCCCGCGGCCCAGCAGACGGTCTTTTTTGCCAGCGGATCGCCCAGCGATAAGGATGTGCAGGCGGTCGATCTAGATTCCGTGCCGAAGGCCAACCGCCTGATGGCCGAGTTCTTTGGCACGGAGCGAGACCTGGGGCTGCTTTATCGCAGCATTGAGGTGCCCGCCGTTCGGGGCGCCACCAGCCTGGAAAACATCCGCCGCTGGTTCAACGAGGTCGGCCCGACGCTCAAATCGGGCGACCGCCTTTTGATCTACGTCACCGCTCACGGCGACCGCTCCGACGACCGCCAAAATCCCTACGAAACCTCGATTATGCTCTGGGACGACGAGAAGCTTTCGGTCTCCGATTTCGTCGCCCTGCTCGATCGGTTGCCCGCGGGGGTCCGAGTCGTAACCGTCATGGTGCAATGCTACACGGGCGGCTTCGCGCGGTTCATCTACGAACAGGCCGATCCCGAAAAAGGGCTGGCCAAGCAAAACCGCTGCGGCTTTTTCGCGACTGTGCACGATCGCGAGGCAGCCGGCTGTACGCCTGATGTGGACGAAACGACGTACGTTGAATACAGCACGTACTTTTGGGAGGCGCTGGCCGGGCACTCGCGCACGGGCAAGCGCATCGTCCGCCCCGACTATGACGGCGATGGCCAAACTTCGTTTGCCGAGGCCCACGCCTACACGGTGATCAACGCCGATACGATCGATCTACCGCTGACCTCCTCCGCTGAATTTCTCAGCGTCGAGAGCCAGTTTCAGGACGAGGAACATCCGAAGCTGCTGCCGAAAGATGCTCCCTACGAAACGGTGCTCGAGCTGGCGACGCCCGCGGAACGCGCCGTTCTCGAAGGGCTCTCAAAGCAATTGGAGTTGGCGGGCAGCGACCGCATCGCGGAAGCCGGTCGCGACGGCCGCGGCTCTCGCCGGGGTCGCGGGCGGGGGCGCGATCGCTCCGCCAGCCAGCGCGCCGAGCGCCTGCGCGACACGATTGCCGACGATCTCAAGGAGCGCTGGCCGGAGCTCTCGAACGTCTTGAATCCGGGTGCCGTCGAATTGCTCACGACGCGAAAGGAGGAGTTCATCCAGGCCGTCGAACAACACCCGAGCTACGAAGAGTACCGCACGCAGGCCGACTTCGCTGCCCGCAGCCCCGACCGGCAAAAACGCCGCGCGAAATTCGAGCGCTTCGTCCGCACGTCGCAGGATGTCATTCTTCGCGAGAACCTCAAGCGAATGGATGACGAGAAGCGATTGGCGCAGTACGAGGCGATCGTCGCGGCGGAAGCAGGGTTGCTCGGCGCGGATTCAACGACTAAGAAGCCAGTGGCAGTCGGCGCAGCTAAATAAAGGCGTGCGGAAGTTACGCCGTCATGAATGATGGTGATGCTTGTTTAGATTGCAGGTTCAAGCTATGGCCTGAGGATCGTTTACGATCCTTTTTCTTCAATACTAGCCCCGACGTTTACGTCGGGGTAAATTGGCGACCAACCTTGCCTGGAGAGCCTTTTACGGGCCTTGGTGAGAATCGTTGCGGCGTTGATTACCCCGTCGTTAATGACGGGGCTAATATCGCTGCGCGAGGAAGGGTCGTAAACGACCCTCAGGAGAAGCCGCGCATTGCTGAAGAAGCCTATCAAGGCACGTGATAATCGCAATCGGAAAGATGCGATGGTCGAGGCGAAGGATTCGGCAGCGTCTTGGGACCGATTGGGGTTTCTAACGGTTTTTCCAAGTTGACGTAGTGTAAGAAGAACGCCCACACGCCTGCGGCCTCATCGATCGCACATTCATCATACGCTACCTGCCAATCTGATTGTGGTTTCCCCTGGACTTGCTGGGCAAAATCACCCCATTCGATTGTCGCATCCGGCGGATCGATTTGAATCTCGATCAGAAACAAACCATTGAAGTGATCACGTACATCCTCCTCAGCTTGCCTCAGATTATCACCTGTGAGATCGGAACCCCATTGGAGATCAAGTGTTTCCTCAAACAGTTCCGTTGAGGGTACAACAGGATGTACACCGAGAATTTGCACAGATTGCAATGGAACCGTCATCCCATAGCTCCATGATGTGTACGATAATCGACGACCACATTGGTCCCAACTTCTAAACAGCTCCAGCAACTAAGGCAATGTTTTGCCCACCAAAACCAAAGCTGTTGCTGAGGATGGTGCGGACTTTTTTCTCGCGGGGCGTGTTGGGGATGTAGTCGAGGTCGCAGTTGGGGTCGGGGGTTTCGTAGTTGATCGTGGGTGGGACGATGCTGTCGCGGACGGCTAGGAGGGAAATGATTAGTTCTGTAGCGCCGGCCGCCGCGATGAGGTGGCCTGTCATGCTTTTGGTGCTGGAGATGGGGATCTTGTAGGCTTGGGGGCCGAAGGCTTCTTTGATGGCGAGCGTTTCGACTTTGTCGTTGACTTGCGTGCTGGTGCCGTGGGCGTTGATGTAGTCGATGGAGTCTGTGTTGCGACCAGCGTCTTTCAGTGCCATTTTCATGCAGGTGATTGCGCCGCGGCCTTCGGGGTGGGTATCTGTGATGCGAAAGGCGTCGGCCGTGGTGCCGTAGCCGAGGATTTCGCCATAGATCGGCGCGCCGCGCTTCTTCGCGCGTTCATAGTCTTCGAGCACGACCATCGCGGCCCCTTCGCCCAGGATGAAGCCGTCGCGGTTGAGATCGAAGGGGCGAGAGGCTTTTTGAGGCTGGTCGTTGTTCTCGCTCAATGCCGTCAACAGGTTGAAGCCGGTGACGCCGAAGGGGTGGATCATGCTGTGTGCGCCGCCGGAGAGCATGACGTCGGCCTCGCCGCGGCGGATGATTTCGGTCGCTTCGCCAATGGCCTGGCTGCTGGCGGCGCAAGCAGTGAGGCAATTGACGTTCGGGCCTTCCGCGCCGAACATCGTGGCGACGTAGGCGGCCGGCATGTTCGGTTCTTGCTCAAGCTCGGCTTGCGGGTCGAGGCGCTGGAGACCTTCCTTGACGAATTTGCCGAGGTCAATGCCGTCTGGCTTGAGGGCGGCAATCATCATCCGGCTGAAGTTGGGGAAGTCTTGTTGCCCTTCGCCCGCGCCAAGGTAGACGCCGAAGCGATCGGGATCGACGCTGCCCTGCACGCCGGAGTCTTCGACCGCTTGCTTAGCCGCGCCGACAGCGAAGCGGGTATGGCGGCCGCGCTTGGCCCACACGTCTTCGTCTTCGCCGACTTTGGCGACCGACCAGTCGCGGACTTCGGCGGAGATGCGCGTGGGAAAGTTGGAAGCGTCAAAGAGGGTGGTGTAGCCGACGCCCGATTTGCATTCCTTCAAGTTGGCCCACAACTCCGGGACGGTGGTGCCGAGGGGCGTGACACAGCCCATGCCGGTAACTACAACGCGACGACGCATGGTACTTCCTTTTCCAAGTCAAGGATAAACCGCGGAGACACAAAGGACATCGAGAAGAAAGAGAATTTTTGAACAGGAGAGAACGGAGGAAACACAGAGAAACAAGAAGCGATCAAACTAATTCTCTGTTTTCTCAGCGCGCTCCTGTTGAAAATCTTCTCCGTGTTCTCTGTGTCTCCGTGGTTAACAGAGCTCTTACGTTTTGAAATTATAGTCTTCCGCTCGGAGGCGGGTGCCGTCGGGACGGATGCCGACATCGAAGACGCCGACGATGCGGAGCCACGCTAGCAGATCGGCCGGGTCAAAGAGGCGGCGATTTTGGGTAGGATCGGCTGTTTCCGGGCTGAGCCTGCCGAAAAAGACCTCGCCCTCTGCTTGTTGGCGGTCGCCGACGTGGGCGGAAATTTTGGCGGAGGCTCCGATTTCTTTGACTTGAATGATTTCCGCGTGATAGCGGAGCGTTTCACCAGGGCGGACCGCGCCTTCGAATTTGCACTTGGAAAACTTGGCCAGGACGACCAGCTCGCCGAATTTATAGGCTTCGCTGACCAACAGACCGGCGCACTGGGCCATCCCTTCCGCGATCAGCGTGTTAGGCATGACCGGGTGATCGGGCCAGTGATCGTGCAGAAAATCTTCACTGAGGGAGACACACTTCACCGCGGTTGCATGCGATCCGCTGACGAATTCGGTGAAGCGGTCCAGCCAGAACCAGCGCATGAGGTTGTTCCGTGGATTTCATCGCCTTGCAGCACTGCCGCGAGCTCCGCTCCGCATCGCGGCCAACAGGGAGGGGTTAGGCGGCCAGCTTGTGCTCTACGAAGTTGCACATGTCTTGGACAGTGAGTTGCTTGCTCAGGTTAAGCACGTTCGGTTCGGCCTCGAACTTCGACAAGTCCGCGAACGGCATCCGCTCTTTGAGCTTGGCCAGACCGGCGGCATTCACTTTGCCGTCTTCAACGAACTCGGCGTTGTTGAGGATGTCTTCCGGAAATAACTCCCCGCGCTCGATCTTGATATCGAAGGCCTTTTCGAGGCGAAAGACGATATCGAGGAAGTCGATCGACTCGGCGCCAAGGTCTCCTTGGAGCGTGGCCTGCGGGGTGACTTCGTCTTCGTCCACACCCAGCGCATCGACCAGAGCTTCCTGGACCTTGGAAAAGATGTCTGTTTTCGTCTGCATCGCGTTACCTTCCTCCGAATAAGTGTCCGTTAACCACTGCGCGACTATCTGACTGCGGCCGTAGGTAGGACCGGCAGCAGGATCTTGTGCCAGCGTTGAAAATATGTTGTAAGTTTTTGGTCGATGGGTAGTTTCGTCGGATCGCTATCCGCCAAGTTGTAACGCTCCAGGACGAGTCGACCGCTGAGCGTAGTGCGGTTGCTGATCTGGCCATCCACTTTGACCGTCGCGAAACGTTCGTCTTGGCTGACGAGTGAAACGGTAACGGTGAGCATCTGGCCGGGCGGAACGAAGTCGGCGTATTTGACGTTCTTAACCTCTTTCAAGGCAATAATGCTGTGAGCAAAATTCTCGCTAAGCCGCAGTAACCAGGCGCTCGCTTGCGTGGCCGCTTCGAGCATAAATACGCCCGGTAGCACGGGGAACTCCGGAAAATGGTCGGCTAAGTATTCTTCGGTCAGCGTTACGTTTTTCGTGGCCGTCAGTTGAACGCCTGGTTCAAAGGAACGGATTGAGTCCAAGAGCCAAAAACGCATGGCCTTATACCGATCATTACGCGTAGCGCCAATCGCTTTAGGGACCGTCACGGCCCCGCGCACCCGGCGCAAGGAGACGCGAATCGGCGAAAATACCCGCCACCGACCCGGTGTTCCGGGGTACGGGATTGGTGGATTGGGCGAAATGGCGAATTACGGATTATAGCTACTGATTATAGGACCGACAACGGCTAGGGGGAGGCTGCGGGCGATCCGCAAGGCTCCGAGAAGCCGCAATTGTCTTTCGGGTGGGGTGTAGAGGATTTTGCACCGTCCGGCAAGACAGACGGGGAAAGGGGGGCGAGTGTGTGCGGAAAGATTCGTGTCAGGCGACCGGGGCAAGGGGAAGCGGACCGGTTCGACGCTTATTTGCCCGCCCTGCCCTTCAATTTTGGCAATGGGCGAGGGCAGTCAGGGCGAGTGCCGTGGCGAGGAGAGGGTCGTCTTCCTTCATGAGTGGGCTCACGGTGTTGCGGAAGCTTCCGTCGGAGGCTTGTTCTCTCCCGACCACGGCGGCCAGCGTGGAACGCCAATCGCCCGGCCAATCGAGCGATTGGTAGGCTTCGGCTCGGACGGCGTAGTGGTAAAAGCGGATAGCCTCGCCCCACGGTTCGGGATGATCTGTTGGGACGCCTTGAGGGTAGCTGAGGTCGTCGTGGGCGTGGAGCCAATCGACGGCCCGCCTAAGTCGCTCATCGTCGCGCGGCACACCGCAAGCTAGTAGCGCGAGGATGCCGTCGCAGGTGGCTGTGGCGTAGCTGCGGAAGTGGGGCGCGGCTTTGTCATTCGACGTGGCGGAGAAGCGGCCCTTATTGGCCTGTTCGACGATGGGCGAGAAGTAAAAGCCGCCGTCGAAAGGAATATTGGTTCGATCGTACAGATAGTTGGTCACGCGAGGCGGCTCCGACAGCGCGCCCGGGTGACGCTGCACGACCCGAAGGAACAATTCGGCGCGACTGAAGGCGGGATGGCCACGATCGGGGATCAGCGCTCGAAGCGCCTGGACCGCGCGACGGGTGTGGGCCAAATCCATGTGGCCTGGATTGCCGTCTTCCTGCGCAATGTCGAAGCCCCAACCGCCGTAGGCCGGATGAGTGGTGTTGAAGCCGTGCGCCTCGTCAAATTGTGCGTCGCACAAATAGGCAACCATGCGCGTCGTGAGTTGAGGATCATCCTTGTCGGCCAGAGCCGAATCGTCTTTGACGGCGAGCAGACAGCGCAGCGCATAGCTCGTGCTGTAGACGGGGTACTCGACGATATCGGGGTCGGCATGGCCGAGAGAGCCATTTTTGTCGATGTGTGCGCGGATGAATTTCAACGCGCGATCGACGCCTCCAGCAGGCCGCGGGTAGACGGACTCAGGCACTTGCAGAAGCGCGTGGAGGACGAACGGGGTGAGGGCCTGGCCGGATCGCAGCATGGCGTATTGGGAACTATGCCAACCGCCGTCGTCGGCTTGCTGGCCCCAAAGGTATGCGGCGGCCTGGCGGAGTGGGGCTTGTGGTGCGAGTGGGGTTGCGGCCGAGGCTCTATTCCAGGCACCAATAATCAGCACGAACAGGATCAGTCTCTCGCAGAGACGCAGAGGCGCAGAGCCGGAGAAAAAATAGTACTGCACAATACTCCTCATTGATTGATGTTCAATTGTTTTTCTTCGCGCCTCTGCGAGAGATAGTGCATCGATCCGTTACTTCTGTTCCGCGTTGCTGGTCTGGGCGACTTTTTCGGCGTTTTTCTGAGTACGCTCGGCCATCGAGACGAGAAATGTGGCATCGCGGTCGGTGGTGAGGCATTGGACGACGGCCGCGGTGCAGAAGACGGGGCTGGTGATGCAGTGCATGCCGGACCAACTGCCGTCGGCATTTTGAACTTTCTGCAGCCGGCCGTGCATCTTGTCGTTCCATTGGTTGAACTTGTCGCCGCCGGCGATGACCAGTGATTCGCTGGTGAGGAGGTAGCTGAGATATTCCTCCCCGCCGTTGTTGCCAAAACCCTGCAACAGTTTTTCATCGTCGAGACGTTTGAGTTGGCTCTCGTGCTGTTCGGCGGCACGAGCGAGGACTTGCACTTTGTCTCGATCGATGCCCGCGACTCGGAGGTTTTCCTCGCTGACGGTCGCATCCGCCGGCAAAGCGCCTTTTTTTACGGCATCGGCGACAGCCGCTTTGGCTTCGCTGGCGTCGGAGGCGTTCCCGCGAAACGCGCCGTTGAAGGCGTAGAGATCGACACCAGCGGAGGCCTCTGATTTCGGGGCTACTGCGCCGTCGGCAGAAACTTCGACTTGACGTTTCTGATAGGCGCGGGCGTCTGCTAGTTTTTTGTCATCGATTGTCTTGCCGTTGGCGCGGGCAATTTCGAGAGCCGAGCAACTCAGCGAGGATTGCAGGACAGGCGCCCAACCACCCCCCTGCCCCCAGCCGCCGTCTTTCTGTTGAGAGGCCTGGAGCTTGCCGAGGCATTTGTCGAGCGCGGAGTTCGTGCGATCGTAAAGCGAGTCCGACTTTTCCAGCAGGCCGAAGGCGCGGGCCAGATATTGGGCGGTGAGAGAGGTGTCGACAAATTGGCCGAGCTTGGTTTGAGGCTGTGTGCCGGTGATATCGGTGATGCGCGGGCCTTCGGCCGGCGATTTTTCGACAGCGGTGAGGAGATATTCGAGGCCGCGGCGAACTTGGTCTTTGTAGTCGCCGTCGATGGGGGTTTGACCAGCGCGAAGCAGGGAAAGGAGCGTGAACGAGGTAGTGGCTGGGTCTGTGGGGACTTGTTGTGGGTCGCGGACGTCTTGATGTGCATGCGATCCGCCGCCCCAGCCGCCGTCTGGGTGTTGGGCCGCGATCAGCCAGGCAATGCCTTTGCCCACGAAGGGGGCGATGGCTGCCGGTTTCACCGGCTGCGGCTCTGCGGTTGTCGAAGATTTTTCAGCACATATTTCCGCTGGGGCGCGTTGCTCTGCCTTTGAGGCTGGCGGGCTGGCGGATTCCTCGGCGGGTGCAAATTGAGTGAGAGCTGCGATGGCGACGACGGCGCACACACTGAGCCAGATAGGTCGGTGCCTCATGGTTGGTTCCTTTCGCTATTTGACTGGGGAAGATGAGATTTCGAGCCCCCTGCGGGTTGGACGCCAGGTGGAGACAGAGAAGTTCCCAAGAAATTTGGGAAGGAACCAGATTTTTTGAGGCCGCTCGGCCGCGGAGCGGCTGGAGAGTGCGTCCCACGCGGCTCGACTGAGCTCGCCGAAGTCTGAGCGTGGGAACGAGGGGAGGCGAAGGAGAGAAGGACTGGAATGTCCGTCCTACGTATGCCTGCTAGCTAGCGTCTGGCTTGGGACGGCGGTGGCGGCCTTGGGGTTTGAACCGTTCTTGAATGTGGCGCACCACGTCGACGAGGAGGTCGACTTCGGCTGGGGTGTTGTAGAGGTAGAAGCTGGCGCGGCTGCTGGAAGTGATGCCGAGGCGATCGTGAAGTGGTTGCGTGCAGTGATGGCCGGCGCGAACGGCGATGCCGCGCTGGTCGAGGACTTGGGCCACGTCGTGAGCGTGGACGGCAGCCAGCGTGAAACTCACTAAGCCGGCGCGATATTCCGGAGCGGGGCCGAGGATGTGGAGGCCTTCAATTTCTTGCAAACGATAATAGGCGTAGCGGGCAAGTTCGTGCTCGTGGCGCTGGATGGCGGCAAGGCCGACGGCGTTGATGTAATCAATGGCCGCGCCGAGGGCGATGGCCGGCGCGATGGGGGGCGTACCGGCTTCGAACTTGGCGGGGATTTCGGCCGGAGTGAACCGATCGATATAAACGCGGTTGATCATGCTGCCGCCACCCAAGAAGGGCGGCATGGCTTCGAGTAGCTCCGCTCGGCCATAGAGTACGCCGATGCCGGTAGGGCCGAGCATTTTATGGCCGCTGAAGGCAAGAAAGTCCGCATCGAGGGCGGCGACGTCGGTGGTGAGATGGGGCACGCTTTGGGCGGCGTCGATCAGCACGAGCGCGCCGGCAGCGTGGGCGCGACGGATGATTTCCGCGATAGGGTTCACCGTCCCCAGGACGTTCGAGACGGAGGCGACGGCGACGATCTTGATGCGGCGGGCAAGCAAATCGTCGAGGGTCGTGAGATCGAGAAGGCCGTCGTCGGTTATAGGTATGTGATGGATGACGGCCCCGGTGCGCGTGGCCAGTTGTTGCCAGGGGACCAGATTCGAGTGGTGCTCCATCGTGGTGACGAGGATGCCATCGCCCGCCTGGAGGTGGGCGTCTCCCCAACTACGGGCCACGGTATTAATGCTGGTGGTGGTGCCGGAGGTGAAGATGATCTCGCGAGTTTCGCGCGCGCCGATGAACGCGCGGACTTTTTCGCGGGCGTCTTCGTACTGCTCGGTGCTACGTTCGCTGAGGGTATGGATGCCGCGGTGGACGTTGGCGTAATCGCGTTCGTAGACGCGGCGGAGGACTTCGATCACTTGCCGAGGTCGCTGCGTGCTGGCTGCGTTATCGAGAAAGACGAGAGGTTGGTCGCCATGCACCTCTTGTTGCAGGATGGGGAAATCGTCGCGCAGCTTGGCAGGTAGTAGCGCGGACTTATCTACCGCCGACGTTTTTTCAGGCAACGAGTGGATTACGGTCATTGTAGATTTGCGATCGTTATTTCACCACGGAAGACACAGAAATCCCAGAGAATTTCAGATCTCATTCAATCCGAAATCCGCAATCGCCAATCCGCAATTTCTTCTCCGTGCTCTCCGTGTCCTCTGTGGTAAGTCTTTAACTAATTCTGAAATTCTGTGTTGTTAACCGGCGAATGGACGGCGGATTGGAGGACGCGCCAGGAGAGGAGGCAGCATTTTTGGCGGTTGGGGGTGAGGCGCGCACCGTACAAGTTGAGCATATCTTCGGCCGAGAACTGCTTGATGTCGTCCAGCGTCTTGCCGACCATTTGCTCCAGCAGCATCGAGGCGGAGGCTTGGCTGATGACGCAGCCTTGGCCGGTGAAGTAGCCGTCGCGGATTTTGCCGTCGTCGCCGAGCTCCAATTCGATGCGAACGATGTCGCCGCAGAGGGGGTTGTTGTCTTCGTGAACGTGAGTAGGCTGCGGCAAGTGGCCACGGTGGAACGGATCCTCGTAGTGATCGAGGATGTGTTCTTGGTAAAGTTCTTCTTCGTCTATGGGCATGGAGTGAACCGCGAGTTGGCGGTTGGCGGCGGGCGGCATGATGACTGTGATTATGAAATGAATGACATAAACAAACGGGTCGAAGTGCGGGTCGTCTATGTTCAGTCTAGGTTGGGTCCAGCGGGTGGACAACCGGCGGCTGAGACTGCACGCATGAGATGTCCGTATTGCGATCGACTTCAACCGCTCGAATTTAATTTGTAATTTCGAGGACGATGGCGGAGGACAGCGCGATGGCGGCCGTTTCGACGCGGAGAATGCGTGGGCCGAGGCCGACGGTTTGCCAGCCGGCGGCGAGGGCGGCGGCGATTTCCCCGTCGGAGAAGCCCCCTTCGGGGCCGATGGCGAGTTGAGTTGGGCGAGCGGATTGAGGAATTGCATCGCCCGCGACGGTGCTCAGTGGCTCCCCACTGGGGTGAGCGATCAAACGTAGCGCTAGTGGCTCGGTAGTGAGCCACTCGGACCATGATTGTGGTGGGGTAATACGCATAAGCCGGTTGCGGCCACATTGTTTGGCGGCTTCGATGACAGAGCGTTCGAGCCGTTCCAGCGCGCCGGCAGTGGGCTGAGCCACGCCGCGCTCCGTGGTTAGGGGGACGAGCGTGCTGACACCAAGTTCCGTTAATTTCTCCACCAACCATTTTTGGCGGTCGCCTTTGGGCAGCGCGACGCCAACGATCAGTGCGAACGGCAGCTCGCGATTTGCTTCGTGCCGCTCGCTGATGCGCAGGTCGACGGCGGAGCGGCCGAGCTTGGTGATCTGAGCGCTGAATTCCGCGCCGCTGCCGTCGAATAGCGTGACCGCCTGGCCGACGCTGGCACGCATCACGTGGAGCAAGTGGTGCGCCTCGGGGCCGTCCAGCGTGGCGTGGTCCGAAGTAATCGGCTGTGAGGAATAAAAGCGTTCGGACATAAGGGGGGGTGCCGTCTGCTATCAGCTATCAGTCAGAGGGTGAGCTCAAGAGTTGCGCCGGATTATACCGACTAGGACGAAAGCGCCGCAGTGCGCGCGACACCCATTCGAGAGAACGCAAATGCAGTTGGAACATTGGGGTTTGGAACGCTGGCCGTTTTCGAGCACGCCCGACGCCGATCGATTCTATCCGACGGCCGGGCACAACGAAGCGCTGGCGAGGATTGAATATTTGGTCGAGAGTCGGCGGCGGGTGGGCGCGCTGGTCGGCGAGGCGGGCGTGGGTAAGTCGCTCGTGCTGCAGGTGGCGGCGCGGCAGCTCGCGCGTCAAGGGCGAGCCGTGGTTCTGGTCGACGCACTCGGGCTGAGCACGCGAGAGTTGCTGTGGCAGACGGCGGCCGGTCTGGCCGCTTCCCCGCGTGAAGATGCGGATGTGGCAAGGCTGTGGCGGCTGGTGGCGGATTGCGTGGTAGAAAACCGCCTGCAGCAGACCGATACCGTGCTCTTGGTGGATGACGCCGGCCAGGCCGGGCCGGATCTGCTGGGGCAGTTGGTGCGACTGGCCCGGATCGATGCATCGCCCAGCGCGCGATGGACGATGGTGTTGGCGGCCGAGCCGCAGCAGGCGACGCGATGGAACGAAACGCTGCGCGACTTGGTCGACCTGCGGATCGAATTGCCGGCGTGGGAAGCGGAGGACACAATCGGCTGGGTGCAGACGGCGCTCGTGGAAGCGGGCTGTCTCGAGCCCCTGTTCGACGACGAAGCGCTTGCCGTTCTGCACGAAACGACGTCTGGCGTACCGCGACGCGTAGCGCGGTTGGCCGATTTCGCTCTTTTGGCAGGCGCGGCAGCCGGGTTACGAAAGATCGATGCGGCGACAATCCGAGCCGCGCAAGAGGAAGTGGCCTGGCCGCCGGCTGTGGCCGGCGTGTATTGAGTTTCTATGCGGCTATTCTGCAGCGGATGCCGCACCGGTCGTAGCGCGAAGGTCATTGACCCGTTCTCTCAGCGTCGAGACTTGCTTTTCGAGCGCCTCGCGATCGATGCGGGTGCGATCCAGAATTTTTGTCGCCGAAGATTGAATCGTCTCCGCCGATTTGCGCACCTCGTCGAGGTTGCCGGCCCGCTTTTCAATCTCGTTGATGGCGCGATCGATGACGTCGAAATCGACTTTTTGAGCCGTGGACTGGCGCTCGGCGCGGAAGCAAAGCGCGCGGGCGGCGATGACGCCCGCTTTGAGGAAGACATCCGTGGTGATGTCTTCGGCGTCCCAAACGACGATCAGGTCATTGCCATAGCGTTGGAACGGTTCCAGGCCAGCGGGGGCCGTTTTCTTGGAAAAGACAAACAGGCCCCAATCGGCGCTGCGATTTTTGCGAGCAGTTTCAATCTCCTCGCGGGCGAAGGCGAGCGTATATCGGCCCTCTTCCTTGGCTTCAACGACGATCTTCGCGCCGGGAGCGGCGCTGTCGGGGCCGAGCTCGATCACGCAGTCGCCGACCTTGCAGTTTCGGATTTGGCCCGTGGTGTGGCCGGTGGGGATGGCAATGTCCCCCGCGTGTTGGGCCTCGCGGGCCAGGAATTCGCAGACGGCGTCTTGGAATTCGATGCCGTGGCGCGTGCCTCGTTCCGCCTCGCGTCGCGTGGCAACGATGGTGGCCAGCGAGACCTTCACTTCCTCCTGGAACTTCTTGTTCTTTTCTTCGGAGGCGGCCAGGAGTTGCAAAAGTTGCTGCTTCATACGGCAAAGAGAGGACTCTTCGTTGTCGAGCGAGAACTCGCTAGTGATGGTCCGCTGGGCGTGATCGACGTTGCGGACTAGCCGGCTGAGCGCGGAATTCTCTTCGTTCAGCGAAAATTCTTTAACGACCAGATCGATGCGGGTTTGCAAGTCTTTGCTGAGGTCGCCGTGGCGCGTGGAAAGTTCGCGGACGAGGCGGGTAAGCGCACCGTCCTGGTTGTCCAGCGAAAATTCTTTGAGCACCTGATCTCGCTGACGGCCGAGTTGGTCGTCCACGACTTTTCGCAGTGTGGACAGCAGGCCTTCCGATTGTTGCGGGTCGAGGACGCGCATGAGCTGGCTCTCGCGACCGACATGGGCGACGAGCGTGCGGGCAAGTTGGGAGTTTTCGCCTTCAATTTGGCCTTTGAGCAGCAGCGCGAGCTCGCCGTCTTGGCCGATGAGGCGTTGGACGCGTTCGTTGAAGCGGCCGCTTTCCGGGTCGAAGTACTCGCGAAGGGATTCGGTCAGCCGCCCTTGCACAAGTTGCAGATGTTGCTGGAGCGTCTGCTGCATGTCCTTCACCAGCCGCGTGCTTTCGCGCTGAATGAGATCGGCGCTCGCCTGCCCGCCGACGTGGCGCAGGGCCAAGACGCCGATCTTGAGCGCCTCGAGCGCGTACTGGTCTCTTTCGTCTCCTTCGGGAAGCTTATAGAGCGCGGCGATGATGTCGTGATCTTTGACGACCAGTTCGAGTTGCAGTGAGAACGGCAGTTGGTTGTCATGCGTCGAATCGGACGCCCTGCGCGGCGGAGCCTCAGTCGTGGCACTGCCGTTATCGCCAAAAAGATCGGACATAGATTGGTTTCCTTTCCGAAGCAATTCAATTTGCCAGCAGCCGGAGTCCAGGGTACCGGCCAGCCGGTGCTGTACAAACGTCACTATGACGACTGACCACGGCGGGGGCAAGCAGTCGATAAAATGGGCAGGCGACGGTGGGTTTACGTCGCATCGTCGGCAATTTGACGCTGCCACTGTTCCCAAGTGAGGCGAACCTGTTCCACGCTGCGGAGGACGTCGTCGTTGGGCTGGCGATGGCGGAGAGCGCAGCGAACCATCGAGACCTCTTCTTCCAGAGCGCCGAGCCAGTCGGGGAGGTCGAGGCCCGCGCCGGCCGGTTCTTGAGCCAAGCTGGCGATTTCCTGTTCTAAAGCAGCGAATGCGGCATGATCTGGCTTGTCGGCCGCTTCCATCGCCGGGCCGACCAGGGCCCGGACGCGATCGATTGCCAGCGGTCTTGTGAAGCGTTCGCCCAGCCGCTCGGCCACGCTGGCTAGCCGCACGCCGTACTGCTCGCATAGCTCCTCGAAGCGTGCTAGGTTGGTGT
>CXWJ01024698.1_pt1 | contig 17186 bp, 12 predicted proteins | sample 590841 | NCBI WGS metagenome assembly CXWJ01 (sample SAMEA3498367, study PRJEB10139) | wastewater metagenome | biome: wastewater treatment plant; material: activated sludge | place: Austria | collected 2015-01-21 | reverse complement strand
ACCAACAACTGCGGGCCAACGGCTTGCGTTGGGGCCTCGACAATTGGATTTATGGAGCCAATGGCCGCAGCGACGGCAGCGTCCGCCGACCCCAAGATCCGCCGGAGAAAGCGGTTTCAATTCGCGGCAAGGATTTTCGCTTCCGGCCCGATGACAGTGCATTCGAAGCCATCAGCGGCGGGAGCCAGTTTGGCCAAGCGGGCGACGATTGGGGCAATCGCTTTGTATCCTGGAACACGATCCCGCTACGACACGCGCTGTTCGATCAAGCCTTTTTGGATCGCAATCCGCGGCTGAGTGGTTTTGGCGTGCGCGATATCGCCGATCCAGCCGACGCGGGTCGCGTCTATCCGATCAGCCCTCGGCCGCAGACCTTCAATCGCGAGCGGACCGATTTCTACAACGCCTTATGTGGGCTGACGATCTATCGCGGCGACGCGTTGGGACCGGATTACGCCGGCAACGCCTTCGTGGGCGAGTCGCTGACCAACTTGGTCCATCGTCGCGTGCTCGCGCCCGCGGGACCGACGTTCGTCTCGCGCCGCGGCGAAGCAGACCGAGAGTTTCTGGCATCGAGCGATCCCTGGTTTCATCCTGTCTTCATGGCGACCGGCCCCGACGGCGCTCTATACGTCGTCGATTTCTATCGCCGCTGGGTCGAGCACCCGGCGTTCGTCGCGCCCGGCCTGGGCGAAGGCGTCGATTGGCGAAAAGGCTCTGGGCATGGGCGAATCTGGCGGATTGCCCCACGAGAGCAAAAGGGGCCTACAAATACAGCGCCTGCTTTGACTGGCGAATCAGATGCCGCTCTTGTGCGGCGGCTCGAATCGCCGAATGGTTGGTATCGCGATACGGCCGCCCGACTACTGGTGGAACGCCATGCGACGAAGGTCGCTCAGGAACTTAAGGCAATAGTCGAAAAATCTCAGCTACCGCAAGCCAAGCTTCACGCACTATCGATCCTCGATTCGCTGGCCGAACTGGACGATGGCACGCTGCTGCGTGCGATGGCCGATCCGCACGAACAGGTCCAACGCCACGCGGTGCGCCTGGCGAAGCCGCGATTAGCCGCGTCGCCCCCATTGCGCGCCGCACTGATTAGCAGCTCTAGCTCGCCGTCGGCCCTCGTGCGCTGGCAAGCGGCGTTGTCGCTGGGGGCTGTCGAAGGAGCCGATAAAGCGGCGGCCATGGTCGCGCTAGCAAACGCTGATCCGAACGATGCCGAGTTAGCCACAGCGATTGTCGGCAGCTTGGGGCAGGACGCGGTACCGTTTCTGCGACAGTTGCTGACCAGCGATCCTAGCTGGCGCGAGACGCCGACAGCGGCCCAGGTCAGTCTGCTGAAACTAGCGGCTGCCACGGCGTGTAGCGCCGGTGATGATACGGTGGCAGCGGCTTGTGCGCAGCTCATCGCGCAGCCACGTAGAGCAAGTGTGGCTGCTGGCGATTTGGCAATACTGATAGGCATGACGCAAGGTTTGGCCGATCGGGGCAAATCGCTAAGGCAATCGCTGGCCGATGGGGCGAAAGATCCATCGCCGCGCGCATGGCCGACGGACGCGATCATTGCACTTCTGCCTGCCGCCCGCGAGCTTGCTGCGGCCGAGGACCAACCTCTCTCAAATCGCTTGTTGGCCATCGAAGTGATCGGTCTGCTCGATCAGGCAAGCGGCCCCGCGTTGTTGGAACTACTGGAGGCACGGCGTGATCAAGCGGTGCAATCGGCTGCTGCCAGTGCCCTATCGCACGCCGATGGCGAGACGACCCAGGCGATGTTCGGTGCTTGGTCTGAACGAACCACCGCCACGCAGCGAGCATTGTTGGCGGCCGCGCTCCGTTCCGCTCCGGCGGCCAGCGCCTTAGTCGCCGCGCTGGAAGAGGGCACGATTCAAACCCGCGAATTGGATTCCGGCACGCGCGACGGCTTGGCGGCCATTCGTGACGCCGAGCTACAGCCGCGGATCAAGCAGATCCTGGCTGACAATGCCGTGGACGCCAATCGTCAGGAAGTAGTGGAACGCCTCAAGCCACTCCTCGCGCGGGACGGCGACCGCCGACGAGGGGCGGCCGTATTTGAAAAGAACTGCCTGACGTGTCACAACGTACAAGGCCGCGGGCATCGAGTGGGGCCCGATCTTTCCGGCATCGGCGGCCGGCCCAAGGAAACCCTGCTAGTCGACTTGTTCGATCCCAGCCTCCAAATCGCCGGCGATTTTCGAGCTTACACACTCATTACCCGCGACGGCCAGGTATTGACTGGCTTGGTTCTCAGCGAAACGTCGGGCGGTGTGACGCTAAAACGTGGTGAAGGGATAGAAGAAATAGTGCTTCGCGACCAAATCGAAGAGCTGCGCTCAACCGGAAAGTCCTTGATGCCGGAAGGTTTGGAACAAACCTTGAGCGAGGACAATGTGGTGGACTTGCTGGCGTTTCTCGCTCAGCCTGATGCTCAGTTGTTCTCGCCACCTAAGTAGCAGGTACGATCTTACGCGAGCATCGTCGTAAGCTGGACGAAGTCGGGGTCGTGGCGGAGGGGATTGAAGTCGGGTTCGGTGGGAATCATGTCCCGGAAGTTGGAGTCGATGTCCAGCGCGCGGCTGAGGTAGCGGATCGCCAAGTTGCGATTGCGAGCGAGGCTCCAGTAGCAGGCCAGGTTATAGTGCAAGACGGCTTCGCCGGGATCGATTTCGACGGCGCGCTCCAACGCGTCAATCGCCTTGGCTAGTTGGCCCGTGCGTTTGTAGCACCAGCCGAGGGCCAGCAGGACGTGAATGTCGTCCGGGATCAGATCGGCGCTGCGCTGCAATGGCAAGAGCGCTTCTTCATAGCGGGCGAGCTCGCGGAGCGATTCACCCAACAGATAACAAGCCCGGCCATTGCCGTGGACCAAGCTGCCGCGACGCTGGAGCGAACGGAGCGCATGTTCGACCATGCCGAGTTCGAGATAGCCCTCGGCTTCTTCGATGGTTCTGCGCAGCACTAAGCGAGGTTGAGACACGCGAATTTCCGTCGTTTTCTGCCAGCCTGAACAAGATCAAAACGCTTTTCCGAGTCGGGCGACGCGCGACTTCACGCGGTGCGTGAGATCGTCTTTCAATGTCGTGCGTCACTCTACTTCTAATTCTACTCACAGGTTTGCGAACGCCAAAATAATTTTCTTCAGAAGGAGACAGAAAAGCACGAGTGAAGGACCGGCCGGATGCGTGGCGTAGACCTCACTTGTCAAACGGGTCGGTCTAGACGGGTAAAGTGTGCGGGACAAAGCGAGATTCTGCTTACCAGGAATCCGCGAAGGACACTCAGAAAAGCAGACAGTTAAACAGGAGATTGCAGAAAGAGCAGAAGCCAGACAAGGACAAACAACATATTCAGCCCTCCGCGCACTCTGTTTCCTCCTGTTAGTTGTTCTCTTGCTTTGCCTTGGCCTATTAGCGGTTCCGATTACGTGGCGCGGCGTGGCGAATTGGCTACGTGGCGTGGGCCGCATGTGGCATTCCGGCAACGTGGCGGTTGGGAAAACTACGGCCGGCGCGGATAAATGGTGGCGAAAACACTGGACGGATAAGGTTTGCGACTGAATGAGAAGCGGCCGACGCGCCGCGGCATGGACGTTGCAAAGCAGAGTGACACGCGGGCCGATTAACCGGTTCGAAACTCCCTCCTCAACTATCTCATCTTCCGGGTTGCTGACTCGACCTCGCCATCCTCCCTCCTCCTTCTGCGTCGATCGGTCGCTCAGCGACCGATCGACGCACCTCATCAGAAATCCACCCAGTGCGTTTGATTTTAGGTATCACGTTGTTGCTTTTGGGTGCTGTCCAGTTGTCATGCAACTGGGATGTGCCGGTTGTCGGTGCACAAGCCACACAACGCGGCCAATGGGTGCGGACCGTCGATGGCTGGGAACGAACCGACGCTTGGTTCGCGCCTGTGACCTCGCCGATTAAGCTCCATCCTCTGGTGGTGGCGGCTGGGCAAGGGATGCTATCAGTTCTAGCGCTGGCGGCATTTCAGCGCGGGCAATAAGCCCTTCAATGGCCTCTCAAGTCGTTCGCTGAAAGCGACTTGCGACAATCTGGCAACTGGCGAATTTTCTTGCACGGCGAACCAGCCCAGTGGCCACTATTACGGGCGGGAGATTGATTCCCACTCGGGTAACGTTTCCGATCCCCACGTTGCTGAAGCGACATCGCCGCATTGAAGTTGAGGTTTTGTCATGCGTTTAACGCTCCGTACGCTGCTGGCCTATTTGGACGATATTCTCGATCCGACCGACAAGGAAGAGTTGAGCAAGAAGATCGAATCGAGCGGGTTTGCCGAGGAGTTGGTCCATCGAACCAAAGACACCATGCGGCGGCTGCGGCTGAGTGCGCCGCAGGTAGTGGGGACTGGGATGGGGTTAGACCCTAATTCCGTAGCGGAGTATTTGGACAATGTAATGCCGCCGGACAGCGTGGGCGATTTCGAGCGTATTTGTCTGGAATCGGACGTTCATTTGGCGGAAGTGGCTTCATGTCATCACGTGCTGACAATGGTGCTGGGCGAGCCGGCGGATGTTGATCTGGCTGCAAAGCAACGGATGTACGGCATCCCGGCGGAACTTGACGAGCGGAAACGAGTGCGCATGGAAGCGGCCCACGTAGCGGCCCATGCCCCACTGCCCAAGGCCGAGCCGATAGGCTTGCGACCGGTTTCTCCGCTGGGGGCGATTGATCAATCGCGCGTGGTGGAAATACCGGATTATCTGCGGGCGAGCGGCTGGTCGCGGTATCGCGGCGCGCTGTTAGGATTGGCGGCTCTGTTACTGTTGGCCGCAACACTCTATTTGGTAAGTGGCGTGACCGGTTGGTTCGGTGGTTCGGACGGAATGAGTGTGGCGCTCAACGCGCCGCCATCCCCGAACACTACCTCGGATGCTCTCCAGGGGCCGAAGACTACAGCGCCAGATGCGATTGATTCTGCAGTTGGAAGTCTGCCGGAGAGCGAATCGCCGACCGAACCCGTGAGCTTGCCGCCGACTGAGACTTCAAGCCCGCCGCCGACGGCCGTAACGAGCCCACCGGCCACAAGTGACGCAGGTGATCGCTACTTGGCTGTTCCCATGTCGTCGCCGCCACAACCTTTGACGCCGGGGATTTCGCCGCCGGCTGCCGCACCGCCAGCCGAGGCAACAGAACCTGATCGCTATGCGACTACGACCCCTGAGACCGCGGGCACAGATCCAGCCACGCCCGCCGGAAGCGAGGAACCTCCGGCTTTGAGCAGCCCAGCGGGTGAAGGCTCTGCGGAAACGAATCTAACGGCGCCGAGTCCTTATGATGTGCCACCCACGACCGAAGCGCCGGTCGTTACCTCGCCGGAGATGCCAGCCGCGGGAGCGACCACTCCGCCTGCGGATACGAATCCACCTGTGGATTCAGTAGCAGTGGCAACGCCACCGCAAGATGCAGCGATGATCACTGGGGCGCCAGGTGATAAGCCGGATGCTTCGCCATCGCCAGACTCGCCGCCGACGGTTACGGAGTTGCCGCCAGAGAGTGTATCACCGGAAGTGAAAAAGCCGCTGGATATGGGTACTTACTTGGGCGGAAAGACCGTGCTGCTCCGTAAGGACGCGGCAGGGGATGGTTGGTATCGCGTGTCGCCCCGTGAGTCGGTGATCGAAGGCGAAAAGCTTGTCTCGCTTCCGGAGTTTCGACCCTCGATCTCGCTCACCTCGAGTGTGAATTTGGACATGTCGGGGGGCACGATGATTGGCATCGGTACGGCCGAGGCGGAAGCAAGCGCCGACGGGGCCACAACGGAAGGAGTGCATCCGGCGATTGACGTCGTGTATGGTCGCATCGTGCTGTTGAACACAGGCAGCACGGACAACACGGTACAGTTGACGCTTGGCCCGACGAAGGCGGATGTGAGGCTTTCACCCAAAGCGACACTGGGCGTAGAAGTTGAGCGGACTTACGTGCCGGGGCACGATCCGCGAAAGTCGCCGACGCCGGTGGTGGTTCATTTGTACGCCCCGGATGGTACTGTGGAATGGCGTGATTCCGCAGGGTCGCAGACAATCGACAAACCTTCGGAGTGGACGATTCGCGATGGCGTGGCCTCGTCGGTTGCCGAGAGTGCGACACCACCGGAATGGATCGATCAGGAGCCAATTGGCATCTTGAGCGAGCAGCGGTTAGGCGCGCCGGAGATTGAGAGCAAGCTGACCTTCGACCGGCCAGCGGAACTGCAGTTGCTCGAGCTGTTCGAAGGTGGCCAGCGTAGGGAAGTAAAATCGTTGATCGCGCGAAGCAGCGGCCACATTGGCCTGCTTAAGCCATCGATCGATGCACTCCGCGATGACAAACAACGCTGGCCGAGTTGGGAAATGCACGTGGCGGCGCTGCGTAAAGCGATGGCACAGAGTCCGGAATCGGCTCAGAAGGTGTATGACATGTTGGTGAAGCAGCGCGGGGAGACAGCGGCCGCCGACCTGTATGAAATGTTGTGTGGCTACAGTCCGGAGCAGATCGGCAGTACGGCGGATGAGCGGCGGACCGGCTCGCTGGCCCGGCTGGTCGATTGGATGGGGGACGACAATCTCGATTACCGTGTGCTGGCAGTCTACGATCTGCAGGAGATCACGGGAAAGCGCCCCATCGACCCCTCCGATCGCCTCAAAGAGCGCCAACAGACGGTGAAGCGGTTTAAGGCGCGTCTCGATTCGGGCGATTTGCGGCCGAAGGAATAGTCGCCAAACCCTCCGCTGCGAGGCGCGGCTAAGGGTGGGGACTTCGCCTGATCGGCGAGTTTTGCCCTGCGGTTGGGACAATTTGGTCCGCTGGGGCCGTCGAATTGCCAAAACAATCGGGAACTACCCGGTTTGTCGGCCAGGCCGAATCAAGCTAAAATGTCGGGTTCTTGGCTAATAGACATTTGACGCGGCAGCGCTGGCGATAGGCGGCGGGCTAGTTGGGAGCAGATTCGTGCAGATTAAGATTTCCACGCGACACGGTCATTTAAGCGACGCGTCGCAAGAACGGATTACGGAAAAAGTCGAGAAGTTGTTGAGGATTGTCGAGAGGATCTCCGCGATTGAGGTGATCGTCGATTTAACCGATTCGGCCACTCCGAAAGTGGAAGTGCTCGTTTCGGCGGAGCACGCGAATGATTTCGTGGCTCACGATCAATCGGACAGCTTGATGGGATCGTTGGATACGGTGGTCCATCGGCTGGAGCAGCAGCTTCGCAAGTACAAAGAGAAGGTGCAGGAGCGGCACCGCAGTTCCGATTCTCGACGGCGCGAGGCCTCGCTGGAACCGGACGGGGAGTAGCAGTCAACCGGCTGAGGCCGGGATAAGGACGAGAGACGCAGCGCTGGACGACGGATCAAACGCGGCGGCGAGTACGGGATCGATCTTTGACAATCAACAATAGCGCGACCATATCCCCGCGACCGTTGTACGCGGGATCCAGAGTTTTGCAGACAATAGGTGTCGTCCGGCTTACCGCCAGGCGATCAAGATACAGGGTCGACGAGGGCGAATAAGAGATGAAGTTTTCTGACTTTATATGTGAAGATGCCATCCGCACACAGTTGGAGGCAGATAAGAAGGAATCGGTGATCCGAGCGATGGCCACATCGCTGCTGGAAGCTAACAAGATTGGCAGCAAAGATTACGAGAGCATCGTGGAAGCGATCCTCAAGCGAGAAGAACTCGGCAGCACGGGAATCGGTCGCGGCGTGGCCGTGCCCCATACGAAGCATCCGTCGATCGACAAGTTGATCGGCACGGTGGCAGTGAGCGAATTAGGCGTAGACTTCGATAGTCTGGACGGCGAGAAGGTTCATCTGCTGTTCTTGCTGGTTTCGCCGCCAGACCGGCCGGGCGATCATTTGCGGGCTTTGGAAAACATTTCGCGGCAACTTCGCGACGATCAATTTTGCCGCTTGTTGAAGCAAAGCAACAAGGCGGAAGACGTTTGGCAGTTGCTGGAAGAAGCGGACAATAATCAGTTTTCAACTTAGAAGAAGCACTTTTTAAGATCGGAGTGTCACTCCGCAGGCGGACGGAAAAAGTGACAGACACGCCGAGAGGCACAGGGCGCAGGCCTGGCATTGGTCATGAACGCTCCACTCCATTCGCGCGTGATTGTGATTCAGAATTCGCAGGGCATGCATGCGCGGCCAGCGGAGATGTTTGTGCGAACGGCGCTGCGATACAAATCGCGGATCGAGTTGATCCGCGGCAATGAACGCGTAGACGCCAAAAGTATGCTGCACCTGCTTACGCTTGGTGCGAGGCAAGGGACAGAGTTAATCCTGGAAGCCGAAGGAGAAGACGCCCAGGAGGCGGTTGAATCCTTGGCGCAGCTAGTCGCGAGCGGCTTCGCCGAACTGGATGACGCGGAAGTGGCCGACTAAAGGCGCGGCCCAATCGCTGAGACTTTGACGAAATACGGTCGGTTGCCCGATGGCAACGGACTAAACAATTTACTGTCGGCGGCTTTCGCAAGCGATGGCCGCAGGACGCAAATCAGATACGCAAACAATTAGCCCAAATTTTTTGGTACACCCGGTGCTCGACACAAACGGGACGGCCTGGAACTGACGACTGCAACCACGCATCTCTTTATGCGACGAAAACGGATATCTAGCAGTTAACGCGGATCCACGTGCTGCCTTCATGACGGCCCGGCGCGACGCATGGCGTTTTTGACTAAGCGCTGGCGATGCCCTTACGGGCAAGTGCGGTAGGTCTTCGGACCGAGCGAACGGTGTGCCCGCAAAAGGCCACATGGAACGTCTTCAAGGGATTGCCGTATCGCCCGGCGTGGCGATCGGCGAAGTGCTTGTCATGGACAACGAGGGATTCCGCATCCCTCGTCGATTTCTGCCGCGGGACGCGGTGGAAGACGAGCTAGAGCGCCTCGATCGAGCCATCGCCGGCGCCACTCTGGAAATTGAGCGTAAGCGCGATCGCGTCGCGGAGCAACTCGGCAAGGAATACGGCGCGATCTTCGCCGCTCATATCCAAATGCTTAATGATCGCGGCCTGCGGGCCAAACTGGAGGAGATGATCCGCCAGAGGCACTACTCGCCGGAATATTCGGTGAGCCGCGCGATGCGCCATTATGCCAAGGTGTTTCAGTCGCTTGATGGCGATATGCCGGAACGGGCGAACGATATCATCGATATCGAGCGGCGGCTGTTGCGGCAGTTGTCCGGCAAGCGGCGCGAAGAACTTGCCCACCTGACCTCCGAAGTGTTGGTGCTGGCCCACAATCTGACGCCCAGCGAAACCGCCAATCTCGATCCGAAATACGTGCGCGGATTCGTCACGGAGATCGGCGGGCCGGGCAGCCACACGGCAATCGTCGCCGAGGCGCTCGGCATTCCGGCCGTCGTGGGAACGGGGCTGTTTTTGGCGGATGTTTCCGGCGGCGAGACGGCGATCATCGATGGCTATCAGGGCCTCGTGATTTTGCAGCCGGACGAAGAGACGCTAGCCCGCTATCGGCACGAAGTGGTGCAGTATCGGTCGTTGGCGGCAAAGTTGGAAAAGCTGCGCGACTTGCCGGCGGAAACCTCGGACGGCGTGCGCGTGCAGTTGCTGGGGAACATTGAGTTCCCGTACGAAGTGGAGCAATGCCAGAAGCGCGGCGCTGACGGCATTGGCTTGTATCGCACCGAGTTTCTATTCATGTCGCGCGACGAAGAGCCGACCGAAGCGGAACAGGAGGCGGCGTATTCCGACGTAGCCCAAGCGATGAAGCAGCAGCCAGTGACGATGAGAACGCTCGACTTGGGAGCGGACAAGCTGCCCAACATGCCGTTTCCGATGGACGAGCGCAATCCGTTCTTGGGTCTGCGGAGCATTCGGCTGACCCTCAAGCATCAGCCAATGTTCCGGGCGCAGTTGCGGGCCATTTTGCGGGCCAGCGTGACCGGGAATATCAGCATCATGTTTCCGCTCATCAGCACGCTGATGGAGTTGAGGCAGGCCAAGATGGTGCTGCGGGAAGCGATGGAAGATTTGGAAGAAGAGGGTGCGGAGTTCGACCGCGACATTAAAGTGGGCATGATGGTGGAGGTGCCGTCGGCCGTGCTGATGCTCGACCAATTCGTCGAAGAGGTCGATTTTTTCAGCATCGGCACGAACGACCTCATCCAATATGTGCTCGCCGTAGATCGTGGCAATACGGACGTGGCCAGCTTGTACACGGCATCCGACCCTTCCATTTTGCGGATTTTAAACATGGCAGTGAGCACGGCCGTTAAAAACGACAAGCCAATCAGCATGTGTGGGCAGATGTGCGGCAACCCGATGTACACAATGTTTTTGTTGGGGCTCGGATTGCGCAGCATGAGCGTTACTCCGGCCGCTATTCCGGAGATCAAGCAGGTCTGCCGGCGGGTATCGATTCCGCAATGCCAGCGCGTTGCCGAGCGAGCCGTAGAGTTCGAAAGCGCCCGCGCCGTACGGACCTACTTGAAAGAAGAATTGTTGAAGGTGATGCCGGAGTTGTTGGTGTAAGGGAGTTAAGGGAAGAGGTTAGAGGCCGAGGGACAGGGGTGAATAGGTGAGCAGGCTACATACTCACCAATCCAAAAGTCAATCGTCGCCTGAATCGGGTGGCCAATCACAAAACACGAATCATTTGAGTTAGGAAGTCGATGAAACAGGAAATGTTGATTAATGTCGCGCAGTCGGAAGAATGCCGAATCGCGATCGTCGAAAACGGAGTTCTCGAAGAGCTGTATTTGGAGCGGAGTAGCCAGAGCAACTACGTCGGCAATATCTACAAGGGCCGGATCGTGAACCTGGAGCCTAGCATCCAGGCAGCCTTTGTCGATTTCGGCGTCGGCCGCAACGGCTTTTTGCACATCAGCGACGTCGAAGCCCAGTATTTTCGCCAAGGTGGCTACGATCCGAAGAAGCTCATTCAGCCGGATGGGAGCCAGTTCGACGATGCGGAAATGGAAGGGAACGAAGAGGGCGGCGAATTATCCGCGAGCGGTCGTCGCGAAGGAGGTAGAAATGGCGGTCGGAATGGAGGGGGCGCGAAGACGGCGCGCTATCGCGCCGGGGTTCGGCCGCGGATCAAGCCGCCCATTCAAGATATTTTTCAGCGCGGCGATGAAGTGCTGGTGCAAGTGATCAAAGAGGGAATCGGGACGAAGGGCCCAACGTTATCCACGTACATCAGCATTCCGGGGCGCTATTTGGTGCTCATGCCCGCGTTGGGGCGGATCGGCGTTTCGCGCAAGATCGAGAACGACGAGGACCGGCGGCGCCTGCGTGACATTCTCCGCGAGCTAAATCCGCCGAAGGGTGTAGGCTTCATCGTTCGCACGGCGGGGACGGACCGGACCAAGCGGGAACTTTCGCGTGATTTGGCCTATCTGCTGCGGTTGTGGAAGGTGATCGTGCGACGGATCAAAAAGTCGACCGGCCCGGTGGATATCTATGAAGAAAGCGACATGATCATCCGCACGATCCGCGATATCTTCACGGGGGACGTCGATACGATTTTCATCGACCAGCCCGAAGCATTCGAGCGGGCGAAAGAGTTTTTGCAAATGGTCATGCCGCGGTACGTAAATCGGTTGCAATTGTACGAAGGCCGTGAGCCGCTATTTCAGAAGTACAATTTGGACGAAGAAATCACGAAGATCAATCAGCGCCGCGTGCCGTTGCGAGGTGGCGGATCGTTGGTGATCGATCAGACCGAGGCGCTGGTGGCGATCGACGTAAATAGCGGTAGCTTCCGCACGGATGGCTCGGCGGAAGAGTCCGCCTATCAATTGAATCAAATCGCGGCCAAGGAAATCGCCCGGCAATTGCGGCTGCGCGATCTGGGCGGGGTGGTAGTGAACGATTTTATCGATATGCGGAAGGACAAGAACCGCCGCAGCGTGGAACGGACGCTGCGCGACGCGATGAAGCGCGACCGGGCGCGGACCAAAATCCTGCGAACCAGCCCGTTTGGCTTGATCGAGATGACTCGGCAACGCATCCGGCCCAGCATCAAACGGAGCGTGTACAAAGAATGCCCGTCTTGTGCCGGAACAGGGGTGGTGAAATCGGCCGAGAGCATGGCGATCGAAGTCATGCGCAAGTTGCTAATGCGGAGCCAATTGGAGCAAGTGGCCAAAATCGTGGTCACCGTGGAAGAGGAAGTGGCCGCTTACCTCAACAACAAGAAACGCCGCGATTTGGTAGCGATGGAATTAGAGAATAAAGTCGAAGTTGTCGTTGTTAGCGGCGAGGGGCTCTCGCCGGAGTACCTCAAGATCGATTGCCAGGACGCGAGCGGTCGGGAAGTACGGATTCCCGACTAAATCAGACGAAGTTAGTTTCTGACCAAGGTACGCCAATCCGCTACACGAATTACTGCTCTTTTACGATGATTTTCGCGAGTGGATAGCGGTCGACGGCGGGCCGGGATATTTGGTACACTAAGAGGTTCAAGTAGAGACGCCTGGCACTGGCGGAAGCCCACCGTACCCTTAGCCGGAATTGCGAGAGATCCAAAAATGTATGCCATCATCAGCGACGGAAGTCGTCAATATAAAGTCGAAGAGGGCACGGAATTGATCGTCGATTATCGCGACGTTCCCCCAGGACAGAAGGTCACGTTTGGTGACGTATTGGCGATCGGCGGTGCGGGCGATGTGAAGCTCGGCTCTCCTCTCGTGAAGGGTGCGAGCGTAACGGCCGAGGTGTTGGGCCCCATCCAGGGCGAGAAGCACGTCATTCAGAAAATGCGCCGTCGGAAAAACTTCCGCCGCAAGACTGGCTTCCGCGCCATGCGAACGCGCGTGAAAATCGCCCAGATCAGCGGCTGACGTTTATCTCGATCCGAGCGCGGCAGACGAAACCCCGCCTGCCAATCGAGAGGGGTTGGGGCACATGGTGGACCCGAAGAGCGGTATGCGCCAGGGCTTGGAGCGCAGCTTGTTGCTGGGCATCGTCGTCCTCCTTCTCTTGCTCGTGGTGGGAGAGTTGCTTTCTTACTTCAACGTCCGGCAACTCAACTTGGACGCGGAGCAAGTAACTCATACCTATCAAGTTTTAGATACGCTGGATGAAATTGAGTCGCTCGCCAAGGATGCGGAGAGGGGGCATCGCGGTTACATCGTTACCGCCGATCAAACCTATCTGGAACCCTACCACTCAGCGGTCGCCACGATTCACGGCTTGCTGGACAAAGCCCACGAACTGACGGCGGATAATCCGCAACAACAGGCCCGCATTCCAAAGTTGCGGGAGCTTGTGGATTCCCGGCTGAAGACGCTGCAAGAAACGCTCGCCGCACGCGATAGTGGCGGCTTCGAAGCGGCCCAGCAACTGATCTCCACCGATAAGGGTAGAGACCAGATGGTTGCCCTCAGCAAATTGGTGGATGAAGTGGAAGACGAGGAGCAAAGGTTACTCAAGCAGCGCGCCGAGCGGACGAAGATCGCCTATCGCACGAATGTGGTTTCCGGGATCGTCACGGCGGGCCTCGGCATTTTGGGGATCGGCGCGTTTGGCTGGTTGCTAATGCGTAATCTAGGGGTGCGGGAGAGGGCTGCCCGGGCCCTCTGGGAACAGCGAGAGCGATATCGCACCACGCTGGCCAGCATCGGCGATGCGGTTATCACGACCGACCGGCGAGGCCGCGTGAAATTCATGAATCCGATTGCGGAATCGCTCACTGGCTGGAAAGAGGAAGAGGCCCGCGACGAACCGTTGGCTTCCATCATGCGAATCATCAATGAGAAAACGCGGGAGGCGGCCGTCAACCCGGTAGACCGCGTGCTGGCCGAAGGGGTGATCGTGGGGCTGGCCAACCACACGCTGCTGGTTCGCAAAGACGGCGTGGAAACACCGATCGACGATAGTGCCGCCCCGATTCGGAACATGGAGCAAAAGGTCACTGGCTGCGTGCTGGTGTTTCGCGATATCGTCGAGCGGAAAAAGGCAGAGGCAGAGATCGAGCGCCTTTTAGCGAACGAAAAACATCGGGCGGAGCGGCTCAAAAAACTGACCGATGCCGCGCTGACGTTGAATTCGGCCACGACGCGCGATAGCGTGGTCGGCGTTGTCAAGGCTGAGGCAAAGCTCGTTTTCGGCGCGGAACAGGCCGACGTTTTGATGGATGGAGCCGCCCTCGCGCCGCCGGAGCGCGGGCTGGCCGTGCCGCTACTGGCCCGGAGTGGCGAGCCGTTCGGTTATTTGCAGTTAATTACTAAGACTGACAGCGAATTTACGTCGGACGATCGGTCGATTCTCACCCAACTCGCCCACATGGCGGCCGTAGCCGTCCAGAACGCGCAGCTGTACGAGGAGCTGCGCACGGCCAACCATCGCAAGAACGAGTTTTTGGCCACGCTTGCGCACGAGCTGCGGAACCCGCTCGCCCCGATTCGTAATTCGTTGGAGTTGATGCAGCTTTCCGAAAACGACGTCGCCCTGCGGCAAGAATGCCGGACGATCATCGAGCGGCAAGTGGTGCAGATGGTGCGGCTGATTGACGACCTGCTCGACATCTCGCGAATCAGTCGTGGCAAGATCGAATTGCGGAAAGAACACGTCGATTTGCAAACGATCATCGCAGCCGCCATCGAAGGGAGCAAGCCTCTCATAGAATCTCAGAGGCACCAGTTGCACCTACAACTTCCTGCCGAACCGATCATGATCCATGCAGATCCCACGCGGATTGCGCAGATCGTCTTGAACCTCCTCAATAATGCGGCCAAATACACCGACCCCGGCGGTCAGATTTGGCTTGCCGTGGAACGCATGCCCAAAGAAGTGGTGATCCGGGTGCGGGACAACGGCATCGGCATTCCGCCCGACATGCTCAGTCACGTGTTCGAGATGTTCACGCAGGTGGATCGCTCGCTGGAGCGTTCGCAAGGGGGGCTCGGCATCGGCCTGACGCTCGTACGGCGAATGGTCGAGATGCACGGCGGCGCCACCGAAGCCCATAGCGAAGGGGAGCACCAAGGGAGTGAGTTCGTGGTTCGGCTGCCGCTGGCCGCGGAAATTACCACCACGGATGCAGGTGCCTTACCGTCACCAGCTAAGATGGCGCGGGCCGAATTTAAGCGGCGCATCTTAGCCGTGGACGACAATCAGGACGCGGTCGATAGCTTGGCCATCATGCTGCGGCTCAAGGGGCACGAAGTGCAGACGGCGTACGACGGCATGGAAGCCATCGACGCGGTAGCGCGATTCAAGCCGGATATTGTGCTGCTCGATATCGGCCTGCCACGTCTCAACGGCTACGACGCAGCCCGCCGCATCCGCAAATTGCCGGGGGGAGATCGCATCAAACTGATCGCGATCACCGGCTGGGGCCAGGAAGAAGACCGGCTCCGTTCGCAAGAAGCCGGGTTTGATTTCCATCTCGTAAAACCGGTCGATCCCGTGGCCTTGGAGCGGCTGTTCATCGAGGCCGAGAACGGAACGACGAGTTAACGACGTAACGGGTAATATGGGAGGCTCGACCCGCGACGCGTTTAACTTCTTGCTGGGGCGCAATTTCCCGAGATTTCTCGCCGTGCTATAATTGCGGTATGACTACCGAACAGCTACGTTCCGCTCATCGCAGTACGCCGTTTCGGCCCTTCACTATTCGCATGGCCGATGGTCGCACTTTCTCGATTGCTCATCCTGATTTTCTGTCGATGTCGCCGGCGGGTCGGACAGTGATTATCTACCATCCGGACGATTCGGCAAGCATTGTTGATTTACTGCTGATGACGGAGTTGGAGTTGTCGCCGCCGTCTGGGTTTCCGGCCTAATCCGGCACTGTAGCCATCCACAGGACGTGCGGGCGTTTTTTCAGCCCGTCGCGATGAGTCGCTAAATGCTGCCCGGGCGTATTCACGCGCGCAATGCCGGAGGTCGAGCCGGGTAGGTTTCTGACCTCTTATCGTTGCGCGACCCAGACACATCTGCGGGACTGTCAAACGGCGGTAACGCTCTTGGCGCAGTTGTGTCTGGACTACCCACTTGGTTACGCTTTGCGGCCTACCAATACGCCCCACATTTCTTTCGACCAGCGTAACTCAGCAGTCTGGAAACCAGCTTCCAGCAAATAGCCGCGCTGGATGTCGCTCGTTTCGAGGCAATCGTCGCCGCTGGTTTTGGGCTCGCCGAAGCGGCGGATATTGCGGTCGTACCATTGGTCGAGCGTCTTTTGGAACGTGGCCGGGATATCGCCCCGCTCGATCGCCGACCGCATGTGAGTGCTCCAGCGCTCCAGGCGCGCCCCGTATTCGGCGTCGTCGGCGGGGCGGAATTCGTCTCCATTGATGAACACACCGCCGGGGCTTAAGGCCGCATAACAGCGCGCGTAGATTTGCTTTTTTTCGGCCGGCTCCAGGTGATGGATGGCGGACATGCTGACGATGGCTTGCGGCGCTTCCGGCAACCCCCTCTCCCAATCATCCTGCAGGCGATGCTGAAGGAGCGCCACGCGCGGGGCGAACTCAGCCAACTTTTGTTCGGCGATGGCCAGAAACGCTTCCGACTGATCGACCAGCACACCGTGTGCTTGCGAGAATTGCGCGAGGAAACGATGCAGAAAGCGGCCCGAGCCGCCCCCCAGATCGACCAGCGTGAATTTTGACTGTTGCTCGAATGGCAAGCAAGCGAGCACGCGGCTTTGCACTTCGTCGTAGCAGGGATGAATGATCGAGGCCGCCTTGTCGTTGTCGACCGCGGCATCGTTGCTGCTCCAGCGGTAGGTTGGCGTGGCGTCGGGCATGATGTCCCCAAAGACAGTCAAAGGGGCGTTAGGTTCGGCCCCTTATTCTAGCAATCATTGGCGGCAGAGTGATGGCGGCTTATGGTAGGCGAGTTAATTGTCTGGTCTACCTGTTTCGCGGTAGCGATTACGGGCACAACGCCGCGTGTTCGAAGAGAATCCGCGACACTTCCTGCGAAGTTTCCGGACGGCGTTGGACTTCGGTGTGACTGGCGTCTACAAACCGCTCACTCTGCACACCGAGCAACTGGGCGCGGGAAACGGCCACCACGCCATCCGACCGGCCTTCGGAGCACGACCAGCGGTCGTCGCCGATGATCGAGTGGAGCTGCACCCCGGGTCGGAAACAAATTCGCGTGGTCGAGGCGAGGATTTGGCTGTCTGGTTCCAGCAGGTCCACGCTGGTCGGTATACCGTCGCTGAGCTCCTCGCGG
>CXWJ01019321.1_pt1 | contig 17197 bp, 8 predicted proteins | sample 590841 | NCBI WGS metagenome assembly CXWJ01 (sample SAMEA3498367, study PRJEB10139) | wastewater metagenome | biome: wastewater treatment plant; material: activated sludge | place: Austria | collected 2015-01-21 | reverse complement strand
GGTCTCGGGTGAGCGGCCCGCGGCGGTGAGTTGTGGGTGGAGTCGCACGTAATTGCGCTGCCTTGTCAAAAATTCGCATGCCGACTGTAGCTCCGCGCGAGTGGGAAGGCGCGAGTAGGCTAATTGCCACGCCCGAACGACGTTGGCGACTTCCACGGCCGCCTGCCCGGCCGCACGGCCATGAAAGCCTTCACGCGAATTGAAAGTAGCCTGGCTTCCGTCTTTCTGTGTCAATGTGAGATCGACGAGCCACGTAAATGAATCAGACGTGACGTGCTCTCGGCAATCAGTGATGAAGTCGATCGTGTCTCCTTCGTTCACGACGATGTTTTCGACATCGGTCCGCGCCTCGCTATTGTGTACGGACCACTCGCCAGCGATGCCCAGGGAGCTTAACACGATGCGGCCTCGGACGCCGTCCCCATTTTCGCTGCCGTGAGAGTACGCTCCACGAATAGTAAGCGTACCACTGGCCGGTGCGGTCCAACGGCGGATGGCGGCGTAGTCAGGGTTGATGCCTGTGTGTCCGCCGTCGGCATGCAGCAGCACCCAGCCCAATCGCCCGTCAGGCAATGTCGGGCCTCCCTGCCAACTCGAACTGGACCAGTGAGTCAGCGGCGTAAACGCGGTTGTGCGGCCTGAAACTACATCACAGCTACCGTAGCCAAATTGCCAGACGGGCGGGGCCACCTCCCAGCGCTGCGGCAGATTGGCGACGAGCTCAGCGGGAAGCGCCTTCTCAGGCTCACGCAGTGCCCGATCCGCCAAGGCCGCCGCCTGGCTCAACCAGAACTCGCCATTCATCAGCATCAGCGATTGCGTGGCGACGGTGGATGACGCGCGGGCATCGCAGTTCGTCTCCATCACCGGTGCATCAAACGCTTGCATCAAAGCCACAGGTTGTGAACGACGCTGCAAAACGTATAAGCTGCGACGTTTGGCGTCGGCCGCCACGATGACTTGCCCGCTGTCGTCTTCCGTGATGCCAATGGACGGACCGAACAGGGTGCGGTCGAGGATCCCGGTCGTCGCTAGCGCGCGGTCGCGAAGCGCCTCTGCATCGAGCCGAACCACGTTCTGCCGTCCGTAGTAGCGATTCTCCGCGTCGATGGCCATTTGGGCCGGTTCGCGCCTGGACGATTGACGATACGCCGTGGAGAGCATGATAGAACGGTGCAAATGCTTCAGACTCCAGCCGGAATCACGCAACTCGGCAGCCATCCAATCGAGCAACGCGGGATGGGTTGGCAGTGTGCCCAAACGACCAAAATCGGCCGGTGTGGAAACGATGCCGCGGCCGAAGTGATGCATCCAGACTCGGTTTGCGATTACCCTGGCCGTCAACGGGTTGTTTGGCCCGGTCAGCCAGCGAGCAAACGCTAATCGGCGGCCTGTGGTGGGCAAGTCCGTGTTTTTGGCGGAGAATTCGACTCGTCCAGTTTCCGGCGAACAGACCGATAAGGCTCCCGGGGCAATCGGCTGCATCGGCTGACGATAGTCGCCTCGATGAAACAACTTCGTCTCGGGGGCGTGGCCTGCGGGCTCGACGAGGACGCGTAGAAACTCTTCGACCGGCTTGGGCGCCCTGGCGGCGGCAATTCGTTCGTCAAATTTCTTGAGATCGTCGGCGGCCGCTTGATTGTATTGATAGAGTGTACCTTCGGAGAGATTTACGCTCGGATACTTCTCCAGCAATTGCTTCTGTGCATCGGAGCGTTTGTCTGCGGCCGTCTGATAGGCAGCCCGCAATTCACTACGGAGCGGTTCCTCGTACTTGGTCAACTCTTTGTCGAACGCCTCGGCCATGTAGACTGCTTGTTTTGCTGCCCGTTCGGCGGCAATCTTCTGCGCTTCGGCTTCAATTTCGGCCGCCTTTTGTCGATCGGCCGCCGTGTACAGGGAAACCTGTCGTTCCGCAGGCACCTTCCACGCTTGCCAATCGAGCGCCGGCTCGAACACGGCCCGGAGAGCATAGTAGTCCGTCTGTGGAATTGGGTCGTAACGGTGATCGTGGCATTGAGCGCAGGCCACTGAAATGCCTAAAAGCGAACTGGTCACAATCTTAAGCGTGTCCGCGACGACTTGGTTCTTGGCCTCCGGAGAACCATCGCCGCTGGCAGTCGCGTCGGCAGCCGTTCGCAAGAAACCAGTGGCCGTCAAAAGTTCGATTTGCTCTGAAGTGAGGTCGCCGTTGATCGGCCCAGCCAATTCGTCGCCGGCTAATTGTTCGTGCAAGAATCGGTCGAATGGCTTGTCCGCATTGAAAGCGCGAATCACGTAGTCGCGGTACTTGAACGCCCAGGTGCGAACGGCATCCTGTATCGCGCCCCCTTCGCTATCGGCGTAGCCCGCCGCATCTAGCCAATGGCGGGCCCAACGTTCGCCATAGTGGGGCGAGGCGAGCAGCCGCTCGATTAACTTCTCATAGGCGTCCGGCGACTGATCCGCTACGAACTGCTCAACTTCTTCGGGAGTCGGCGGCAATCCAAGGAGATCCATGCTGGCGCGAAGGATCAGCGTACGTTTATCCGCGTCAGGCGAGAAGGTCAGTCCCTCTGGCATCGACGTTTTCAACAACGCGTCGATCGGCGTACGAACTCGTGGTTCGGTTGGCTGCGCGTCAACCGTGGGACGTGTGATCGGCGAAAAGGCCCACCAGGACCGCTCCTCTTCCGTGATGCCCAATCCAGGCGCAATCGACTCCGGCTCGGCGCGGGCCGTTTTGGCGCCGGCGTCAATCCAGCGGGCGATCGTTTCGATCTGCTGTGGCGTCAATTTTTCGCCACTGGGCGGCATTTCGCCCGCACGAACTCGCTGTAAGAGATAGCTCGCTTCCGGATCGCTCGGCGCGATCGCCGGCCCGGACTCTCCGCCGGCAAGTTGAAACCGCACAAGCCGCAAATCGAGCCCTCCCTGTTTCTCGTCGGCGGCACCGTGGCAGTCGAGGCAATGAGCACGGAAGATGGGGCGGATGTCCGCCTCAAAGGTCGGCGCGGCACCGGGCTCTGGCGTTGCAGCGCCTAGGATACCAACGTGGAGCGTGGGGATCAGAGCGATAGACAGGACTCGCAACCACATTTGCATGGGAAGCCCTATGGAAAGGACATGGTTCCGAGCCAGGGGCTGGTGGGAACCAATTAGGTCGGCGGGGCGGGAGTCTGGCAGGTAGAACTTGATTATCGGCCCCCGGCGCGCCGTAAGCAAGCCCAGCCGTTATTTTCCGGTAGAATGGGCAATTAGATGGCGCAGCCAGCTATACTAGGCAAACTCAATAAGTTCACCACTATTTTATTCATCTTGTGAAAACAGGCGCATGATTTATCACTGGAATCGAATCCGGCAATTCACATTTGTCGTCGCTTTCATCCTATACGTTGGAGCTCCCTTACCATGTCGTGGTGATGTGATCGATCTGACGTCGGCGGTAGTTGTGACGCCTGGCTCTTCCAAAGTCGAGAATAAAGCTGTTGTGATGCTTATCGACGAGATCCAGAAGCGGACGGGTGTTGCTTGGGCGAGTGCCGCGGAATGGCCGGCCGCGGGCAAGCCGGTGATTGTGGTTGGCAAAGAGAGTAGCATGCCACAGTTTGGGGGGCGGTTCGCCGAGCTACTGGCCAGCGAGCCGGCTGCCAGCGCCGACGAAAGCTACCGAATTCGCATTCACCAAGACGCTGCCGGAACCGCGCTCTTTGTGCTGGGCAGCGACGATCGGGGAGTCATGTTCGGCGTGGGGCGAATCTTGCGAGTCCTCCACATGACGCACGACAAGATCACGCTGGACGATGACTTCGGCGTGTTGACAGCGCCCGTCTATCCTTTGCGCGGGCATCAATTGGGCTATCGGCCCAAGACCAACAGCTACGACGCCTGGGATGCGGCGCAATGGGAACAGTACTATCGCGATCTGATTGTGTTCGGCGCGAACGCGGTCGAATTAATTCCGCCAAGAAGCGACGATGCGGCAACCAGCCCTCACTTTCCCTTGCCGCCGCTGGAGATGATGACGCGCATGTCTGGCCTGGCGGACGACTACGGGCTCGATGTGTGGATTTGGTATCCGGCCATGGACAAGGACTATTCGGATCCAGCCACCGTGGAAGCGGCGCTCGCAGAGTGGGGCAACGTGTTTGCGAAGCTACCACGGATCGACGCGGTGTTCGTGCCGGGCGGCGATCCAGGTCACACACGGCCCAAGTACCTCATGGCGCTTTTGGAAAAGCAAACTGAAGTGCTCCACCGCACACATCCTAAGGCCCAGATGTGGGTCTCGCCGCAAAGTTTCAATCAGGAGTGGCTGCAAGAGTTCCTAGGCATCCTCAATCGCGACCAACCAACGTGGCTGAGTGGCATCGTTTTTGGGCCGCAAGTGCGCGGCAGCTTGCCAAGGTTACGGGCGGCCATTCCTGCGCAATACCCGATCCGCCACTATCCAGATATCACCCACTCTCGCCAGTGCCAATACCCGGTCCCCGATTGGGACGTGGCCTATGCTGCGACCGAATCGCGCGAGTGCATCAATCCGCGGCCCCTTGGCCAAGCGACGATCTTCCGGTTGTTGCAACCCCATACGATCGGTTTTCTCACCTACTCGGAAGGCTGCAATGACGACGTCAACAAGGCGGTCTGGAGTGGCCTCGGCTGGGATCCCGAAATGCCCGTGATTGATATTCTGCGAGACTACGCTGGTTACTTCATCGGCGACCGCTACCGAGAGGATTTCGCGCAGGGACTGCTCGCGCTAGAGCGGAATTGGCAAGGCCCGCTAGCGGCCAATACGGAAGTCGAAACGACTCTCGAACAATTCAAAAAGATGGAGCGTGAGGCCACAGCGCCTGAGCTTGCGAATTGGCGTTTCCAGCAAGCGCTCTATCGGGCCTATTACGACGCCTACGTCCGTCGCCGCTTGCTCGCGGAGCGTGAAACCGAAGCACGAGCCTTGAAATGTCTGGGATCGCCTGAAAAGCCAATCGCGACAGAGAAGGTGCTTCATGATGCGGAGGCGATTCTCGATGATAGCGAGTCGAAACCAGCCGCCGACTTGCGGGCTCGCATTTTCGAGTTGGCCGACGCGATGTTCCAGAGCATCCGCATGCAAACAAGCGTGAAGCTCTATCAAGCCATTGCCGTTGATCGCGGGGCGACGCTCGATACGTTGGACATGCCGCTAAACAATCGTCGTTGGCTTAAGCAACGATTCGCGGCCATCCGCAAGTTGCAGACGGAAGCGGAGCGCGAGGAGGCAGTTCGTGCGATCCTCGATTGGACAAACCCAGGGCCGGGAGGCTTCTACGACGACCTGGGCAATTTGGATCAGCAACCTCATCTGGTGGTCGGCGCGGGTTTTGAACGCGATCCCGCCTCCCTGGTTTCCGCCCGCACCGGCTTCGCCGGCCCCGAATTGCCGGAAGACGCTACGGACGACGATTCCACGGCATGGAGGATGTCTTGGATTGATCACGCCGAGTCGCTTCTAGAAAGACCGCTAACGATGCGCTACACCCGCCTCGACCCGCACGCCCACTACAAGTTGCGAGTCATCTACGCGGGCGACGGACCGCAGAAAAAAATTCGTCTTGTGGCTGTTGGCGGTGTGAATAAAGAATTCGAAGTCCACCCGTACCGAACCAAGCCGGTTCCAGTCGTGCCGCTGGAGTTCGACATCCCCGTTGAGGCCACGCGCAGCGGAGAGTTAACGCTCCGCTGGAATCGCGAGGGGGGGCTGGGGGACAACGGCCGCGGTTGCCAAGTCTCTGAGGCGTGGTTGATTAAGCAACCACCGGCAACGAAACAGTAGTGTGTTACCTCGTATAGCTCCGAGCCGGGGGCCGGAAATACGAGACGAATTCGTAAGCAGGCATCCAAAGCCAAGGTGCGCAGAAGTCAGGGGTGGTACTTATGGACAGTGCCGAATAGTTTGAACATAGCTAATTTTGACGATTACTTCACTACTTCGGGTACTCCAGGAAGGGACAACTATACTCTCTACTCGCACGTGGTCGCAGTCGTTCCAGAGCCGGCAAGTGCAATGTTGCTTGTATTGGGATTGGTCAGTCTTACGCTGGGGCGTTGCAATTTCGGCCGCTAAGTCGGTGTGTGAGAGCGTCAATCATTCGCGCTCAGTTGTCAGTTGCCACCGCGGCCACATGGCAGCGTGACCCAGTTTTAAGTTCGTGAGGCGATGTTCGGTTTGATCCTTCAATCGCATCACGTAAATCTGTCGCACGCCGTCTCGCTTGGAGCCAAACAACAGCCAAGCTCCGTCCGCGGACGGTTGCGGATGATAGTGGAGTGTGCCCTCAGGGGAGTGGGTGAGTTGTTCGGTGTGGCCATCCAGCGTCACGCGGGACAGTTCGACGTTGGAGCCAACTTTGGCCGTGTAGAAGACGGATTTTCCATCGGCGGACCAGGCCGGCGTGTCGCTGCTGCCGCCGTGGAAGTCTGGGACATCAAGGAATTCGACCACCCCGCGGTAGCCGCCTCGATCCGCAAGTTTCTTCAGCCCCGTACCATCCGCGCGCACGACGTGGGGATGGCAGTTGTAATGCTCGCCCGAGACAAACAGCACCCACTCGCCATCGGGCGACCACGTCGGCGAAAAATTGAAGGGCTGCCCGGTTTGCACTTGTACGCGGTTCGATCCGTCGGCATCGGCGAGATAAATCTGATAGTCGTCGTGGTACGCGATGTGCGAGCCGTCCCGCGAGCTGCTGTAACCATACGTGAAACCTTGGGAAGCCTTCGAGAGATCGACCTTGTTGTGGCCGTCTAAATCCATGCGGAACGGCTTAGAGTTGCCGTCGATGATCGCCAGGAAGCCGAGCTTCGATGCATCGTTCGGCCAAAAGAAGAGCCCGCTGTTGTAAAAGCTGACGCGGTCCACCGCCGTGACGTTGGTCGCTTGGCCGGAAGCAAGGTCAACCAGATAAGTGTCGTACAGTTTGCCTTCGGCCGTGTGCCGGAATGTCTGGTGTTCCTCTTCCCACTGGGCATTCTCCGGGTTCTCCCACCCGCGGCCAATGATTGCCAGTCTGCCGTTTGGAGACCAATCGGCAAACTGCGTCCAACTGTTGGGCTCATTCGCAAGCTCGTCCGCCAGTAATCGGCGCTCGGCGGAACCATCTACTGGGACGACGGCTGCCCGCATCGTACGAATGTTGGCCAGCCTCCCGCCGGGCAAGTTCGTCTGAAACTCTGTGAAGCCTACGAGCTGGTGGGGCCAGTCCGATTCCAGCGCGTAAGCGGGGACGCCGTAAAGTAATAGCCCGATAAGACAAAGTGCGGTTAAGCGGATCGGCATGAGGCATCTCCGGACGGAGCTTGCTCATAAGAAAACAGAATTGTAGGTGTAACCTAAAAGCACGGAAGCTTCACAGACTACTTACGCGGGCTGCCAATTCGCCCGCGAAATTCGGTACAGGAGGTGGCGCTGCAACAGATGGCCGGCTGGCTTGTTCGGATGGTCGAAGTCGTCTTGCGGCGATCGTTTCATCCCAAGCCGTTCCATTACTTGGTGCGAACGCGTGTTGGTGAGGGAGGCAAAGGCGACAATTTCATCGAGACCGAAACGTTCGAAGCCATCGCCGAGAGCGGCACGTGCCGCCTCGGTCGCATAGCCGCGATTCCAATAATCATACGCTAGCCGCCATCCAACCTCGACGCAGGGCGTAAAATGAGCGGCGAAAGTGGCCACGCCGAGGCCAGCCAGCCCGATCAGTTGGCTTGTCTCGCGTAGTTCCACTGCCCAGAAGCAGAAGCCATGCTCGCGATAATGCTCCATGATTTCCGCGGCAAAAGCATCACTCTCCGCTCGCGAGAGACACTTCACAAAGTGTTCCATTACGCGTGGATTCGCATTCAGCGCGGCAAACGGAGCCAAGTCCGCTTCGCGCCACGGTCGTAGGCGGAGTCGTGCTGTTAAGAGCGTGAATTCTGAGGCCATGGTTTGATATCGTTTTGAGAACTCGCTTGCCATGCCAACACTTCGGGCATGAAGTGCAACATGACCGCGCAAAGCAGCGCCCACGTCACCCAATAAGATCCTATTTCTTTTCCTGGTAGTTAACGATATCTGCCTCGTCCAAAATGAAATGATTGACTACCGTTCGCTCTTGCGAAGTGTAAACGCCGTGAATGCGTCCGTCCGCCGTTTGAATTATGAACGGGTAGGCTGCGTCATCGCCTGGGATGTTGACGATGTTTCGCCCATGAGGCCAAGTTTTGCCGTTGTCGGTGGAGACTCGCATCGTCAGGGGCATCCGATCACCGGCAAAGCTATCGTTGTAGATCAAGACGAGGTGGCCGTTTTTGAGCTTGATCAGATCGACGGCTGAATTTGGGTTTGGATATTCAGTATCGACGCCAGGAGACCAGGTGTGCCCGCCATCGTGTGACTCGGTCTTCACCATAAAACCGTCCGGTACATGATCGTAACCTCCGCCGCGACGGCAAAATGCCAGGAGATGATTGGCGTCACACTGTACCACGGAGGGCTGGATATTTCCGAGCCGAGAGTGAACTTTCTCCGTGAAAGTCCATTGCTTGGTCGCTTGATTATAGCGAGCGAAGAGGGACGCGCTCTCTTTGCCGACGACCTCTTTGTCGTTGCCCGTTTCATGATAGATGGGGAGCAAGAAGTCGCCGTTCATCAGTTGAATCGGTTGCGAGCGAACCATCATTCCTTTGGTGAACGTCAAGACATCCGAGTCGCTCCAGGTTTTGCCGTTGTCGTGCGAGCGTTTGTATTTGATGATCGAGTCGGACCAAGTNNGTTCCTGCCAGACGACGCCGTTTCCGTCGCCGCGCTCCGGCGTGTCCGCAATTCGCTTGGGTTGCGTCCAATGCGTCGCGCCCTTGGCGAGGCGCGATCCAAATACAGCGGTATCCCCGTCGTACTCCCCTTCCCCGCCATAGTAGGCGATGAATAAATCGCCATTCGCTAACTCCTCGATCGATGCCGGGTGCTTGTATACGCCGCCGGGTACCTCCGGGCCGAAGACCCGCTCGATTGATAACTCCGCGGAGGCTGTGGTTGCCAACCACAGAACCACAAAACTAGAAATCCAGCCTAATTTCGGACTACTACGATACATGAAGACAATCCAATTCCGGTTAAACAGATACTCTAGGGCTTAGGGGTAGATGGGCAACAAAAAGGCCGCCACCCCCTACGAGTGAGCGGCCTCCCCAGTCGGGCCGACTGGATTCGAACCAGCGACCTTTTGACCCCCAGTCAAACGCGCTACCAGACTGCGCTACGGCCCGAGTGATGTCTTGAACGATTAACTTAGTGCCGCCACACTTTCCCCAAGTTGTCTGGATACACCCAAGTCGGGGTGTCGCAACTCGTTACAACTTGCGGGTGGCTAAGGAATTCGGTGCGTTCAACGGCTGCCTGCCATAGCCAGCAGTATAGCCTTGAAACTCACTGAGAGGAAGCGACGCGATGAATTGGGATCGTAACTTGGTACTGGACCAGAAATCCAAAATCTTCAAAAAAACACATCGTTGCTGACTTTGCCGATTACGTTGCGGGCAAGGATTCTACCGTGTTTCTCGGCTGTACAAGCGGATAAATCGTGATAGCAGGAGGGAAAACGCGTAGCTCTGAAGCGACTTAATTCGATGTTATCGAAGACACCACCCAACGTGCCGCGCCAGCGAGGCGCACCACCTTGATATTACTGGCAGTTGGAGCCGGTATACCAACCGTTGCAAGCACAATTAAGAATGATTGCTTGGCCGTCAACTAATACGTGGCTTCGATGGAGCTTAAGCCTCACTCTGACGGTGACGGCATGCGGCTGCGCCACTTTTTCAGACAAGCAGACAACGAAAGTCGAAATACCGCCGGCAGACATCGATCCAGCTTCAAAACGTAACGTTCAAGTGGTAGGTCTGGAAACAACGAGTCCAGACGGCCAAACTTCCTGGATCATCGAGCCGGATGTTCGTCGAACACCCAAGGTTGCTGGCCTAGATCCGCAGTTGCCTCCGCACATCGAGCGGAGATTAAATTACGCTTTTGATCTTGCCCAGCGTGGAGCCACTTATTCCGCAGCTACTGAATTTCAGGCAGTGCTCGGACTATGTGCTTTGGAATTGGATTCCCGCGACGGCCAGACAAAACACCGCGATGCTCTGCGCCAGGGACTTATCGCCTTGGATGAAGCGGACCAGTTCGGAGGCGAACAAGTCGACTGGCGGGATTCGGCAGACGTGCGGCAGATTGCAGTCGCTCATTCTACGCCTGTGCTCAATGGTCAGGACCATAAGTCACAAACTGCGGTCGATTCCATACAAGCAGTTCAAGCATATTACGCATTCGCCGAAGATCGGATGTCCTACGCCTGCTTGGGGCTTCCAGGTGCTTCATTAGCCTATTACGGATTGGGACGGACCATCGCCGTACCAGGCACTCATGTGCCCCATTCCGCGGGGAAGGCGGCGCTCTTCCATCGTGTCGCTTTGAAGATTTCGCCGCAAAATGTTCTGGCTGGCAATGAGTTGGGAGTGTTGCTTGCCAAGCATGGGCAGCTCGACGAAGCGGAGAGACTTCTGGAGCAATGCGTAGCTATCCAGCCCAGCCCGCAAACCTACAAAAACCTAGCCGTGATATACGCTCGCCAAGGGGACCATACATCCAGCCAAGCGGCAGCTGCGGCGGGAGAAACCCTAGCAGCACATAAAGTGCGTTCCGCGGCAGGACCACAAACAGCAGTTGCTAGCCAAACAGCCAAAAGTGAGAGCGAAATCGCACAGCCCGAGGCTAAGGCCGACAGTTCAAAAAAATTTCGTTTCGCAAATCAGTTACCAAAAATATTCCATCGGTAATCGGAACAGCACCACACCGCCCCGCGGCGCCCCCCTTACTAGATACGAATCGTGATTGTCATGGCAAAACAATTTAGAGATAATATTCCTAGGTGTAAGTCCAACAAGTGGAAGCTTGTTGTTACGGGTGTCCTCACGGCCGCGATTTGCCAGCCGGCCCTGGGCGAATCAACCTTGCGATTCGCGCCACTTCCCAGTGAACAGCCCCTCACCCAAACTCAAGGCTTTGACGTTGGGGCTGCATTGACTGCGGTCAAACAGCCTCCCCAGCAATCGCAAACAGGAACTGAAGTTGGCGCTAAATCGCCAGCGGCATCGGAAGACCTGGTGGCGCGAACGCTCGCTGCGCTAACCCCCGATTCTTGGACAGGTTCAAAGCCGCACACAAGCGGGGATGCCTTCACACAGTCCGCGGACGACTCTATGTATCAGGCGCCGGTCGGCATCGAGCTACCTGATTCGGTCACCCAAGAACAGAGAGATTTATTCGCGCGGTTGTTCACGGCCGCGTCCGAGGATCCTGGACCGGTTAATGGGAGGAATCAATCGGCTGGAACGTCTAAGGACAGCCTACAGAGTGTCGCGCCGTCGGATGCTGGTCCAGTTGCATTTGCTCCATTTAACGTGGCGCCGCCGGTTGGTGAAATCACGATTTCAACCTGCCAGGAACAGCCAGACCTGTATAAGCGACTTTACACAGTAGCGTCAGACTCGGTGCCCGCCACTCAAACATATGAAGCACCCATACAGGAAGTTACTGCGGTACCCAGCCCCTTTGCAGCCGTTCAGCCTGCGGCGAGCGGATTAGTCAATGAAATCGAGGCTACACCCAAGTCGGAACAGCCAGACTTGTTTGCGAGCTTAGCTCCGGCCGCTGCAGACAACACCCCCACGCCAAGTTACCGCGATGAGGATTCGCCAGCGGCCCCACCTGTGGCGAGTGGCCCTCCAGCATCAGACGTGGTTCGTTCCGAACCAACGCCGCCGATGTCAACCAATATTTCGGCATCGCAAGAGCCGCAAACCGTTGCAAGCTTGACAGCCGATTCTTCGAATTTTCCGCCAACTCAAGCTGCCGAAAAGGTAGTGGCTTCGACTGAACAACCTCGAGTCCAAGCCGGGTTATTGCCCGAAAACAACTATCCTTCTGTTGCCAAGCTTACCGAACAGCAAAATAATCACCCGACCAACGAAGTTTCAGCCGCCCAATTGCCGCCGCCGGTTGAGACATTTGTATTCGCCGAAGGAAAACAACCATCGACATCTTCATTGGCCGAAAATTCCATATCTCAGGGTGGCCATCTCGTGATGATGGAGGGAGTAGACGCAACATTGCCTGGTCAGACTGTCGAGACAGCGCCAAATGCGGCAGAATCGTCGCTGGGTGGGCCAATGCCCTTTGACGTTGGCCGGACACCGTGCGGATGCCCATACCTGCCGGGGCAGTCAGGGGCGAGTAGCATTTGCGGTGTGGACTGTGGACGTTATGGCGCACCCTGCTGCTCCAATTGGAGTGATGCACGCTGCATTCCCTGGTCCTTGCTTGGACCTGGTGAGTATGTTGGGCCGGCTAGAACAGAACACGTCTCGACCTACTACTTGCGCGTCAACGACCTCATCACGCTAACCTTTATCACTTCGCGTCGCAAAGAGGCCGAGCGTTATCGCATTGGTTGTGGAGATCGACTAAGTCTCGAGTGGTTGCGGAGCCCGTCAGATACCGATAGATCACTCGATCGCGAAGTCCTTGTTCAACCGGATGGTACCATTGCGGTACCGTTAATCGGTGAAGTTACGGTTGCCGGAAAGACGGTTAAGGATGTGCGCGATGAATTGATCAAAGCCTACGGCCAGTTCCAGCGCGATCCGCAAATCACGGTGACTCCGTTAGAAGTGAATATGGCGGTTCAAGACGTGATTCAAGGCGTCGCGACCGTCTCCGGCTCAAACGGTCAAACTCAACAGCTTCGCGTCACGCCGGAAGGCACGATACAAGCGCCGGGGCTGGGCTCGGTATTTGTGCAAGANNCGGTATTTGTGCAAGGACTGACGCTGGACGAATTACGAAACGAGTTGGAAGCGCGATATGCAACTACCTTTGGCCAAGGTCTCCTCGTCTCCCCGTCATTGACGGAGCGGGCGACATCCTACGTGTACGTGGGTGGCGAAGTGGTACAGCCGTCTCGATACACACTAGAAGGGCCGACCACCGTTATGCAAGCAATTACAATGGCAGGTGGGTGGAATATCGGCGGCAACACACGTCAAGTCGTCATCTTTCGACGCGACGAAAACTGGTGCTTGAAGGCTACGAAGATCGACGTTCGGGCGCCGCTTTACGGAAACGACCCTTGCCCGGCAAACGACGTTTGGCTTCGTGACAATGACTTGGTCATCGTTCCGAAAAGCAAGATTCTCTGCGCCACCGACGTGATCAACCTGTATTTCACACGGGGCATCTATGCTGTGGTTCCGATCAATTATGTCTACGACTTCTCCCAGTCGAGTGGCATAGTACCTGTTCCTTGATTCTGCTGCCCAAAGCTGCGGTACTCGATTTTGCTTGGCAATTGCTAAGTGCTGCAAGTTCAACTACTCACAAACCCTAAGAAGCCTTTGCAGACGCCGCAAAGAGCTTACGGGTGAGTTGAACGCGATCCTGGTAGCCCATTTGAGTTGCTTCCTCGGAAAACGTCGGCACGGCTCCGGTCGGTAACAATTCGCCCAGCAACCGGTCGTCGGCGTCCATTCCTTTAGCCTCGAAGCGATAGAGGTCTTGAAAGCGGTAGTTGCCTTTTTCGTCCAATCCTAGGCATTCGCTGATCGCCCGGATTTTGCGCGATCCATCCAGAAACCGACCGATCTGGACCACCAACTGGATAGCTGAGGCGACTTGCGTTCGTGCCACATGAACGGGCAAGGCGACGTCGCTCATCATGCTTAATGTTTCGAGACGGATTGCTGCGTCATTTGCGGTCGTAGCATGAACCGTCGTGAGGGAACCAGCATGACCAGAGATCATCGACTGAACTAAATCCAGGGCCTCGCCGCGGCGTATTTCACCGACCACAATCCGGTCTGGCCGCATCCGCAGCGAATCGACGAACAAGTCGCGAATGGTGACGCGCCCGGTGCCGTCCGGCCGAGCAGGTTGAGCTTCCAGATAGACGGTGTGGGGTTGATTGAGCTGCAATTCAGAGCTGTCTTCGATCACCACGATCCGCTCATATTCCGGGATTTCGGCGGACAACGCATTCAAGAGTGACGTTTTCCCGCTGCCGGTCCCCCCCGCGATCACCGTGTTCTTGTGGAGCAGCACCGCCAAGCCGAGAAATTCCCTCCCCTCCTCAGACATGCTCCCCGACTTAACCAGCGCGGCCAGGTTGAACGTCGACTGCTTAAATTTACGGATGGAAATGCAGCACCCATTGCGAGAACTAGGCGGTACGATCACGTGTACGCGTGAGCCATCCGGCAGGCGGGCATCCATGCTATGGTTGTCATCGTCGATCGAGCGGCCCGTGTATTCCGCAATATTTCGAGCGGCCGCCATCAATAAGGCGGGGGTGGGAAATGACAGCTCCGACCGATCCAGCCGACCGTCTCGCTCAAAATAGACCGTCTTATGCCCATTGATCAGGATTTCGGTCACCGTGGGGTCATCTAGCAACGGCAGGACGGGTGCCAGAAAGTGACGGACGGTTTCGGTGTAGATTTCTTTCGTTTCCATCGTCAGCTATCCTGAAACAACCGCGGGATGGCATAAGGCATAAATTTTCGTTGTGGTAATAGCCTATTGTAACACTAGCGAGTCTAGAGCGTATGAGGCTATATGGCCGGTTTCCGGTACGCTGAGTGGTACTCCCATAATTGACTCCAACATAGCCCCAGCCAACGCAAGTAATGCGTTCCCTGCGGTTTTGGTTCCAAAAGGTAGATAAGACGATGAACCAGCATCCCGCTTACGAACTATTCGAAGAGCTAGGCCGTGGCGTTAACACGGTAGTCTATCGCAGCTACGACTTGTCGTTGGGACGCGAAGTGGCCATCAAAGAGTTGGACGAAAGCGGGCGCCGCGATCCGCGTCACCGCGAACGGTTCTTGCGCGAGGCTCAATTTCTGGCCCAATTCGAACACGACAACGTGCTACGGGTCTACTCGGTCGATACGGAACGGGGCTGGATCATCATGGAATTGATGAAAGGAACCTTGGCCTCAATCATCGCCGCCGGCCCGAGTGACCCCGATTTAGTACGTAGTGTGCTTAAACAGACGCTCGAAGCGCTCGCCTTCTTGCATGAGAAAAACAAAGTTCACGGCACGGTACGGCCGACTAATCTACTGATCAACGATGCGGGGCGCGTAAAGCTTAGTGAATTCGAACAAACCGATGCAGGCGGCGAGTTGCGGGCGCCAACCGGGAGCAAGAAATATTTGGCGCCGGAGTTGATCCGCACCGAATTCGGCGAANNTAGTACTGCCTAGGATTCACTGCGCTCGAATTGCTTAAAGGCCCGCAGTTTGAAAGCTTGTTTCCTGGTACGGGTAAGGGCGCGATCGACGCTGATATCGCCTGGCTTCGCTGGCATAGTTCGCCGGAAGAGCTGGCTTCCACCAAGAAACTCGTCAAAGGAATTCCTGACGACCTGGCGCATGTACTCGATCGCATGCTGAGGAAACGCGTGGCCGATCGCGCGCAGACCGCTCAGGAAGTCCTCAAAGAATTGGCGGACCGGCCATTTATTCCTGTACCGGTTGCGGTTGCAACCGACAAGGAAGGAGGAACAGCGGACGAAGGTCGCAATCTTGCTTCGGCCGTCGTCCGTACGTTGGCGTCTCCACAGACGGTTCTGCCGCGCGGTAGCAGTCCGGCCGTAGGCACGGCATCGCCAGCAACGGCTGGAACACGGGCGCTTTCAGGTGAAAAGGCGGGGAAAACGACAAAGCCACTAAGTACGTCCGGCAAGCCAACACCGCCGGCGTACAGCAAAGATTGGTTCAACCAACAGTTGGGTCGTCCGTACATCCTCTATCCGCTTTGCGCTCTGATCCTCTTAGGTGCGCTGTGGTTCAGTATCAGTCTCAATACGACCTCGCTGATCCCCGTGACGTTCGACGTGCAACCGGACGCAACCAACGTGGAAGTCGTTGTGAATAAAGAGCCTCTCAAGGCTACGAAGGGAGGAAAATATGCATTGAAGCCGGGTCACCACGCGGTAACGTTCAACAAGGAAGGGTTTCAGCCGCTGACGCAAGAGCTGGATATTTCGAAAGAAAACAAGAAATTTACTGTGAAGCTGGAGCCTGTGATCAAGTTTGTGGACGTCCAGATAGTAGTGAAACCTGCGGATGCGCAGTTGATCATCGGCGGCTCATCGCAAAAGTCCGTTGAGGGCGCATTGACTCAAAAGCATCAGGAAGGGCAGCCATTTCAAGTTGAGGCAAAACGAGACGGATATGTGACAGCATCTCGCACTATTTCACCTGAAGAGCTTTCGAAGCTAGGCAACAAAGTGACCATCGAATTGGAACGCGAGAAGCCGCGTCTGCCGAAGTCGATTGTGGCTAAGCCAGGGGCGGAAACAGACCCGGAGACGCAATTGCCGCTACACGTCCTGGCCGCGACACTAGGCGACACCGAGCCGTTGGAGTTCGTACTCGTCAATCCGGGAAAGTATTCGTTTGGCTCGCTCAGTGAAGAACGGTCGCCGAATGAGCTGCCCCAACGCTCGGTTGATATCGAGAAACCGTTCTATATCGCGTTGAACGAGACAACCAACGCTCAGTACCAACGGTTCTTCGAGGCGGCGGGCGAAAGCCAAGCCGGCACCCGTTGGCAGAAGGCAGCGCGCAAGTGGGCCGAGGCGCAAGGCCTTGACCCAGTACAAAATCAGTTGCCAGCAACCAACATGTCAACCGAGCAAGCCCAAGCGTTTTGCCAATGGGTCGGCGGCCGGCTGCCAACCGAAATCGAATGGGAAGCTGCGGTTCGTGGACCACAAGATCGCGGCTATCCATACCCTTGGGGAACTGAAAAACCAGACAAGAAGCACTGCAAGATATTCTACGGTGAAAAACTGGGTGCCGGGTTCGGCCCAATGCCGGTGGAACAGTTAGTAGCCGGATCATCGCCATCGGGTCTTTTGAACGCGATCGGTAATGCGGCTGAGTGGTGCCAGGACAGCGAGAAAGCTAGCGAATACGTCCTTCGCGGCTGCAGCTTCACGACCGCAAACTTTGACGACGTGCGTGTGACTTGGCGCGGTCGCGGCGATGCGAAAGGCGAAGAAGACTTTGGCTTTCGAGTCGTCATTCCGATGACCGAAAGTGCTGTGAATGCACCATCAACGACAACACAGGATAAGAA
>CXWJ01014509.1_pt1 | contig 17198 bp, 16 predicted proteins | sample 590841 | NCBI WGS metagenome assembly CXWJ01 (sample SAMEA3498367, study PRJEB10139) | wastewater metagenome | biome: wastewater treatment plant; material: activated sludge | place: Austria | collected 2015-01-21 | reverse complement strand
ACACGCCATTCGATACACAAGTCAACATGCGTGTAGTACAACAGAGTATTGCAAGTGCAACGGAGTCTTGGGTCTCAAGGATTGCTATCCGTCCACGGCATGAAGCTGCTGATTTCTTTGCGTTTCTGCTACTGAGACATTGTGTCTCACACGCGGCCGAGAATTTCTAGAAGGGAAATCGANNAGAAGTAGGAGAATTACCAAAATCAGCACGACGAGTCCCAGTCCGCCACTAGGACCATATCCCCAGTTTCTGCTGTGGGACCAATTTGGCATCGCACCGATCAGTATCAGTAGCAGAACGACCACCAAGGCTGTACCTAACATTCTATATCTCCATTTGTTTACCTACCGAACGCGCTTCGAAACGTCAATCCGCGAACACGGATGAAGGACGCCACGTCCCGAAGACCTTGTGCGACCATCGAGGGTTCTGTCGTTGGTTCGTCGTTATCCCAGCAATCTTCCTTTTCGAATTGCGCCCCCTAAAAGAGAGACAATTGCGAGTACGAGGAATACCACGAAGAGTATTTTCGCTACTCCCACGAATTAGCCCGCGATTCCTCCGAAACCAAAGAGCGCCGCGATCAGCGCGACCACCAGACAAGTGATAGCTAGTTGCAACATGATTTTTTTCTCCGATTGATTTCTATACGAACTCGGCTCGACCAAAATGAACGGCATATTGTCCGGATATTTCGAGGGCATTCATGGCGAACTGGCGAATACCCCGGAGGGTACGCAGATCGCAATTTCCCTCCGGGTCGTTGGATACATTCCAAGGACGAGACGAAAAAAGCCGATGGGGTGGGACATTCACAAANNGTCCCACCCCATCGGCTTACTCGAAAACGAGCCCCCTGGCACACCCAGACTGCTCTTTATTTAGTCGTCCGAAAACTCAAGTAACGGTGATTCTAGGATCGCCTTCGATTTATTGCCGAGAAGCTTTCCCTCGGAAATAGTATGCATGGCATTGCTTTTCAGCAAGTGGACGATTGCCGTCAAACGATCATTCGACGACTGCGCAACAAGGGATTGCGACGATCCATTTGGTGAACGTCCTCGCGTAAGTCAGCGCCCGTGAGACAACGCGTTTTTGCCTGGATGCGGTGCCATCGGCGGTCTTGACGGGCGATGGAGCTACATTGAACATTCAGCGAAATGCGTTATGTTAAAAGGGCTTATGTTGGAACGTCAAAGTCGAAGCCCATCCAATTCAACGGGAGCATGCGATGACCTGTTTATCGCTCGTCGCGCGGCAATTCGCTCTAAAGATATGGCCATTCTTGGCCGGTATCCTTGTGGTTTCGAGTATTTGCCCACGGGCAGGTGCTCAAGTCGACAATGTTAAACCGCAGCCAAGAGATCCTCTGTTTTGGGTATTTCTGACCACGGGAAAGAGTTCTCAAGGCATTGAAAAAGCCGAGCTTGAAAAAATGCAGGGAGCCCATTTGGACAATTTCGGCCGTTTGCACGCGGAAGGAAAACTGTTCATGGCGGGGCCGATGGTTGACCCTGAGCAGAAAATTCGCGGGATTGTTGTGGTCACCGCAGCCGATGTGGCATCGCTCCCCAAATTATTTGAGCCAGATCCGTTTGTGCAGCATGGACTCCTGACGATCGATGCCATCGCAATGGAGATGGTTGTAGGACGATTTCAAGGCAATGTCGATCCGAAATCGTTAGCCGAATATCAGCTTGTTCTGCTGGAAAAGGCGTCGCTTGAGGCAGAAGAAGTTGCACCCGAAATGCAGGCCAAGAACCATTCGTATTGTGAGACGTTGCACACGCCGGAGCGCTTGTGTTTTGCAGGCTGGCTACGGGACGAGCAGCGCCCACGTCGTGGCATCTTGATTTTTCGCAAGCTTGACGAGAAGTTGCTGCGCTCGCTACTCGATGAGATTCCCTCCGTGAAGTCCACCGACTCGAAGTATACAATTTTCCCTCTTTATATGAGTGCAGGTAGCGTCGAATAGGTACCGAGGCCTTGGATCGTTCATGACATTTGAATCGAGGCAATGGCTGATTTGAGTCGCGTGCTGAAGAAGGTCGCACACGAACCTTCGGCAAGAATCGAGCGTTAACGCGCGGACGTTAGGTAGCCAAAGGAGGCTAATATGCACACATCCTATTCACGACGTCGATTCATCGACCAAATTGGCAGGTTTGGAGCGGGGGGCGTCGTAAGCGCTAGTTGGCTCAGTGCGCTCGGTTCGGTGGCAGCTGCCGATACAGTGCTTCCCGCCGACGCTGTCGTTTTCTCTCCAGACATTGAGCCACTCGTGCGTCTGATTGAAGAAACGTCGCGTGAAGACTTAATGCAGACGATCGGCGCGCGAGTCACGAATGGCTTGGGCTACACCGAGTTGCTGACCGCCTTGTTATTGGCCGGCGTACGAAACGTGCAACCCAGACCGCATGTTGGATTTAAGTTTCATGCGGTTTTAGTGGTCAATTCGGCTCATTTGGCGAGCCAAGCGTCGTCTGGAAATGACCGGTGGCTACCGATCTTCTGGGCACTCGACTATTTCAAAGGTTCGCAAGCTCGGGACGTGAGCGAGGGAGACTGGACATTACGAAAGCTCAATGACGCAGATCTTCCTTCCGGCGACCTTGCGCGCAAGGAGTTTACGGATGCGATGGAACGTTGGGACGTCGAGCGCGCGGACCGCGCAATTGCTGGATATGTTCGATCGGCGAGCGCCCATGAGATCTTTGAGACGATGTTTCGGTTGGGTGCCCGCGATCTCCGAGACATTGGGCACAAGGCCATCTATGTGGCCAATAGTTACAGGACTCTTATAAATATCGGCTGGCGTCATGCCGAACCGGTGTTGAGATCCTTGGCCTATGCGCTCTTGGCGCACGACGGGGAACCAAATCCGTCCACAAGTGATTTGGAGCTTGATCGACCTTGGCGTGACCATGAGCCACTTGCTCGTGAGTTTCGCAGCGATTGGCTCGTCGGAACGACGGATGAAGCGGCAACGCGCGAAATGTTGGCCGTGATTCGCCAGGAATCACGCGGGAAGGTCGTTCAACACGCATTGGAAACAAGTCGCAAGGGGATTTCCCCTCAATCTCTGTGGGATGCCATCTTTGTCGCATGTTCCGAGTTTGTGATGCAAAAACCAGGCATCGTTTCTCTGCATGCATTAACGTCTGCCAACGCCTTACACTTTGCCTTTCAGACGGCGGCAAATGATGAAACGCGACGAATGCTCTTGCTTCAGGCGCTGGCATTTACGTCTCATTTCCGCAATCGACTTGCGGAGGATGGGAATACTGCGGCGCTCACCGTGGATGCCTTGGCGTTGTCAACTCGCACGCGAATCGATGCGACGATCAAGGCGGATGTTATATTTGAAAAGTTGCGGACAGAGCCGCTTGAATCCGCCCGTCGAGCGCTCGATTACCTCGACCATGGAGGGGACCCGATGACACTCATGGACCAAGCACGCCGCTGGGTGTTTCAAAAAGGGACCGATTCGCATGACTACAAGTTTAGCTCGGCGATTCTCGAAGACTATTTTCATGTGAGCCCTCCGTTTCGAAATGCCTTTCTTGCAGCCTCAACCCACAAATTGCATGGCCAGGACGAAGCGGATAATGTGCTAATTCATAGAATTCGCGAGGCGCTTGCCTAGCGTCGAGGCGTGTTTTTTCCTTGTCTTCGTAAATGCGTGGCAGTAAGTGGATGGTATTCTTGGCGAAACAAAGCACTGTGCCCGAACGTGCCCGGCTTGTCGTTAAGAAATCTACCTTTATTGTGGTTTTTGTGTTGACGCTTGTATGTCATTCATTGCCGGCTGCATCGAGCGAAGAAATAGATCAAGGCAGCTTTCTTTTTACTTCTCAGGGAAGAGTTGGGATTGCACATGCGGAACGATCAACGGTTCGTTATCTTGATTTGAATAGGCCAAATCAACGTACATGGCAGCCGGGACCGATACTTCCCCAAGGTCGGCAATGTGTTTTGCTCAGTATGGAGGAGCGAAAAGATGGACCTGGCCGACCCTTTGACAAGTTCTATGCGCAGACCATAACCCACTTGTGGCTATGCGATCTAGAGCGAGCAAGCGTGCAGGAAATCGAAAGAGACAACAGTATGTCGCACTTCGTGACGCCGCAATTGTTGCTCGCGGATGGGCGACTCTTGGTTCAAGTGGTCCGTGATGGGACCGGACAACTCTTTAGTATGAATCTCGATGGATCGGACCCTCGCGTTGTAACCCGTGCGGATGAGGGATTGCCCTATGGGCTGAGCCTTAGCCCAAATGGGAAGCGAATTGCATTTCATCTCGCCGGTCCTGAAGGTTACCAAGTTTGGACGGCAAATCCGGATGGATCGGGGCGGACGCGCGTCGCCGGCAACCCGGGGCATCTCTATTTTGGCACGAATTGGTCGCCGGATGGAGCTTGGATCACCTATGTCGATTGCCATTTCCTTGACGATCCGGGGCACGACTGGGGGGATGTCTGTGTCGGCCGTCCCGACGGTTCCGAGCACCGTGTGCTTTCCCAGGACCAAGCGATGTGGTTTGGCGCCACGTATGGCGATCTTCAAACGCGTGGTGGTGGATCGAACGTGCCCTGCTGGTCACGCGATGGACAGGTCCTGTTTCCTCGGCGTACACCCGGGGCAAAAGTTCCCTGGGAGTATCAAGCGGACCGTCCGGATACAGACCATTTCAATCGCGACTTTAAACCCGATTTGGCCCGAGGAGGCACGGAAATCTGCTGCATAGGCCCGCAGGACAATTCTCTGACGGTACTCATTCCAGGGGAGGCGGGGTGTTGGGATTTTCGTGCAAGCGAATCTCCGGATGGGCGTTGGATCGTCTTTTGCCGCGCTTACGTTGGAAAACCACCAGCCATTTGGGTTTGCGAACGGGGTGGGCGGAATCCGCGACTGGTGACGGAAGGCGTTGATAAGTTGGGCGCCGATCATCCGCGTTGGCTCGGAGCGCCGGAGTGATCCTTAAAGGGCGAGATAGTCAGATCGCCGCCAGTCGCAAGTCAGGACTTCAAGTTCGTAAGACGGGTTCATCGCGGCGTCTTGAGGAATCGCGCCGGAAAATCGGCGGGGAAACAAAAACTCATGTCACGAACGCGTGCCGTCCAGGGATCCGCGTCCTCGTACGAAGGAAAGCAGCGACTTTCCGATCAACGAACGTACCGCCGTGTCGACAGTCGGATGCCGACGGATTACGATAGGGGCGAGTTCACAAAGTCCCTCTCCTTTTTTCGAGTTTCCTATGTTTACGCCCAGTAAACAATTTGCTTTGCCAGAGTGCCGGAAGATGGGTGCCTTGCTCCTGCTGGCCATGATTCCTGGTGTTTCCAGTTGCAAGACGGCAACTCCGACGGCGGTTGAACAAACCATTCCGAAAGTCACGGTGGCGACGGTTGTCTTGCAGGAGACTACGGACACCGATGAGTATACCGGCAAGACGGAGGCATCGGAGATTGTCGATGTGCGTGCGCGCGTCTTCGGATATTTGAAAACGATTGAATTCAAGGATGGCGATTTGGTCAGCGAAGGTCAGACGCTGTTTACGATCGAGCCCGATGAATATGACNNCAAGCAAGCGTTGGCGAAGATCGACCTTCAAACTGCAAACTACGAACTGGCCGTGTCGAAACGTGCGCGGAGCGAAAAGCTCGTGAGATCCGGCGCAGTCAGTCAAGAGGAATACGAGGAAACGGTGGCTGCGGTTGCCGCGTCCGAGGCAGCGATTGCCGCAGCCAAAGCAGATGCCAATCGGACGGCAGTCGATCTGAAGTACACCGTGGTCAAGGCGCCCATCAGTGGCCGTATCGATCGCGCGATGGTTTCGAGAGGCAATTTATTGACGGGTGGATTGTCCAGCGGCACATTGCTGACCAAGATCGTCAACGAACAGCCGATGCACGTCTATTTCGATGTAGATGAGAGATCCCTTTTGGGTTACATGCAAAAACGAACGGAAAGCCGGGAATCTGCCCCTGGTAGTTTGCGCGAACAAGGAATCACCTGCTATGTGCAACTCGCCGATGAGTCAGATTTTTCGCACGAGGGTCAACTCGACTTTGCGTCCGCCGAGGTAGATCCCAGCACGGGAACGGCTCGCCTCCGAGGCGTGTTCGCCAACTCCAACCGAGAAATGGTCAGTGGGTTGTTTGTACGCATCCGAATTCCAGTGAGTGCTCCTTACCAAGCCATGTTGATTCCGGAGCGAGCCTTGGTTACCGATCAGAACCTCAAGTTTGTGTACGTCGTCGGGGGTGACGGTGTGGTAACTCGAAGAACGGTTGAGCTGGGCAAACAACGTGGTGAGATGCGGATTATCACCGCAGGATTAAGCTCCGGGGACCAAGTGATTATCAAGGGACAACAACGTGTCAAACCCGGGCAAAAAGTCGAGCCCGAGGCTGCGACACCGCCGGCTTCCATAGGCTCCGGTGGGGAATCGGTCCCCATTGTCCCTGGAGTGGATGCCGCGTCCGCTGATTCACCTCCTGCGTTGCCCGAACCGAAAACGACTCCCCAGNNCCGAAATCACCCCGCCAACGGTCCAGGTAACTTGTTTCTACCCTGGTGCGAGCGCCAAAGTCGTCGCCGATACTGTTGCCGCGCCGATCGAGCAGCAAGTCATTGGGGTAGAGAACATGCTCTACATGAACTCCCAGTGCACAAACGACGGTGGATATAACCTGACCGTGACGTTTGAGGTGGGTGTGAATCTGGATATGGCCCAGGTCTTGGTGCAGAACCGGGTCAATCTGGCCTTACCATCGCTCCCGAGCGAGGTGAAACAGACGGGGGTCAGCGTCAAGAAGAAATCGCCTAACATTCTTCTTGTGGTGAACCTCGTTTCACCTAAGGCAACTTACGATCAGCTCTATTTGAGCAACTATGCCACGATCCAAATCCGGGACGAACTTGCTCAGATTCGAGGCGTCGGGGATGTGACCTACTTAGGGCAACTCGACTACAGCATGCGAGTGTGGCTCGATCCCGAACGAATGTCGGCTCGAGATCTGTCCGCCAGCGACGTGGCTTCATCCCTACGGGAGCAGAACGTCCAAGTGGCCGCTGGGTCGCTTGGCCGCCCCCCTGTTCCTAGAGGCCAATCTTTTCAGTACACGTTAAGCANNCACGTTAAGCACGCTGGGGCGACTGACGCAGCCTGAGCAGTTCGGCAATATTATTGTCAAGACAGGAACTGATGGTCAGCTGACACGCCTCCGCGACCTTGTCACCGATGTTCACAAGGATGACAGCGGCCAATCCCTTGGCGGCATACAACTTGGAGCCAAGACAGAAGACACATCCTGTAGTCTCGATGGTCAGCCGTCGATTGGTTTGGGCATTTTTCAGCAGCCAGGATCCAATGCGCTCGAAACTGCCAAATCGATTCGCAGGCGGATGGATGAACTGAAACGTAGCTTTCCTCCCGACTTAGACTACGCGATCGTTTACGACACAACCCCCTTTATTGATGAATCGATCAAGGAAGTCTTCAAGGCGCTCCGTGATGCGATTATTCTCGTTGCCATCGTCGTTTTGGCTTTTTTGCAGTCCTGGCGCGCCACGCTTATCCCGCTCATTGCTGTCCCGGTAGCCATTGTTGGCACGTTCTCCGTGATGCTTGGAATGGGCTTCAGCCTCAATAATCTCTCGCTGTTTGGGCTCGTACTGGCAATCGGAATCGTCGTGGACGATGCGATTGTTGTTGTGGAGGCGGTCGAACATCACTTGGAGCATGGTCTATCCTCGAAGGATGCTGCGCGGAAAGCGATGAACGAGGTGACGGGGCCGATCATTGCGATCTCGCTGGTACTTATGTGCGTGTTTATTCCCTGCGCTTTCATTTCAGGGATCACAGGTCAGTTTTTTCGTCAGTTTGCCTTGACGATTGCCGTATCGACGTTTTTTTCCGCAGTGAATTCGCTCACGTTAAGTCCCGCATTGTGTGGCTTGCTGCTCAAGGCCAAAGATCAACAACGCGATCCACTCACGCGACTGATCAACCTCTTGCTGGGTTGGTTTTTTCGTCTTTTCAACTTTGGATTTCAGAAAACGTCGGACCTATACAGTCGTTTTGTCGGTCTGCTCTTGCGAGTCAGTGTCATCGTATTGGCCCTCTACGGTGGACTTCTCTACTTGACCTATTTGGGCTTTACGTACGTGCCAATTGGATTCATTCCTTCTCAGGATAAGGGATATCTGCTCGTCGATGTTCGTCTGCCTGACTCCTCCTCGCTTGAGCGGACGCAGGCCGTGATGGCACAAGTCGAAAAAATCGCCCTCGGTGAACAAACGGGCCAAGCGAGCAACCCTGCAGGCGAACACAATACACATGAGGTCGGTACGAAGAACGGGATTCCCGGAATTGGACACACGATAGCTATTTCTGGTCAGTCGATCGTGCAGAATGCGATTGGATCGAACTACGGTACCGTGTATGTCGTACTCGACGAATTTCATCATCGGCATGGTAGCGAGTTGGGTGCGGACGCGATTGCGTCTAGGCTTCGGGCGGCGTGTTACCGCGAGGTTCAGGAAGCCTCGGTGGCCGTCTTTGGAGCACCTGCAGTAGATGGATTGGGGAGCGCGGGTGGGTTTAAAGTCATGGTGAGAGACATGGCAGCGTCAGGCTTGGATGCCCTTCAGACCGCCGCCGACGGTTTGGCCGCGAGCGGCAACCAAGCACCTGGTCTCGTGGGGTTGTTCAGCGCATTACGCGCTCAAACGCCGCAGATGTATGTGGACATCGACCGCGAGCGGTGCAAGTCGATGGGTGTGCCGCTAAGTGAAGTGTTCCTCACTTTGCAGTTGTATTTGGGGGGATATTATACGAACGACTTCAACCAGTTCGGGCGAACTTGGCAAGTGAATCTTCAGGGGGATCCTCGCTTTCGGTTGACACCTGAGCAGGTGCGACAACTTAGAGTCCGAAACCTCGCCGGCAAGATGGTTCCGTTGGGTAGTATTTCCGCCGTGAGCGAAATGGGTGGGCCTGCACTTGTGATTCGTTACAACGGTGTCACGGCCGCAGCAGTGAATGGCGGTTCGCTTCCAGGTGTTAGTTCAGGCACAGTGATCTCGACGGTCGAGGGTATTGCGGAAAGAGAATTACCCCAGGGAATGAACCTGCAATGGACAGAACTTACCCTGTTGCAAATACGAGCGGGCAACACCGCTATTCTCGTGTTTGCCATCGCAGTCGTCCTCGTCTTTCTTGTCCTAGCAGCACAATACGAAAGTTTGAGTCTGCCGTTCGCTGTAATTCTTGTTGTTCCCATGTGCCTTTTATGCTCGGTCATTGGTGTGGCTCTGGCCGGCATGGACATTAATATTTTTGTACAGATTGGTTTCGTCGTGCTGGTCGGATTGGCCAGCAAGAATGCCATCTTAATCGTGGAGTTCGCGAAAGAAAAAACGGCTCACGGGGCATCGCCGGTCGACGCGACGGTCGAGGCGTGCCGTTTGCGATTGCGACCAATCATCATGACATCAGCGGCATTTATCTTGGGTGTCGTGCCACTGGCGCTCGCGGTTGGTGCCGGTGCAGAAAANNATCCAGCGATGAGCACGGCCAAATAAAGCTGTCCCGTCATGGCTTCAACCCAAGACAGGTTGCGAGTGGCAATCGAAAGGGGCGTGAGATCACCATAGCCGACGGTCGTGAGCGTTACGAAACTGTAATAAATAAACAGATTTCGGCGATAGATTTCGGTGACTATCTGTTTTTGAATGGTTTCGCCAAATTCAAACGACTCCGGATCCACAGTATAGATCATCGCATACAGGAATGCCCAGGAAACTCCCAGTAGCAGGTATCCACAAATTGCGCCAAACACACTATCTAATGTAAGGTCTCGTGACGTGAAGATCGTTCGAAGGATTTTGCCGGCGACAGTGACGAAGAAGAGTGCCCCAAATGCGAGTCCGGCGGTCTCGCTCGCAATCTGTGCGGAAGTTGGAAGCAAGTGACCGCCAACCAAAAGCATGACTGCAGGCATGCAGAGTATGCATGCAATAAGACGCCAGACTTTGTCCTGTACCATGGCAAACACCAGCATCATGAAAACTAAGGCGAAGGAGGCATCAAAAAGTGATTCCATTTTGAAAAAACTCGCCAAGACGGGGTGGACGACGACCAACATCAGGAGTGCGCAAAGCAGAAGCAAATACCGCCATTCTTTCAAAAGAACAATGAAACGAGGCATCGTCAATTCTCAACCAATGGATAGGCTTTGGTCATCATCGGCGCTTGATACGCGCGTGCTTCCACGTACCAGGACTTTCCAGGTACGTAGGACATCGACCACGGTTTGATTTCCTTCTATTTTAGCAACGTATTCGGCGCGCCCGAGCGCGTCGCGCACACTTCCGTGAGCTTCCGCCAAGCAAAGATCTATCCCCTGTTGTTTGAGGGTATGATGTAGATCTTCGAGTAACTCGGCTCCTGCCAGGTCAATCGCGGGTGTAGTGCCAAGAAAAAAGATGGCGAGTTTTACCCCTTCTCCCCTTTGTTTTAGCAATTCGAAGAACTTGTCCCGCACATAATCGACGTTGAAGAATAACAGTGGACCGTCGCAACGAAAGATGAATGCATCGGAGATACGTTCATTTTCCGGATGGCGAATTCGATCTGCAAAATAGTCAGTACCCTGCACTCGCCCTAGTTCTGTCGTATGCGGACGTGCGCCACGCCGCAATAGCAACAGGATTGACAGAATGGCCCCAATCAGTACACCTTGCAGGATCCCCGAACCAAGCACACCCAGGAGTGCCACGACCGCCACTCCAAATTCGGCATGATTGAACTTCCAAAGCCGCCGCAGCGCACTCGGTTGGAACAGGCCGGCAACTGCCATCAGGACGATGGCCGCGAGTACTGGCTGCGGCAGGTTGCGGAGCATTCCAGTCAGTGATATCGCGACAATCATCATGATGATGGCCGCAAAGAATCCGGACAGTGGCGTACGAGCGCCTGCAGTTTCATTGACGAGTGACTGCGACATGCCACCGCTGACCGGAAATCCCCGGCCCAGACCTGCCGCAATGTTGGCCCCAGCCAATGCGAGAAATTCCTGATTTGGATCAAGGCGGTAACTGTGCTTCCGCGCGAACATGCGTCCGATAGCCGCCGTCTCAACCGCTCCCAACAAAAAGCAAGCCATAGCAAGCGGAAGAAGTTTATTCAAATCAGACAACCTGACAGACGGCACCCCAATCGCCGGAAGCCCTTGAGGGACATCTCCCAACATGAGCACGCCCATGTTTCGAAGGTCGAGAGCGGACGCCACGAAAATACTCGCAATTACAACGAAAAGCGCGACGGGCTTGTGCTTGAGATAACGTTTTCCCAGAACGAGGAGCCCAAGTGCGGTGAGCCCCACGACAAGCGATGCCGGGTTTGTTTCTGTAATGTGGGAGATAAAATGTCGTGATCTTTCCCAGAAATCACCATGTTCGGCGTGAAAACCGCAGAGCTTGGGGAGTTGTGTGACAGCAAGAAGAAACGCAATTCCAGATTTGAATCCGATAAGTACGGTCTCTGAGACAAAATTGACGATCGCGCCGACTCGTGCCATCCATCCGAGGAAGAAAAGTACTCCCACGGTAAGCGCAGTACATGCTGCCAAGGCGCCATAGCGATTGGCGTCACCGCCCGCAAGTTCACCCAAGGAAGCGCCAATCAGGAGTGCAATGGCCGAAGTCACCGTGATGGAGGTTTGGCGGGAACTGCAAAACAACCAGAAAACCAGCCCTGCGAACATGCACGCGTAGATTCCCGACTCAGGCGGTAGATTGGCGAGTGAGGCATCCCCGAGGCCCGCTGGAATAACGTATGCTGCGAGCGTCACACCTGCCATGAGATCTCTGCGAAGCAGAACTCGGTCGTAACTTCGCAGCCAACGAAAANNTCGCAGCCAACGAAAAGGCGGAATCCAGCGGGCAATAGCGGAATCGCGAGGCAGACTTTTGGCAGCCGATTGATCCATGCGAACCCATTTCGCTGTTAGTAGACTTCGGGCACGAAAGTTCTACCTTCAAGTGTCGCCAGGTCGTCGTAAGCGTTTTTCTCCGAGCGTTTTGGGAGCTTCACTTTCTCACGGGGAACGTCTTTGTAGGGGATCAAGTTGAGTAAGTGGGCGATACAATTGAGTCGCGCCTTGCGTTTGTCGTTGGATTGAAGTACATACCAGGGAGCGAAGGGTGTATCCGTTGCTGCGAACATCAAGTCGCGAGCTTTGGAGTATTCGTACCAGCGGCTCCTCGAAGGGAGATCCATCGGACTCAGCTTCCACTGGCGTATTGGATCGTCGATGCGAGCCTCGAACCGGCGCTTTTGTTCTTCGTCATTTACCTCAAGCCATATTTTTATCAATTGAATACCGCTATCCACGATGAACTTCTCAACCTCCGGACAGACCGCTAAAAACCGTTCATGTTGTTCGCCTGTGCAAAAGCCCATGACATACTCTACCCCTGCGCGGTTGTACCAACTTCGATCGAAAATGACGATCTCTCCTGCCGCCGGAAAATGTGACATATATCGTTGGATGTAGATCTGAGATTTTTCGCGGTCCGACGGAGCGGGTAAGGCGGCGATGCGAAAGACTCGCGGGCTGACTCTTTCGGTGATTGCCCGGATGGTGCCTCCTTTACCAGCGGCATCTCGTCCCTCAAATACAATGATGACCCGCAGCCCTTTGTGCTTGACCCACTCCTGCAGCTTGCAAAGTTCCGCTTGAAGCCTGCGTAACTCTTTTTCGTACTTCTTTCGCTTAAGAATGGTCGATGGCTCGCTCATGATCTCCCCTTTGCCATGGGTGAAAAACCCCAGAATTTGACAATTTCGATTGCCTTCATTGGGAGAAAGCCATAACAGCCTGTCTCTTAGCTCTCTCTTCGCACGTCGCAACGCATTTTACACTCGGGATTTCGGATTGCCATGTGGGAAACGTGTGAGCCGGTTCGTATTTGCTCGCTACCGTGCTGTTTTGCGGTTGCCATCGCCGGATTTGGCGACAATCGTCGTTTTAGGTTTCATAACCACCAGAACGTAAGTCCGAGGACTATCGCTGGCGCACCGATTCACACTGTGACGTGATCGCGGTACATTAACGATCGCGCCGGTTCCGCAGCCATTGGGCAACAGTCGCATTCGGATAACTTATCTAATGTGTCGATGGCACTTCGAATGTTTGATGGGTGTGGGACATGGCCACAAAGGGTCGCAACATGAAAACTAGGATCGTGATACTACTTGTCACATCAGTTCTTGTTGCTCTGCCCTTCGTCAAGGTGTTCGCTCAGGAGGCGGAAACGACTGTATTTTCGGTCGTGAATCATGAAACGCCGGAACATGGTCTTCCTCAAGGCGCCGTGGAAATCGGTCGCATATCCGGATTGCCTATCACCAATTCCATGATGGTTACTTGGATGGCGGCGGTCGCTTTGATCGTTTTTGCGAAGTTCGCTACTCGAGACATGAAGCTTGTGCCCGAAGGATCGCAGAATCTTTGGGAATGGATGATCGAGGGACTGTACGCATTTCTCGAGGGGGTTATCGGATCCCATCTGGTGAAGCGGACATTTTGGTTCTTCGCAACCATTTTCATTTTTATTCTCGCTTCAAATTGGATAGGTCTTATTCCTGGAATTGGCACAATCGGGTGGGGGCATCAGACTGCCAATGGTTTTAAGGTTGACCAACCCTTTTTTCGGGGAGCAAATGCCGACCTGAACCTGACACTAGCGATGGCTCTCGTTTTCTTTGCCTGTTGGATCGTGTGGGCACTTCAAGAACAAGGCCCACTCGGCGTCCTGAAGGAGTTATTTGCACCGAAGGGTGAGAGCGCCGGGCTGATGCGAGTTGTGATGATTGTTGTGTTCTTTGCCGTCGGCTGTCTGGAAATCGTTTCGATTTTGTTTCGTCCGATTTCCCTCGGATTTCGCCTCTATGGCAACACATTTGCGGGGGAGAACATGTTGGAGACCATGGGAACATTGGTTCCGGGGTTGGGATGGTTATTGCCGATTCCATTCTACTTCCTGGAATTGTTGGTGGGAATTGTTCAGGCCATGGTCTTCATGCTGCTGACTGCGGTGTTCACATTGCTCATTTGTCAGCATGAGGAAAAAGACCCCGTAGCCACCGAGAAGTAAGTCTGTGGATCGATCGCAGAACCGTGTTCCGTCGCGAAGATCGGCTGGAAAGTAATCAAAGGAAAAAAGCTATGTACCTGCTTGCGGAGATTAGTGGAAACCTGCACGTTGCGGTGGCAGCGTTGGCTGCAGCGTTGAGTGTAGGTCTGATCGGTATGAAGGCTGTAGATGCGGTCGGACGTAATCCGGGTGCGGCCACCAAGATTTTGGTCCAGTCAATTCTGGCGATTGCATTTGCGGAAGCCATTGTGTTTTACGCCATTTTCCTCGTGAAATAGTGCGCTGCCCCAGGCGCCAATCGGATACAGTAGTGATCTCATTCCCTTAGGAGTCACGATCATGAAAATGGTAGTCTTGCTGGCCGACGCGAGCGGAGGGGGGCAGATCGAAGAAATCGCGCGGACGTTTGGCGTGGACTGGGCTCACTTGGTCGCGCAAATCATAAGTTTCTCGATCGTGTGCGTTCTCTTGCATCGTTTCGCGTATCGTCCCGTATTGGCCACGCTGGAGGAACGTCGCCTGCGAATCCAAGAGGGGTTGAACAATGCCGAGAAAATCAAAGCCGAGCTGGCTTCGATCGAAACCCAGCGTACAGAGTTGATGACCCAGTCTAATGCTCAGGCGACACGCTTGATCGAAGAAGCGCGACACGCTGCCGCGCTTGTCCAGCAACGAGAAATACAAAAGGCTATCGCCGCTGCGGAACAAATCATGCTCAGGGCGCGCGAGGCTGCCAAATTGGACCATGATCGTATGCTCGCAGAACTCAAACGCGAAGTTGGCCGGTTAGTCGTGGAGACCACGGCAGCCGTTACCGGCAAGGTATTGACCGCCGAAGATCAACAGACTCTTGTCGAAGAATCAGCTAAACAACTTGGCACTGTTCATTCGGGGAGTTCCGAATGAATCGAATCAAACAAGCACGACGTGATGCAAAAAAACTTTTTAGACTCTGTCATACGAACGGATTGCTCGATGAAGGTCGCGTGCGTTTGGTGGTCCACCAAGTGCATGCCGCTCGCAATCGTAACCGTCTGAACGTACTCTTGGAGTTACTTCGCCTGGCAAAAATCGAAGTTGCCCGGCGGACGGCGACGGTCGAAAGTGCCATGATGTTGTCGCAAGAAATGCAGGTTAGGATTCGAATGCGATTGGAGCAAATATACGGAATCGGAATACAAACATCATTCGTGCAGAGCCCAGGATTAATAGGTGGAATGCGGATCAAAGTCGGAAGTGACGTATTTGACAACAGCGTTTTAGGTAAACTCGTTGCATTGGAGGCGAGCTTTTAGAACACAGACGGAGCGATCGGGCTAGAGGTCTGCTCCCACTTTGGGATGCAACGGCAGCAGTTACTAAACGAATGCAGGAATTTCATGCCTACCATATTAAAAGAGATAGAAGCTCAAATTACGGGCGTCAAGTTGGCGGGGGAGAAGAAGAGCGTTGGGGTCATTCGCGACCTTGGTGACGGCGTTGCTAAAGTGGAAGGCTTGGCCGACGTCATGCTGAACGAAATGCTCGACCTTGGAAATGGAATCACTGGGCTGGCGCTGAATCTTGAGGAGACAGAGGTTGGGGTTGTTATCCTGGGCGATTACACGCAACTTTCGGAGGGAGACGAAGTTCGGGCCACGGGAAAGCTCTTGCAAGTGCCGGTGGGTAAGGGGCTATTGGGACGCGTCGTGAACACTTTGGGCGAGCCTTTGGATGGCAAGGGCCCTATTCAGAGTGATGTTGCCTATCCGGTCGAAAAGCGGGCTCCAGGGATCATGCGCCGGCAATCGGTCAGCCAGCCCGTACAGACCGGAATCATGCCAATTGATGCCATGATTCCCATTGGACGGGGCCAGCGGGAATTGATCATCGGCGACCGATCCACAGGCAAGACAACGATCTGTATTGACACGATCATCAGTCAGGCACAGCTNNTCAGTCAGGCACAGCTCAATCAAGCCGCAGAAGCTTCCGGCGACAAGGCTTATCGTCCGTTGTATAGCATTTACGTTGCCATAGGTCAGAAGCAGTCCAATATTGCTCGTACAATTGCCGTCCTCGAGGAGGCCGGTGCATTGCCATACACCATTATCGTAGCTTCGCCTGCTTCTGATGCGGCGACAAACCAGTACTTGGCTCCCTTCGCAGGCGCAGCGATGGGCGAGTGGTTCATGGACCACGGAATGGACGCATTGATTGTTTACGACGATTTGTCAAAGCACGCGGTCGCTTACCGGCAAGTGTCACTAGTGTTGAAGCGCCCTTCCGGCCGCGAGGCCTTTCCTGGCGACGTGTTTTACCTTCACAGCCGGTTGCTCGAACGAGCTGCTCGTGTTAGTGAAAAGTATGGCAATGGTTCGCTGACTGCCTTGCCGATTATTGAAACGCAAGCCGGCGATGTTTCCGCCTATATCCCGACCNNCCTATATCCCGACCAATGTTATTTCGATTACCGACGGACAGATTTATTTGCAATCGGATTTGTTTTATCAAGGTGTCCGCCCAGCGATATCGGTGGGACTATCCGTCTCTCGTGTCGGTTCAGCCGCTCAGATTAAGGCCATGAAGCAAGTGGCTGGACAGCTCAAAGGTGAATTGGCTCAGTTCCGTGAATTAGCGGCGTTCGCACAGTTCGGTTCGGAACTCGATGTCAAGACACAGGCTCAAATCGATCGTGGAAAACGAATTGTCGAGATCTTCAAGCAACCGCAGCACAGCCCGATTCCGGTTGAGGTCCAAGTAGCGGTGATCTGGTCCGTCCAAAAACAGTTTATGGATGACGTGCCGGTGAACCGCATAAAGGAGTTTCAAGCAAAGTGGACCGATTTCCTGATGACGCGAAAGGTCGATCTGCTCCGCAAGATTGCTGAGGAGAAATCGCTCAATGATAACTTGCAGGACGAACTGAAGTCTGCAGCCACAGAGTTCAAACGGAACTGGAAATAAGTCCCTAACCATGCTTTCCGCACGCGATATACTCCAACAAGTTCGCTCCATTAGCAGCACCGCTCAGATCACTCAAGCG
>CXWJ01000611.1_pt1 | contig 17288 bp, 19 predicted proteins | sample 590841 | NCBI WGS metagenome assembly CXWJ01 (sample SAMEA3498367, study PRJEB10139) | wastewater metagenome | biome: wastewater treatment plant; material: activated sludge | place: Austria | collected 2015-01-21 | reverse complement strand
CATCGTGATCCTGAGCGTGATCGCCCTTCTTCTTAACGCCAGCGCCCTCGAAGTGACCGTCAAACAGGATATCAACCTCAACCGCGAACTTCAAGCCGCCGGCTGGGCAAACCTGCTGGGAGGCAGTACGGTTGGGTATCAAACACTTGGCATGTCTTCCTTGGCTCATCGGCTTGGCGCAAAAAGCCGCCTTGCCAATATTATTTCCGCGTTGATCTGCGGCGCGGCATTATTTTTTGGCGCATCGCTCATCTCGTTCTTCCCCAAACCCGTGCTAGGCGGAATGCTCCTCTACCTCGGGCTTTCCTTCCTTGTGGATTGGCTGATCGATGCGCGACGCGCCCTGCCGACCCTCGATTACATCCTCGTTTGGGTCATCCTCTTCATCATCGCCTCCGTCGGCTTCCTGGAAGGCATCATCGCTGGCACGTTCATCGCCGCCATCCTATTCGTGATCTCTTACAGCCGCGTGGATGTGATCAAGAACGCGCTTAACGGCTCGATCTATCACAGCAAAGTAGACCGCCCCAAACTGCACCGCAACATTTTGCGCGATAAAGGCGACGAAATTTACATCCTCAGCCTGCAAGGATTCCTCTTTTTCGGCACGATCCAAAATGTGTTGGAGAAGATTCGCCACCGCATCGATAAAAATGACCTATGCAAACTCGGCTTCATCGTGCTCGACTTTCATCGCGTCACCCACTTGGATTCATCCGCTGTGTTTGGCATTACCCGCCTGAAACAGGTAATACAAGCGAACAACATCCTCATGGTATGGACGGAAGTTAGGCCGGAGATTGTGAAGAACCTCGAACTTGGCGGCTTGAGAGACGACACCGACAATAGCTTCATTATCAAGCCCACCCTCGATGAAGGCGTGGAATGGTGCGAGAACCACATCCTTACACGGCAAGGCATGAACGATCTCACCGGCTTCATCGAAAAAGTGGAGCGCCAACTCCAGCGCGTATTCCCCGACCTCCAAGGTTCGGACCGCCTGTTGCAATACCTCGAACGGCGCGAACTACGCGAGGGGGAAGTCCTTATCAAACAGGGCGACCCCGCCGATGAAATGTACTTTGTCGAATCGGGATTGGTGACGATCGAATTGAAACTCCCCAATAATAAACATCTGCGCCTGCGAAGTATTCGCGGCGGCGCGATGGTCGGCGAGATAGGCATGTACCTTCAACAGGAGCGCACCGCTTCGGTGAGCGCGGCAAGACCCAGCGTTGTCTATCGTCTTTCCGCCGAATCGCTCAAGACCATGCAGATGAAAGACCCGGAAGCGGCGGCGCAATTCCACGAGTGGATCGTGCGCCTGCTTGCCGAACGCATCGCGGATAACAATCAGATCATCGAAGCGTTGATGGAGTAACGCAAGCGCAAAGCGAACGTTGCGGAATAAGTCTAAAATTCAAAGGCTGGTCGCGATTGACCTGTGATAATTCCCCGGTGATTCTTGACATCGAGCGCGGGTCCGAATGCCGCCAATGCCTGCTCTTGCTTCGTGGAGAGGACTCCCAGCTGACGCAGGGCTTCAAGCATCACCGCCGGGCGCGCGCGACTGCGCCAATCGAGATTTCCTCCCATGCGCGACGCGTCGCCATCCGCCACTTTCAACGCGATGCCCATGCCCGGCGAATCATTCCCCAGGGCGCCGGGCATCAAGCCGACGATTTGGAATCCTTCCGCGCCGCGCTTGCATACGATCTTTCCCTCTCCAGCCAGCATCAATTGTTGGTCGAATTCGCCATAGCCGCTGATCATTTCGGGATGAGCCATCATCGCCGCGGTGATCTTGTTACACGCCGCGGCGCGAGGCTCAGTGAGCGCGCGCGGATCACACAAACGCGCCATGCCGAGCGCGGCATTGAAAAGTGGAACCGCAAAATTCGGCGCGGAGCATCCATCCACGCCGAGGGAAATGTCGCGGGTGGGGATCAGGCATAAATCGGAGAAAGAGGCGAGGATGTCCTGTTGAAGCGGGTGATCGATGTCGAGGTAATTATCCAGCGAATAGCCTCGCATCTTCGTGTACGCCAGCATGGTGGTGTGTTTGCCCGAGCAGTTGTTGAAGTTTGCCGTGGGCGCGCGTCCGCTGATAATGAATTCTTTGAACATGGATGCGTCTTCGGGTAAATGCGCTCCGCATTGCAGTTGAGATTCGTGGATACCGATCTTTTGTTGCATCGCCGCGACGGTTTGCACATGCATGGCGCTGCCGATGTGCGAGGCGCACGAGATGGAAAGTTCAACCTCGGCGTACCCGAAGCGTTCCATGCCGCCATGCTCTACGAAGGGAAGCGCCTGAAACGGTTTGGCGCTGGAACGCAAAAAAGCGACCTTGTGAGGGTCGCCGTAGGATGCGATCAATTTGCCGTGAGAGTCAACAACCGCGATGGAGCCATAATGAATGGCTTCGACAACCTTGCCGCGGGTGATTTCGAGGAGAGGTTGTGGGGCGTTCATCATTCATCCATCGTATGACGCGAGGAGGCATGATAGTTGCGGATGTAGTACTGGTGCAATCCGTAGCGCAGGCGTTGCGCGAATTGTTTGTTCCGCGCGATGGGCGGTTTGGAATCTTTGATGAATTGTTCGACGAGTTTATCGGCAGAGGCTATGGGCGCGCGTTTCTTGCCGAGTTTATCGAATTTGTCGTAGATGCGCTTAAGCGTTTCTGCCTGCGCTTTGATGTTTTGCGATGTGATCACGCCGCCGCGCCCGCTAACCACGGTGTAGCCTTTATAGGCGGGGCTGAGGAGGAGGTTGAGCGATTCGATCCATGCCGGCAGATCGGCATGGGCGAGGAACGGAGGTTGACCTTTCAACACCGAGTCGCCGATGAAGACGATGCGTTCCGAGGGCAGGATCGCCCAAATGGCTCCGCGTGTGGGACCCGCGTGACTCTCCAGACGAATGGGTGTTTCGCCCCAGTGCAGGGAGAGTTGGTCTACAAAGGAAATCTCGGGCGGCGCCCAGCGCACACTGCCTAGGCCCGGAATTGCCTCCCAGCTTGCGCCGGTCTCCTCGCCCTGGGCTTTGAAGGTGTTGGGGCGGTTGCGGAAGGCGAAGGCGGTCTTTTCGTGGGCGATCACCGTGCAATCCATGGCGCGCGCGCCGAGGGTGCGGTCGGGATGCGAATCGAGGTTGATCAGCATGCGTTCGGGTCCGTTGCCCATGCCCATGAGCGAGGCGCGCCACATGCGGCTGTCTTCGGGCGAGGGCGGCGCGTCGATCAACACCAGTCCGCGCGGCTGGTTGATGACCCCAAGCGTGACGCCGAGATATTTGTCTTCGATGTAGACGTTCTTGCCGATGGATTCCATTCAGGCTCCCGTAGGTTTGATGGTCTATCTTACCATCACCTTTTTTCTAATGCCATGCGAGATTTAACGCTCCTATGATCGGTGGATGGGACGTTTAGGACATGGCAAGATTCGGGTTGGTAAAATTGTATGCGTTCCATACAATTTGCCGCGCGTAATAATTTGCATAACTGATCCATCGTAATTTCGTTATCCCCGTTGCATAAAGGAGTTTACTTGAAACCCAAACACTGGCTCGTATTCATCACCCTCGGCGTTATCTGGAGTTCGTCTTTCCTCTGGATCAAGATCGGCGTGCAGGATATCGGTCCCATGGCGTTGACCGCGTTCCGCATGTTGTTCGGCGCGCTCACCGCCGTTGCCATCGGCATCTATCAAAAAGTGGAATGGCCCCGCGACCTGAGAACGTGGATCATCTTCGGCATTCTCGGACCCGCCAGCCTTGCCATCCCCGTGTTCCTCATTTCATGGGGCGAGCAGACCATCGACTCAGCCGTCGCATCCATCCTCAACGCGACCGTTCCGTTGTTCACCGTTTTCATCGCTCATTTCGTCCTGCAAGATGATAAGATGACCATGCAAAAAGTGTTGGGCTTATTGATCGGCTTTGCAGGGACGATCCTCCTCCTGAGCGAGGATCTCACCGTAGGCGCGAAGAGTTCGGTCATCGGGCAGGCGGCGGTGATCCTCGCCTCCATTTTCTACGCTGGCAGCGCCGTGTACGGGCGCAAATATACTCAGCATGTGGAAGGAACCACGCGCGGCGCGATGTTCCTCATCACCTCCGCCATCTTCATGTGGATCGTCGGTCCGCTCGCAGAAAAACCTTTCGAGTTCCCATCCTTGCCCATAACATGGATCGCGATACTCTGGCTGGGAATCCTCGGCTCGGGCTTGGCAGTGATCATGCTTTGGTATTTAATTCACGAGATCGGTCCCACACGCACATCGCTAGTAACATATCTCTTCCCGGTTGGCGGCTTGATACTGGGTGTGATATTCTTGAACGAACATCTCTCCTGGCAACTGCTGGCTGGCTCCGTGTTGATCATCTTCAGTCTCGTGGTGGTCAATTGGAAATCGGCAAAACAGGCTCAACCTGCAAAATGATTCCCCAACCCGAAACAACGTTTCTGAAGAGATACGAATCCATCATTCCGGTTTCGTTGTTTCTGGTATTTCTCGCCTTCACCCTGCCGGGCATCGCGTGGGGACCATGGCACCCCGACGAGATCGTTGTCCGTTCGATCAAGGCGCTGCACGGCGAGTGGAAGTTCAGCGAATACAACTTCAACTACCCCGATCTGCCGCAATACGCGATGTATTTCTTGGGGAAACTGATTCTCGCGCTCGGATATTCGGATGACGAAATCCTGATCGCTTCGCGCGTCCTTTCGGCTGTTATTGCAGGCGCGACGATCCCTCTCACCTACAGCATTGTCCGCCGCGCAGGTGGTACGGTTCCCCTCGCAGGTTTAAGCGGACTCTTCCTGCTGTGCGTCAGTGAGCTATCTTTCAACGGGCGTTTCGCGCACAACGACACCTACACAGTTTTCTTCATCACGCTTTCGACTCTTTTCATCGTCAACTACGCAAGGACCGACCTTCGCGGTTGGTTGTACGCGTCCTTTTTTGCGGTAGGCATGGCGGCATCGAGCAAATATACGGGAATCGGATTCATTCCTGCGTTGGTACTGATCTACATCCTCCTGCAATTCAAGAACCTGAAAAAAGACTGGTTCACCATCGGCGAGACACTCTTCATCAGCGGCGCGCTCGCATTTTTGGGGTTCGCTTTCGGCACACCCAAAGCGTTGACGTGGATGGCGTATTTTTTCAAACGAGTCTTTGCCGCGCTCGAATGGCAGGCAACGTGGGGACAGCATGAAGGTAGCACGCGCGGACTTACTGGTCAATTCCCGATGGCGCAGGGGATGCTCGGTTCCGCGTTGTATTTCCTCTTCATCGCGGGAGTCGTTTGGGCGGTCTATCGCGTGATACGCGAATTTCGCGGCGGGGAACTAAGCCGCACATCGCAAGCGGGCTTCTTCGGGTTGTTGCTGATCGGAGTTTTCTTCCTCGACCTGCCCGTGATGATCTCGTACAACTACCAGCCGCGTTATCTGCTCACGTTCATGCCCATGCTTGCCATCCTCGCGGCGTATTTTGTTCTTGAAATTTACACCCGCGTAAAACAATTTGGAAAACCGATCTACTCGTCTGCCATTGTCGTTGTGATCGGCGCGGTCGTGTTATATTCGTTCGCGCGGATGGTCAGCATCGCCTTGTTATTCATCAACGATGCGCGCATCCCTGCGACGGAATTTATGAAGACCCTGCAACCCGGCACATCGCTTGAACATACGAATTATCCGCCGAATTATGCCGATGGATTCTTTGAGCGTGAACATAACTATCCGCTTCACATTCAAATGGGCGCGACAGACACGCCTCCCACCGATAAACCGTACGAGTTCAACAAAGCCGAAGAGGGACTGCTCGAGCGCGGAACGGATTATTTGATTGTGGACAGTTTCACCGCCAGCCGCTTCGACGATTCCTATGCGTGCGACCAACTTCCGAATGAATGTGAATTCTTCAAACAACTTGCCGCAGGCGAGAGCGCGCATTATCATCTCATCGCGGAGTTCAGTTATTCCCTGCCGTGGTATCTTCCGCAAGTGGACGTTGCGATAGCCAACCCCACCATCCGAATTTATGAAAGAGTCAAATGAACGATTTCAGAACAGGTTTTGTCGCCATCATTGGACGTCCGAACGTGGGCAAGTCTACGTTGGTGAATGCGTTGTTGGGGCAGAAGATCGCGGCGGTGTCGCCGAAGCCGCAGACGACGCGTAAACGTCAGCTGGGAATCCTCACGAGCGAGAAATATCAACTCGTGTTTGTAGACACGCCAGGGATTCACAAAGCGCGGCATAAACTAGGCGAGTTCTTGAACCGCGAAGCCGAAGAAGCGTTCGAAGGCATGGATGTGATCCTCTGGCTGGTGGATGGGTCCGCTCGACCAAACGAGGAGGACTCTCAGATCGGACTCGTCCTCAACAAACTCCCGCGTCGGACTCACCTTGTGCTTGCCGCGAACAAAATGGACTCGGTCTCGGCTGAGGCGTTGAGTCGGAATCTCGAAGCGTATCAGGCGTCGGTGCGGAAAGACGCGAAGATCATTTCCATTTCAGCATCCGAGAATCAGAATCTACATGAGTTGATCGAACTGCTCGTTTCGTTGAGTCCGTTTCGCGCGCCTGAGTTCGATGAAGAGCAGGTGACCGATTCGTACGAGCGCGATATCGCCGCGGATTTGATCCGCGAGGCGTGTTTGCATAAACTGCGCGAGGAAGTGCCGCATGGCGTGGGCGTGCGCATTGACGAGTTCAAGGAGCGCGAGAATGGGATGTTGTATATCGGCGCGACGATCTTTGTGGAGCGCGAGTCGCAAAAGGGAATCGTGATCGGCGAGGGCGGGCAGATGTTGAAAGCGATCGGCAGTTCGGCGCGTAAAGAGATCGAGACGATGGGCGGACGCGCCGTCTTTTTGGAATTGCGCGTGAAGGTCTTGAAAGATTGGCGCGACGATGAGAACGCGTTGCAGAGGCTCGGGTATCGAATGGGGAAGAAGAAGAGGAAGAAGTAGATTCGAGAACGTTGGTTATGAATCAAAAAGCACTGGGCTTGTTCTGCCCAGTGCTTTCTCATCACTTGCAACGAAAACACCACACGCTTCAATGCTATAATTAACTTATGGACGCCGATTTCGATATCAAGATGTACCGTGAGCGCTGGAAAGCCGTGGAAGAGTTCGAGCGTGAGGAATTGCGCGCCATGTCTGTTGAAAAACACTGGAAACAGATCAATACTTTGATACGGTTCGCTCTTGAAAACGGATTAACGCGCGGGAATGATGATAAGGAAATGGAAGTGTTTTCTCGTTGGGCAAAACTGAAGGGGACGGCGTGAAACTGCAAAAGGAAATAGAGCCTTTTCGAGCCGCGATAGAAGCCGTTCAGCGCCTGCTGGCAAAATTTGACGACCGTGGCGTAATCATAGGTGGGATTGCTGTGGGCTTTCTAGGCAGACCTCGCTTAACCGAGGACGTGGATGCAATGTTCCTGCTTTCCACACAACAGGTCTCTCAATTTCTCGAATCTGCAAATGACGAAAACATCCAATCCAGAATTTCCAATGCGGAAGAATTCGCCCGCAAAAATCGTGTGTTGTTACTACAACATTCCCCAACAGAAACCAACATAGACATTTCTCTTGGCGTTTTGCCGTTTGAGGAAGAGGTGGTTAAAAGAGGGATCGTGCAATCAACAAGCACATTATCAGTCCGTCTGCCTACTCCAGAAGACCTGATCATTATGAAGGCGGTTGCCCATCGCCCTAAAGACCTTGAAGATATTCGGACGATCATCGATAAGAATCCGAAACTGGATATTGACCGCATTAACCATTGGGTCACCTCGTTCGCAGATGTTCTGGAAACCCCAAGTTTATGGACCGACATCGAAGACATGTTCAAATAGNNCAACAGCCAGCCTTTGGCTTCGATATTCCCCGTGGACTTGATAAACTCGGTCTTACTCCACCTGTCTAGAACTTCATCCTTGCTTTTGGCAACGCCATCCCGCACAAAGAAGATCTTCCCCATCTCAGGGACATTGCTCACGTCAATGTTGCACCCGACCCAGCCCGCCCGCCTCGCCGTGGACGCCAGCGCCCTGCGTCTCTCAATAATGGACGGCACGAAGAAATATTTCGGGATGGTCAGGAAGTTCCGTTTCCCCAGCGTGGACTTGTCGTACGTGAGAAAGAAGAAGTTGGGGTTGTTGTCTGAATTGAGTCGCTCAATCATCGTGGCGTACGCGCCATCCACGATTTTCTTTCCCACATTTCCATTCTTGGATTTTAATTCGTATTCTTCCGAGCAATTCCCGCAATAAAAATCGGCGACGGGCGAATTGTTTTCAAAACGATTCAATGAGGTTCCACAATTAGGACAGAAAACAAATTCATTTACCCAGTCTTCGGTCATCACACGAATCTTCTGTGTTGGGCTTTTGTAATTACTCGCAATAGATTTGGAAAGTATTAATTCCATCGAAAATCTCCCCTTAACTATCTTCGTCATCAGGCAAATCTATCCAGTCAGGCAAATCTTTCGCAACCACAGCAAGACCTAAAACATCAGAAATTGACAATCTCTTTTCAAGCCAATTGGATTTTCCAGTAGTTTTCCATGAATAAATCGAGCCGTCAACTCTTTCGGCATATTGCCTTGCTTTTTCAAAGTCTTCGATTTGAAAGAACTCAAATTCATAACTGTTTCCAAGAGCAACTTTCATAAAGATGTCTCCATAGTTTTGAAGGTGTCAAATATTCGTGATTTAATACTTGAACATCGCGCCAGCAATCATCACATAATTCGAGTAAATCCGTTGAGCCTTCTTCCCAACAAACAATCTTGTGGCATCGCTCGCATGCCCAAAGACCGCCTTTGCAAGAGGTGTGGTTTGTGCTCTGGCAACCGACAATTCTATTTCCTTCCCATTTTATCTTTGTCGGTTTGAGTTTTGGGTACATCTTTTTCATTTTCAATCCGTGCAATCCGAGGCTAAAAACCTTTGCGCCCTTCGCGTGCTTGGCGGTTAATCAAAACCCCAACTCCTTCCCCGCCTTCTGCAGGACAGGCAAATTCTGCTCCTTGCTCTTCTTAACCTTCTCGCCAAGCAGTTCCTTCCAAAACTCCTCGTCATACCGCCTCGACCTCACAGGCAAAGGCATCGGGACTCCCCAGCCGAGCAGGAGAATTGTATTCCTATTCAATTCCTTTTACCCATTTCACCTTGAATGGTTTTACCGAATTTATTAACCGTATGTCAGCCGTCCAAAGATCAATGCCCATCCATTCTGCCAAAGCAAGATAATGCGCGTCATATGTGGCGGGCAGGTTGTACTTTGTGGCTAATTCAAGCGCGCGTAAATGCAAAGTTGCTTCATTGACCAGGTTGATGGGCAAATCAAGGGCAAGTTCAAGCGCCTTCCAAATGGTTTCTGGCGAAAGGATTTTATTCCTCTGTTGCCGATATAAACCGTTCGTTACCTCATAAAACAACAACGTCGGCGCTACCAAGCGGACTTCATCATCCGCCCAGGATTGCCACAATCCTTTTATGGCGTCATCGTTGGGTTGCAGGGCGCGCCGCAAAATGACACTGGCATCAACGCAGACTGTTGAGGAGCTGCTCATCACGTTCTTCCCTTCCCTGACGGATGGCTTCAGCGAGATCGGGCAACTTCTTTCCCTTTAACTCCGCGCGGATTCGAGCGTGCAAGTCGTCAAATCTCTTTTGCAGGTTGGTTTTGGCATTGGCAGCGACCAATTGATCGTATGTCTTCTTGGAAAGGACAACAACTTCCGCTTTGCCGCCGCGTTCAACAACAACAGGTCCGATCTTTGCCTGTTTCATCACATCTCCGAAATTGATTCGGGCTTTTGTTGCGCTAATTGTCTTAAGCATGGCTACCTCTCGATTAATCAATTGGTTAATTAATCGAAAATATACACCTAAAGCAAAAGGCTGTCAAATCAAAACCCCAACTCCTTCCCCGCCTTCTGCGGGACAGGCAAATTCCGCTCCTTACTCCGCTTCGCGGTCACCTTCTCGGCGAGCAACTCCTTCCAAAACCCCTCATCATACCGCCTCGACCGCAAAATCTCCCTCACCCCGATTCGGACGATTCTTTGGCGGGACGCCTTCTCCCTCTCCCGCTGGGAGAGGGCAGGTGAGGGTTATTGCGGCATAACTCCCTTTCGGGCAGGCAGGGGCATCAAGACGCGCTTATTTTACCCCTTGCTGGGCAGTATCAATAATGGTATCATCTGCCAATGCCCAAAATCACAGACCTCGTTGACGAGATGAAGCGCAACCCGAAGGGAATCCGTTTTCAAGATCTCTGCAAAGTCTGTGACCATTATTTTGGAGAAGCGCGTCAGAGCGGGAGCAGTCACCGAGTGTACAAAACCCCATGGCAAGGCGACCCGCGCGTCAACATTCAAAATGACAAGGGCAAAGCGAAGGCTTATCAAGTGAAACAAGTATTGAAGGCAATTGGACGATTGGAGGCAGAAGGATATGTTGAAAAATGACCGTTACACCTATCGCATTACCTGGTCGGAAGACGATCAGGAATATGTCGGTTTAAGTTTGGAATTTCCCAGCCTGAGCTGGTTGGACGAAAATCCCGAAGCCGCGTTGGCGGGCATCCGTAAGGTTGTCGCGGATGTGGTTAAGGATATGAAATCGAACGGCGAGACTCCACCCGAGCCGCTCTCCAGCAAACGATTCAGCGGCAAGTTCATGGTGCGCATCCCGCCTGAATTACATCGCAAGCTGGCAATGGAAGCACAGGAGGAAGGCGTCAGCCTGAACCGTCTGACAAGCGATAAACTCAGCAGGCAGGATGCATAAACATCAACAGGCTCAATCAATGAGCCTGTTTTATTTTTGAACCTTCGCGCCCTTTGCGCGCTTAGCGGTTAAAACCCCAACTCCCTCAAATTCTGCTCCTTGCTCTTCTTCACCTTCTCACCCAACAACTCCTTCCAAAACTCCTCATCATACCTGCGTGACCGCACAGGCAGGGGCATCGGCACTCCCCAACCGAGCAGGAGAACTTCCTCCTTCGGTTGGAGTCGCGCCAACATGCCGCGCAAAGCCTCCCGTCCCGCCAGACCCGAAAGCACCGCGTGGATATCGTCCTCGTCGCCGAGCCAGCCTGAGATGCGCGTCCCCAACTGCGACATGACCTCGTCATAAATTTGCGACGGGCGCTGGTCCACGATCAACAGCGTCACATAATATTTGCGGAGTTCGCGCGCGATCGTGGCGAACGTCGTCTGCGCCGCCATCTCGCGGTTCAACAACTTGTGCGCTTCCTCCACGACGATCACCAATGGACGCGGTTCTTCTTTGCCATGAGTTCTGAACGCGTTGGTCTTATGCTCCCACGCGTTGCGAATCTTGCGCGTCAACAAATTCGACACGAGCAGATAATCGAGATCGCTTTCGTGTTCGCCGAACGACAACACCACATGCTGTCCATTCTCGAGCGACGCTATGATCTCCTTCACCGAATCCGCCGCGGGCTTCTCGACGATATACGGCTTGCCGAACAGCCGCCGCAGTTTATCGTGCAACGCCTCCGCCGCCACAACGTTGACTCCATTTTCGTTCGCCCACGCCGCCACACTTTCAGGATGCGGCATCTTCTTCATCTTGCCTTTATCGTCTTCCACTTCGATCTCTTCGCGGTTCATCTTTTTGAAGCGCGCAAACCACTCGTCCCTGAACGAACCGTACAACGCATTCAACGTGGTGGGCGTGGTCTCTTTGAGATTCAATTCGCGCGTCAACGTTTCGATATCGCTTGTGGATATGTCGCCCGTCGAGATCTCCAAATTAAAATCGGGGACTTGCCCTCTTATGGTTGATCCGCCTCCCAAGCCGACGATTCGTACCTTCGACTTGAACTTGGTCTTCAGTCCCGTCACGGCTTTTTTCGTGTCTGACGCCACATCGTCAAAGCCATACTCGTTGTGCATATCCAGCACGAACACGGAGGCTTTGTTGTAATGCATCAACCCCGCCAGCACCAGCCGCGTGAGGAACGACTTGCCCGTGCCCGTCGCGCCGAACACGCCCGACGATCTCTGCACGAACTTTTCCATGTCAATGCACACGGGATGATTCTGTTCGCGCGTGTACCCGATGATGAAGTTGCTCTTCTCGTTCGGGTCGCCGAAGATCTCCGCGATGTCGCCTTCGTTCGCCAAAAACACCTGCGCGTGATGCGGCGGCACATTCTTGACGGGCAATATGCGCGGCTCATCTTTCAGCCCCGCGTCAATTCGACCGCGCCAATCTTTATATTCAGCCGTCCCCAACTGCGGACCGATCTCCAGCATCAGATTCGGCAGCACTTCGAGATTCGCGTACAACGTCTGTCCATGCAACGCCTTCGAGATGTGCGACGGGAATCGTCCCTCCATCTGCTCATCCGCAAAGCGCGGGTCCGTCGCGCCGAGGACAATGTCCGTGACGATGCCGTAATAATTCCACTCGCCTGATTGAATGACCACAAACGCCCCCTCCTGAATCTCCTGCGGAGAAACAGTGAGTCTCACGCGAAAATTTTCTTTTAATCCGCCGCCAACCAGGTATCCGATTTTTGTTCGTTGTTCCATGTATGCCTCTCATTCCATTCCAACTCGGTGGTTGAGTAGCCCCGCCGCTTTTCGCGGGGCGTATCGAAACCACCAAGTGCGTAAAGCAATTCTTGTTACAAAATTCCTCTTGCAGCCTGTTGGTCTCGATACGGCGGACGAACGCCGCCTACTCAACCAACGAATATTCCTTAAACGCTCACATCGCTCAACGCACCCAGCACGGACATCAACGTCGGGTAATCATCACGCAGTAATGTGATAACTTCATGCGTCGCTTTCTCTTTCCACTTTCCACTATCTGTTCCTCTCGCGTTACTTGCCTGCAACAAATGAGCAGATATAACCTCTCCCACAGGAATTTCCTGATTGTTCAAAATGTGCCTAAAATATCCAAACTTTTCGGTGAAGCGCGCAATATCCTTATCGTCGCACTTGTAGATCACATCCAGACTCAACGGCGGACGCGGAGGCAGGAGGTGATGGATCTTCCCGTCCTGTTCGTATCCCACAGCCAGCACGGACATTTCCACGGGGACGATTCTGCGCTCGCGGTTGTCTTTCATTACCTCGTCGCTGACGTTATCCGCTGTGACGAGTTGCCGCACCAGCCCATCATCGTCAATGTGGATATCATAGATGATGCCGAAGATTTGATAAGCGTCCGTCAGCGGCGCGCGGACCAACGCCCCAAACGACGGCGCATCCAGTTGGTTGACGCGGCATCCCGCGACGAAGCCTGTTGTCCCCGCGCGGAGTAATCGTCCGATTTCGATTTGGTTCATTTCCAACTCCTCATATTGATGACTCAACTTCCCGCTTTGCGAAAGCGAGAATATGCCCATCGGGGTCCTCACAATAAGATACCAGGTCTCCCCAGGTTCTTTTTTCCAACGGGCTTAATGCTTTTGCTCCGTTCGCCAGCGCGCGTTCGTAATAAGACTGCGGCTCGTCTACGAGCAAATACAACTCGGCGCGGGGAATGCCATGCCCATCTTTCGGGTCTTTGATGATTTCGCCAAGCAGGCGTTTGATCCCAGCCTCTGGCATTAATCCTAATACTGCGCCGTCATTGAGAGTAAATTCAGTCATGCCATCCACGTCCAGCGTCGGTTCTTGAGCGAATACGTTTCGATAAAAAGCGGAACTCTCGTGCTGGTCGCTGACATACAGAATAAAATGAGTTTTCATCTATCTTCTTGTTCTCCCCTGCAAATCCTTCGCGGACTGTTTGTATGAGCCATCGTCCACGTCTTCGTTGTTCTTGCGAAGTTCCATCGCCAGCAATTGCTCGATCTGTTGTTTTTCCTCGTTCTTCACCACTGCCGTCTCATGGGCGCGATGGAGTAAATACGGATACGGCTTGCTTCCCATCATGCGGCATTGTTCGACCAGAACGCTGTGAAGCAGATTCAATTTCTCTTTATCGTCCGCCACCCATTTTGGGATTTCGACGCGCACGGGCCAGGGATGCCCATCGGTTCCAACATTTAAATAGAAGAAATGCAATTCAAGCGCGCCTTTATACGTCTTCTCGGAATTGGATTGGATTTTGAACACTGCCGAACGATGACCGGGCGGAAGTAATTGGAACAATTTATTGTTGTAGCCAAACAGCCAGCGGTCGGTGACGTATTTCAGCGGCGGAGCGTTGCGCAGTTTTTCCATCTCTTCAGGGATGGTGATCTGCGTCAGTTCAAGAAGCTTCACAACCAAACTTGACGAGGGTTTGTCAATATATCCCGCTGAAATGATGCCGCGTTCCTGCAAACGCGAGAGGATCGAGACGTATTTATCCAAAACGGAGCGATACGCGCTGGGGCTGTCGATATCTTTGGCGCGAAAAATCTCGAGCGTGCCGTCTGTAAATGAAACGACCGACTCGTTAAGGTCTTTGCCTAGCGTTTCGATGATACTGCGTTCCGCAAGATCGCGCCGCAATGCCACGCCGCCATCGGTAGTGAGACCGTTCTCTTCGATTGCATCGCCGTAGAAGAGTTCGCTTTCCACTTCAACAGCGGGCGTCTCACCGGAGTTGGGCTTCATGCAGATCGCTCCCACATTGATAACGCAAAACTGAATGGGGCTGTGCCGGTCGGCGATGGCTTGCGAACCGTCGGCGGCGATGAGGGTTGGGGAAACAGGAACAGGCTGAACGTCGAAGGAAGAAGCGAGGGGTTCATCCAATGAGCAGGCGCAGCGGATGTTGGCATCCGCTTGTTTGGCTGAATCCACTTTCGAGCGGAGGAAATCCAGTTGACTGCCGAATTGGGCGAGCAGGCGGCGCGCTTCGGCTTGGGCATCCTCTTTTTTCTTCCGCCTCTCTTTTGCGCCCGCGCCAATGGATTGGATCTGTGTGTAAACTTCCTGGTAGTTGATCGGCATAGAACAAATGTACAAGGATTGTACAGGCAAAGCGGTTAAAATTCAAGGCGGGCGCGGGAACTTTCCCGCGCGCGCAGCGTCTTCCTATTGGCAATCATATAACAAGGAGTATACAAATGAAAACCAAAACGATTTTAGTCGCAACACTTGCCTTGCTGGCTCTTGTTGTAAGCGCGTGCGGGGTTGCGCCCGCCGTGAGCGGCAGTAGCGCGCCGAACCGCACGTTGAGCGTGGCTGGCTCTGGCACAGCCAACCTTGTGCCGGATATCGCCTACATTTATCTTGGCGTGCATACCGAACTGCCCTCCGCNNGAGCAAACTTGGCGGGTTACTCGATACGGTTGTGACCGCCGGCGCGAACACGGTCAACAGCATCCAGTTCGACGTGGCAGATAAGGACTCAGCCCTCAAACAAGCCCGTGCTGACGCGCTCGCCGATGCCAAATCCAAGGCGGAGGAACTTTCCTCGGTGGCTGGCGTTTCGCTCGGCGAGATCCAAACCATCACGTTCGTCGATAACCAACCCTATCCTTTGTATGATGGACGCGGCGGCGGCGGTGGCGGCGATTCAGCAGCAGCGGCAGTGCCGATCGCGCCCGGACAACTGACCTTTGTTGTGACCGTCAACGTGACGTACGAAATTAAATAAAAGGACGACGCGCTCCGCGTCTCTCCCAGCCTGAGCCTGCCTCTCCTCCTCAAGGGGCAGGCTCTTCGCTTTTACGCGCTAATCCTTGCCAGCCTCCGCGAATCTTCCAAGGGTATAATTTCAAAACCTTCGCGGTGAAAAGGAGTCGTCATGCTGAAAGTCGGATACATCGGTTTAGGATTGATGGGCAAATCCATTGCCCGCAATATTTTGAAAGCGGGATTCCCCATCGTGGTCCATAACCGTTCACGCGCCGCGGTGGATGAGCTTCTGGCGGAAGGCGCGACCGCCGCTTCCTCCCCCAGTGAAGTTGCTTCACAAGCGGATGTGGTTTTCACCAACCTGCCCGATTCGCCCGACGTGGAAAAAGTTGTCCTCGGCGAAAAAGGAATCATAGAAGGCGCGCATCACGGGCTTGTGTATGTGGATAACTCCACCATCAAACCCGCGTCTGCGCGCATGATCGCGGAGACGTTGAAAGAGAAGAATGTGTTCGCGCTCGACGCGCCCGTCTCAGGCGGCGATATCGGCGCGAGGAACGCCACGCTCACCATTATGGTCGGCGGCGAGGCATCCGCGCTGGAACACGTCATGCCGGTGTTGCTTGCCATGGGCAAAACAGTTACCCACGTGGGCGAAGCGGGAGCCGGTCAGGTAGCGAAAGCCGCGAATCAGATCATGGTCGCCGCGCAGATGGTGGCGATGGGAGAACTGCTTGTCTTCGCAAAAAAAGCGGGAGTGGATCCAAAAAAAGTTGTGGACGCGATCAAAGGCGGCGCGGCGCAATGTTGGACACTCGACGTGAAACCGCCGCGCTTGTTCGACGGCAATCGCAGTCCCGGCTTCAAGGCGCACATGCAATTGAAGGACTTGAAGATCGCGCTCGATACTGCGAGGGAATATCACGTCCCTGTTTCATCCACAATTGAAAATACAAAATTGTTTCAACAGATGATCGACGCGGGCATGGGCGAACTCGATAACTCCGCTGTCGTTGGCGTCATCGAGAAATTGGCAGGGGTGGAGATTATTTGAAATACACCGCTGGTTGAGTAGCCCGAGGCGATAGCCGAGGGCGTATCGAAACCAGCGACGCAGTAAAATAATTTTGTTACAAGTAGTTTTCTGGTTATTGGTGGTCTCGATACATCCCGCGACAAGCATCGCGGGATTACTCGACCGCCGAATATAGATGGTCCAAAATGAAAAAATACCTCCCCACCCTCCGCGATTACTTCCTCATAATCCTCGCCACATTGATTCAGGCATTCTCGCTTCGCGCGTTCTTTATTCCCGCCAACCTCGCCTCGGGCGGCGTGAGCGGCATCGCACAGTTGATCCATCACTTCACGGGCTGGCAGATCGGCTTGATGATCCTTATCGGCAACATTCCTCTTTTTGTTTTAGGCTGGCGTTTCCTCGGCGGATACCGCTTTGCCTTGCGAACTGCCGTTGCCATTTCCACATATTCAATTTTCATTGATCTGTTGCCAAATACTCTGCTGTTCGCAGAGGGCGGCGGCGGCGCGGCGTTGATCCGCGATCTGCAAGGCGATATTTTTCTCAATACATTATACGGAGCCATCGTCAGCGGCGTCGGCTACGGGCTCGTTTACCGCGCGCGCGGCACCAGCGGCGGTTCGGACATTCTCGCGCGCATCCTCAACAACTGGCG
>CXWJ01003109.1_pt1 | contig 17289 bp, 10 predicted proteins | sample 590841 | NCBI WGS metagenome assembly CXWJ01 (sample SAMEA3498367, study PRJEB10139) | wastewater metagenome | biome: wastewater treatment plant; material: activated sludge | place: Austria | collected 2015-01-21 | reverse complement strand
GCAAAGAAGTAAACGAGTTTCGGGTTTTAAGTTTAGAGTTTTGCGTTATTAAAAGTTATTTATGGAATTTCTGTTGGTAAAACATCTAACACAAAACACTGCACCAAAACACAAAACGCACAACACAAAACACAAAACACAAAATGAATCTCAGACGAAGAAATAAATTACAGAGCGAAGTGTTTGTTGGCTCTTTAAATGACATCATGTTTTTTTTGTTGTTGTTTTTCCTCATTACTTCTACTATGGCTACCCCCAATGTTTTAAAACTATTGGTGCCAAATGCCAAAAGCAGCAAGCCTGCCGTAAAGCACCCGGTTACTATTAGTGTTAGTGGAGATTTGCAGTATGCAGTTAACAGCACGGTAGTTGCCAAAGAACAATTGGAGAATGAAATAAAATTGGCATTAGCAGGACAAGAAGACCCTACCGCAATTTTAAAAGTTGATAAGAGTATTAATGTGCAAAGCTTAGTTGATATATTAGATATAGGCAGCCGCAATAAAATTAAAATGGTATTGGCTACTACCACATCTTCAAAATAAAATGGACGCTACCATACGCAGAAATTCAATAATGCTTTCGCTCTTTATACATGGGGTGATTATGCTTATTTTATTTTTTGCTGTGCTTTATACAAAAATACCTCCGTTTGGCGGTGGCGGTGGCGAGAGCAGCAATCTTGGTTATGTAGAGTTAGCAAGCGGAAACGAAATACCAACTGCAGAAGAAATTACAGAGGCGCCACCTGTTCAACCAACACCACAACCTGTGCAGCAGGTAAAAGACGATGCATACCTTACGCAGGAAAATGATGAAAGCGTAGCACTTGAAAACAAGAAAAAGGAAATTAAAAAGGAGGAAAAGAAACAACCACCCGTTACCCAGCCCGTTGTTGTAAAGAAGCCCGAAACAAAACCACAGCCTCCACAGCCACAGGTAAACACTGCTGCGTTGTACAAAGGCTCTAACAAATCGGGTTCTCAAGGCACATCAACCTCAGGAATGGGAGATCAGGGCACAAAAGATGGCGACCCTAACTCGTTATATCCCGGAAAAGGAAACGGGCAAGGCGGCAATGGTAGTGGTGGCGGACAAGGCGATGGCATTGGGCCCGGAACAGGCTCGGGTAGCGGTCCCGGATTTTCTTACAACCTTGGTGGAAGAAAAATTTTTACACCACCACGTATTTACGACAACTCACAGGAAACAGGTAAAGTGGTAGTGGACATTAAAGTGGATAAATACGGAAACGTAATTGATGCAACACCCGGTGCAAGAGGCAGTACCACCACCTCATCTAACCTTTACAAAAAAGCAAAAGAAGCTGCGCTTAAAGCAAAGTTTAATGCAAGCCCCGATGGCGTTGAAGAGCAAAGAGGAACCATTACTTTTATTTTCGTGGTGCAGTAATTTTTATGTTTGAGCTGCATTATGCAGTCACCAGTTCAAAATTATTTTAAACCCCTAACAGGTTTACGCTTTGTAGCAGCGCTAATGGTTTTTTTTAGCCATTTTCCTATTGCAGGTTTGCCACAACCGCTTAAAGATTTTATAGCCCAGTTCCAGGTTGGTGTTCCTATATTTTTTGTGTTGAGTGGTTATTTGATTTGCAGCCGTTATTACGATGCTGCTTCCTATAACAAGCAATGGTTCAAAAAATATTTTGTAAACCGCTTTGCGCGTATTTACCCCATGTTTTTTTTGATTACGTTGCTTAACGTGTTGTATAAAAACGAGGGCATTAAAATTTTTCTACTTAACATTACTTTTTTAAAAGGCTTCTTTGCTGATTTTGTTTTTACAGGCATTGGTCAGGGTTGGTCTATTACCACCGAAGAGTGTTTTTATTTTCTTGCTCCATTAATTTTTATGTTGTTAAGAAAAGGCGTAAGCATTGTTTGGCTATGTTTAATTTCTCTTGCCATAGGTTTTGTGCTGGTATTTGTTTTTAAATCCCCCAACCTTTATGGCTTTTTTGGCGACTATAGTTTTATGATGGTGTTTACTTTTTTTGGAAGATGCGCTGAGTTTTTTACTGGCGTTTGGCTTGCACTTTATTTGAAGGAGAAAAAATTTTCAGATAAAAGCGTTTCTGTGTTTACCTATTCAGGCATTGCAGGATTGGTGATTGTAATCTTCGCTTTATCTGTTGCAGCAAAAAATGAATCAGGTTTAGTTTTTGAAACTACATGGATTATCATTCACAACTTTTTATCTCCGCTGCCGGTAGCATTACTTTTAATAGGGCTTATTTACGAAAGCACTATTGTATCAAAACTTTTTTCTGGCGACATCATGCAACTGCTTGGCAAAAGCTCTTATACTTTTTATTTGATACACCTTGGCGTATTTCACAAACTCTTTGTATTAAACATTGCTGAAAATTTAATACTGCTGTTAATTTTTGTAACAGCATTAAGTATTGTGCTTTACAAATTTGTAGAAGAGCCCATCAATAAGATTATAAGGAAAAACCTTTGATGCATAAAAAAAGGGATGCTACATGAAGCAGCATCCCCCCTTTTTCAAGATTATAAATTTTATAATTGAGCTAATCTCACATTAACTGCATTTATACCTCTTTTACCTTCTTGAACTTCAAAAACTACTTTGTCATTCTCATACACGTTTTGTGTTAATCCCGAAACATGAACAAAGATATCTTCTCCGTTTTCTGCTTTAATAAATCCAAATCCTTTTGATTCGTTAAAGAATTTTACTGTACCGTTTTGCATTGTGTTTAATTGTTGTTATAAATTGTTTGAATTAATATTTTTAATTAAAGGGATGAGATTTTATCACTTCAATATTTTTCTTGATAACTTTATGAATTTCTTTGAGGTAAGGCATTTCATCTTCGGTACAAAAAGAAAGCGCAGTGCCTTGCTCACCTGCCCTGCCGGTACGACCAATACGATGCACGTAGGTTTCCGCCTGTTCAGGTATTTCAAAGTTTATTACATGTGTGAGTTTATCTACATCAATACCTCGAGAAACAATATCTGTTGCAACAAGTATATTAATCTTGCGGTTTTTAAAACTCTCTAATGCACGCTCGCGCGCACCCTGCGATTTATCGCCATGTATTGCCTCCGAGCGAATGCCATTTTTGTTAAGTTCCTTCACAACCCTGTCGGCTCCGCGCTTAGTGCGTGTAAATACCAAGGCATGGTCTATTCTGTTGGCTTTTAAAACATGGCGCAACAAATGGCGTTTGTTTTCCTTCTTAACATGATACACCGTTTGCTTTACAGTTTCGGCAGGCGTAGAAACCGGAGTAACACTTACCTTAACCGGGTTATGCAAAAGCGTATTAGCCAGTTGCATAATATCAGGGGCAACAGTAGCACTAAAAAACATGGTGTGTTTTTTTTGCGGCAACTTGGCTATCACTTTTTTAATGTCGTTAACAAACCCCATGTCCAACATTCGGTCGGCTTCGTCCAATACAAAAAATTCTATGTTGCTTAAACTGATAAACCCCTGCTGCATTAAATCCAATAACCTACCGGGGGTAGCTATCAATATGTCAACTCCTTTTTTTAACGCATTGGTTTGATTGAGTTGCGATACACCGCCAAATACGGTAAGGTGTTTAAACCCTAGCCCGCTACCATATTCGGCAATGCTTTGGTTTATTTGTAAAGCAAGTTCTCTCGTTGGAGCAAGTATCAAAGTTTTTATTTGCTTCCCCGATTTGTAATTCTTTTCGTGCATCAATTGCAGAATAGGTAATGCAAATGCGGCAGTTTTTCCGGTACCTGTTTGTGCACAACCAAAAATATCTTTCCCTTGTAAAATGGGAGGGATAGATTGTTGCTGTATTGGAGTGGGGGTTTGGTAACCCAATTTACTTAACGACTCCAATAGCGGAGCCATGAGATTTAAATTTGAAAATGTCATTAAATGTATAAGAAATTTTTTTAGGACTTTTATTTTGATGCCCTGTTGATGGTGTAAAAGAAAAGTGTAAACTAAAATGTTGTCAGGAAATGAGTTTACAAAGAATTAATCCTCTTACGTTAATAATTGTAATGTGGTTGCAAATATAATTTAATATTTAATATTAAGCTATAACCAATAATGCAAAGTGGTGTAACCGGCAATGAGGCATAGCAAATTTAAACATGCTCTCCATGGGTAACACACTCTACCGTATTGCAACCTGCAAATAATTTTAGATTTGCATTCAGTTAAACAAAAGTTATTAAATCATTAAACCTTAATCCATTCTCAAAGTCTATTCTCAACTAACAACACAATTAAATTCTTAATATGACAAAAATTAAATTTTTAGCAGCAGCGCTACTGTTACAATTCGGCTCTGCACTTTGCCAAAGTTTACCTGCCGAATGGCGAATTACTCCCGATGGAAAAAGATTAATAATTGGCGACCAGACAAACACCGGCTTGTACGACCAATCATCGGTAAAAAGTATTTACCTCACTTTTCCGCAAGCCAATTACTGGACGTTGATGCAAAACAACTATGCCAGTCAAACCGATATACCGGCAACTATGGTGGTTGATGGCGTAACTTACGACAGTGTTGGTGTTCGCTTTAAAGGACAAACTTCTTATCAGCAGACACAGAACTCTCAAAAGAAATCATTCAACATTACCACTGATTATGTTGACCCTAACCAAAAGTTAGAGGGCTATCAAACCTTAAATCTCAACAACTGTTTCCAGGATGAATCATTTTTACGCGAAGTTTTTTTTCAAAACAAAATCAAAAAATATATTCCTGCTGCAAAGTCAGCATTCGTAAAACTATATATCAATGGTGCTAATTGGGGGGTATATCCTAACGTGCAGCAGTTAAATAAGGATTTTTTAGAAGAATGGTATTTAAGTAATGATGGCACACACTGGCGTGCCGACAGACCTCCGGGAAGCCCGGGCGGACCTGGTGGTGGATGGGGCGATGGCACCGCTGCATTGAATTATTTAGGTGCAACAGTTACCTCGTACCAATCTTACTATACATTAAAAAGTACCAACAGCGCAACTCCATGGAACGATTTAATAAACACTACAAACATTTTAAATAATACCCCACTTGCCACATTGCCCACTGCATTGCCTGCTGTAATGGATATTGATAAAACTTTATGGCATTTGGCGGCCGAAGTTTTGTTTGCTGATGATGATAGTTATATCTACAAAGGCAAGATGGATTACTATGTGCATTACGAAGCCGAAACAGGGAGAATAACTCCACACGAATATGATGGCAACAGTGTTATGGATCCAGCTCATCAGACATGGAGTGCATTTTATAATGAAACAAATGCAAACTATCCGTTAATGAATAAACTTTTTGCAGTGCCTCAATGGCGTCAGCGTTACTTAGCACATTTGCGTACCATGATTGCGGAGGTTTACGATACCGCTTCGGCAAACGGGTTGCTTAACACCTACAAAGCATTAATTGATACCATGGTACAAAACGATCCTAAGAAACTATACACCTATGCCCAATTTACCAGCGAACTAAACGTGTTGAAGAGTTTTATTACTGCACGAAAAAATTCCTTAAACGCCAATACTGAAGTAGCAGCAACATCTCCTGTAATTAGCAACACAGCTTATTACACTGTGGGTAATGCATGGACTGCGCCTAACTCTACACAAACAGTTACTGTTCGTTCTTCAGCCGCACATACATCAGGTATATTTGAATTGAATGTTTATTACTCAACACAGCTGGTTGGAAATTTTACCAAGCTGCAAATGTTTGATGATGGTGCGCATGATGATGGCGGTGCATCCGATGGAGTGTATGGTGCTATCATACCTGCGCAAGCCGGTGGTACATGGGTGCGCTGGTATGTAGAGGCAACCGCATCTAATACAGCAAAAACAGTTTCGTATGATCCTGTGGGTGCCGAGCACGATGTGTATATTTATATAGTTGCGCCAACTACATCAGCTGCAAGCGGTGTGGTTATAAACGAGTTAATGGCAAGCAATGCAACTGTTGTTGCAGATAATGCCGGTGAGTTTGATGATTGGATTGAATTGTATAACACAACTGCAAGCCCTGTTGACATTAGCGGGTTTTATTTAACTGATAATGCCGTTAATCTTGATAAATATCAGTTTCCTGCTGGTACCATTATACAACCAAATGATTATTTAATTGTTTGGGCTGATGAGGATAGTGCACAGGGAGCGTACCATGCCAACTTTAAATTATCGGGCAGCGGTGAGCAGGTAATGTTTTTAGATAACGCTCTCGCCTTAATTGATTCGGTAAGTTGGGGAGCACAAACAACCGATTTGGCTTATGCACGCAGACCAAACGGAACAGGAAGTTTTATCATACAACAAGCTACACATAACTATAACAACGATTTGGTTTCTGTAAATGATGTTGCTGTTACACCGCTTACAGTTAGTGTATATCCCAACCCTGCAAAAGACAATTTAACTGTAACGTTAAATGGAAACACCCATCAGCCACTTTATATTTTAAATGCTGTAGGACAGGTCTTATCTTCAATTGAAAATCCTGAAACTGTTACACGCATCAATACAAGTGGTTATTCATCGGGAGTATATTTTGTGAAATGTGGTTCGATAAATAAAAAAGTAGTTATACAGAGGTAGTCTATTACCAATACCTACGATTCACGCTTCCGAAATTTCGGGAGCGTGAATTTTTTTAATACCTTTTCAATCTCCTTTTTAAATTTGCATCATACTTACAAAAGATGTCGCAAAAAGTTGTTTTAATAATTATGGATGGATGGGGACAAGCACCCGATTCACCTGCCAATGCTGTTTCAAAAGCAAACACCCCCTTTATTGATTCGTGCTATAAAAATTATCCTCATACAACCTTGCTCACCCATGGCGAAAATGTTGGATTGCCCGAGGGACAAATGGGTAACAGCGAAGTTGGTCATTTGAACATTGGTGCAGGCAGAGTAGTTTACCAGGAATTGGCGCTTATCAATAAAGCATTCAGAGAAAAAACAATTGATAGCAATGCACAACTATTATCAGCAATTAATTATTGCAAAACCAATAGCAAATCATTGCATTTAATGGGCTTGGTTTCCGATGGTGGAGTGCATAGCCATATCAATCATTTAAAAGGATTGTGTTCCATTGCTTCAAGTCATGGATTAAAGCAGGTTTTTATTCATGCGTTTATGGATGGCAGAGATACCGATCCTAAAGGTGGCGCAAATTACATTCAGGATTTGCAAAATCACTTAAACACACTTGGCGAAAACAAACCTGTTATTGCATCGGTTATTGGCAGGTATTATGCTATGGACAGAGATAAAAGATGGGAGCGCATAAAACTTGCTTACGATTTATTGGTAAATGCCAATGGAGAAAAAAATAGCAATGCTGTTGAAGCGATAAAAAAATCATATACAGAAAATATAACTGATGAGTTTATTAAACCTGTTGTTATTTGTAATGATAGGGAAGAGCCCTTAGCTAAAATAAGAGAAGATGATGCGGTGTTGTGTTTTAATTTTAGAACAGACCGCTGCCGCGAAATTACCACCGTGCTCACACAAGAAGACATGCACGAGTTTAACATGCACAAACTCAGTTTACATTACACAACCATGTGCCGCTATGATGACAAGTACAAAAACGTACATGTAATTTTTGAGAAAGATAATCTGGTAATGACACTGGGTGAGGTTTTAGAGAAAGCAAACAAAACGCAGATTAGAATTGCCGAAACAGAAAAGTATCCGCACGTGTCTTTTTTCTTTTCAGGGCAAAGAGAAAAAGAATTTGTTGGTGAGAAAAGAATTTTAGTTTCATCACCAAAGGTTGCAACGTATGATTTAAAACCATCTATGAGTGCTGTTGAACTTACTGAGGCACTCTTGCCTGAATTGGAGAAAGGAGAAGCAGATTTTGTTTGCCTCAACTTTGCCAATGCCGATATGGTGGGGCACACCGGTGTTTTTTCTGCGGCAGTTGAAGCTGTTGAAACGGTTGACAATTGTGTGCAGCGCGTAGTTGAGTGTGGATTAAAAAATGGCTATTCATTTTTAATTACTGCCGATCATGGCAATGCAGAGTTAATGATAAATGCAGATGGCACACCAAACACAGCGCACACAACCAACCCTGTTCCTTGTTTTTTAATAGAACCAAGCGGTAAACTGAAATTAAAAACCGGCAAGCTTGCCGATTTAGCGCCAACCATTTTATCCTTAATGCAAATTGCAATACCCGTAGAAATAACGGGGAACAATCTGATAGATTGGAATTAACAATTTTATGTGTAGAATTTATGCTTGTGTAAGTATTTAATTTTTTAATGCACCTTGCAACAATTTTACTTTTGTAAAATTGATTTTTACATAATTAACTTACTTAATGATTAAGAAAAAAAGAAGTTTGTTACTTCTGTGTTTTACCTTTACTACCCTCCAGTCATTTTCACAAAGTCGTTTTTTCGGAACCATAGGTACCGGTATTATCTATTACAATGGCGATTTAAATGACAAAAGAATTATTCCGCCATCAAAAATTTTCAATTCCCATTTTATGGGAGGCTTAGGTTATAATATAGATGGGGTTTTTGATTTGCGATTGCAATTCCTTCATGGGAATATTGAAGGTGCCGACTCCATTTCAAACGAATATGATAACAAGGTTCGTAACTTAAGTTTTAAATCAAAAATTGATGAATTGACTTTTACTCTAAACGTAAAAATGTTTAANNAACTGTATAAGAAGAAACTTTTTAATCCTTATGTGTTTGGAGGAATTGGCATGTTTTGGTTTAACCCTACTACGGAACTTAATGGCACTACCTACGAACTGCAGCCTTTAGGTACGGAAGGGCAAAATTTGGGTGGTAATTATTCTTCGCCTTATAAATTGAGGCAAAGAGTTATTCCGTTGGGCATTGGTGTGCAGGTAAGACTAAACAACTACTGGAAAATGAAAGTAGAGTTTGCTGAACATTTTACTTCAACAGATTATTTAGATGATGCAAGCAATAAATATCCTGATAGCACATTGCTTGCTTCCGTAGGCGGACCAATTGCTATTGCATTATCTAATAGAAGGATTGATACCAAAGGATTTTTTCCTGTAGGCCGTAATAGAGCCAACACCAAAAAGAATGACAACTATGTTCGATTCACTGTTGGAATAGTATATAACCCACGCAGAAAGAAGGCTAGTGAATACGGTCGCATTGGTATCTTCAGTAAGTTTTTTAAAGGCAAGGGAAGTTGGTGGGGCGGTAAAGGCAAAGGGCTTTAACCTGGATATAGAATTGAATAATAAGGACTAACCAAGTTTAAAACAGTTTGATTTGTGTTGCCGAAATACGCATCTCTTGATGGTAAAATTTCCTTTAACTAAAACAACAGTTGTTTATTTATACTTTATCACCTGAACTTTTTTATTCAATACTCCTTTATCAGTTTTAATTCTTAACACATAAATTCCTGAGCGAACTAGCTCAAGATTTAATGCAATTGAATTTGACTCTGCCTTTGTCTGGATTAAAACGGAACCAAGGGTATTAATTAATTCAGCACTTTCAATATTTATTTTACTGCTTCTTACATTTATTTTATCTTTAGTAGGGTTTGGGAAAACATCTATAGCATTGTTTAAATTAACAATATTGTTTATGTTAACAGTGCCTGCTGTGTCAATTACAACGCTATCTCCCAATGTAGTTATGCTCAAAGCATTTTGAGCGTAATCTATTCCATACACATTACTGATAGAAACCGGCATGGTAACATATCCGGGAGAAAGAATGCGAGCACCTACATTGTCAACAATTACTACACCAACTCTGCCAAGGTACCCGTAACCACTTGTATCGGTTTGTGTGGTTCTGGTTAATGCCACATCAATTTTATTTTGACTCCAAACGGGATGGTTATACGTTAACAAATCAACACCTTCCGTTCCCATCCAGCAGCCTGTAAAATCAAAATTGCTGTAAACGGTATCAACAAAAGTGGTATCAACATTAATAGTAAATGCCAAACCGTAAATGTTGTTAATGGGGCTAACGGCATCTCCAAAATATATATCAAACTCAACCGTATCACCTTCGGCAACACTGTCGGCACTTGCTTGTAAATAAAGCTGAGGGCCTGTAAATGTTTGTTGCGTGTTACCGGCCAAACGTGCAGGATGTGTTAAACCATAGTTGAGTGAAATGGCAGCGGTATCGTTATTATCCACAACGCCATCCCCATTGGTATCGGAATGCTTGTGGTTAACGGCATTTGCAAAGTAACCACTCCAGTCTGTAGCAGGTTGTGCAACATAGGCAAGCGAAGCGCCTGTGCGTAACGGACCTGTGTTGCCATAAGCCAAACCAATATTTAAAACATCGTAATTGTTTACGGTTAAATCGTAATTGGCATCACCGGGCCATACATCGCTTACTATGCTGCATGGTGCAAACTGCCAGCCTGTGTTGCCACCTAAATCAACGCAACCGTTGCCTGCAAAAAATTGGGCTCCGCCAATTGTATTGATATTTTGAAGGCTGATATTATTTAAACAGACTATTCCATTATTCATACTTATATATGTTGGCAATGTACTGGTTATAAGCCCAAATAAGCCGGAAGAATAAGAAGAAAAAAATGCATTATTAATAAAAAGGGTATCACCTGAAGTTAATTGTGTTGTATACCCCGGATTATCTAAAAGCAAAGTGTCAATAATAATACCTGTATTTAGATAAACATTGTTTTTAAAAACAGCTTTGTTGATGAATGACCTGTTTCCCATAAAAAGTTGTGGAGTGATAGAAACAATTTGATCGGCAATCAACTTTCCACAATTAAAAGGTCCGGTTATTAAACTATTTACACCTGAAGAATTTGCAAAAACATTGATTTCCTTAATTGCATTCATCTTAGTATTATTAAAATTAAGCCACCCTCCATTTTTATAAAGATTAATAGTTGCGTTACTAACATTGGTACTGTCACCAATTTTGCTCCACAGTCCAAAACTATTCGTGTCATTAACAATATTAATAATTGAAGTTCCAAATTCTATTGGCGACTGTCTGCAATCAATATTTCCAACAGTTAAGGTCCTATTGTTAGAGTTGAAATTAGTGTTAAGTAAATCAAGATACCCGCATTTTATATCATCTGCTAACTGATACGTAGAGTTGTTGTCAATTGTAACACTGAATAGTTTATTGCCATTTGTTAAAATAGTTCCGTTAGAAGATGTTAAACGTAAATCACTTACCTGCCAATCAAAATTTGATTGAAGATTTAAATCACCTGCAATTGTTAAAGGAATACTTGATCCGATAATTACAGGAGCCAATTGCGGAACATCCCAATTAAAACTATTACATGTTGCAAAAGCACCTATTACTTTAACAGTGTCACTATTTGATGTAAAAGAATTCGCATCAAAATAAACATCATCATTAGGCCCTGGGGGTTGTGAATGAAACGTTGTGCCACCACTTGTAGTTGCCCAATGGTTTGCAAAATCACTCCAGTTTCCAGTGCCACCCACCCAGTAGTAACCGGGTGCAGAAGGTGAACAGGGTGCCCATATCCATCCTGTGTTACCGCCTAAATCAATGCAACCATTTCCTGCAAAGAACTGGGCACCTCCTGTTGTGTTAATATTCTGCAATGAAATATTCTGTAAACAAATTTGCCCTGAAGATTTATTTATATAACCACTCGAGCCTGCTGGAAGTGTACTAATTGAAATAGTATTACCGGAAACAGAATTAGCAATTAAAGCATTGTTAATTGTAATTGTATCATCCTGCATAATTCTAATTGAGCTTCCGGGAGTGTATAGAATTAGTGTATCAAAAGTTAAATTTCCTATGTCAGCATCATCATAAATTACTGCCCTTCCAACGTATCCACTGCTATCAAGATAACAATGATTATAACATTCGAGGTAATTAGAATTAAAATTGCCATACACCTGACCTCCCGGGTAGTAGCAATAAATTTTGTTACACGTAAAATTTCCAATAACCTGGTAATTGTTTATGATGATATCATAACCCGTTCCATTTAAATAGGAAGCCCCTCCACCTGTTGTGGTTATTAAGCGGCTACCTGTTCCGTTTACAATCCCTGTATCAAAATAAAACTCCCCGGCTGTTAATGTTGCTGAACCTGTATTTAAAATCGCCTGAGGAGACAAATTGAAATCAACCCCGCTTGTAATATTATTACTGTTAAGGTTTACTGTACAAAAATCTGAGATACTAATATTGCTGACAACATAAAGCGAATCCAACAAACTCCATTCCCCTCCTCCTGTAAAAACCAAATTGGAAATAGAATTATTTCCGTTGGTTTGGATTGTATTACCCGAATTATTTGACAACATGTTCACTGCAGCTGAAATGAAAACCAGATAAGGGTTTATGTTTAAAGAGCCATGAACAGTTATTAATGAAAATGGATAGCCGAAATGAAAGGCAGATGTTATATTGGCGGACGTAAAGTTCCTACAAGAAATAATGGAAGAAGGGGTATAAATCGTATCATTAGTTGTAAGTGATGAATTACCGTCAAAGTAAACATCACTAGTACTATCTGGAGGCGTTGTATGAAAAGTAGTTCCCCCGCTGGTAGTAGCCCAGTGAGAAACATCGCTCCAGTTACCAGTGCCACCCACCCAGTAGTAACTAACTGGTTGTGGTGGACAAGTTGCAAAATTCCAGCCGGTGTTTCCGCCTAAATTATTGCTGTTTGATCCTGCATAAACTGAATTATTATTTATGGCATTAATATTTTGTAAGTTTAAATAGTCAATGCACACGGGTTGTTGCATGGCAAAATCAAAGTAGGTTGTCCCTGCTGTATTTTGTATGGTAAATAAATTGCCAGCAAAAGATGCAGAAGTAATCTGATGATTAACAGTGACCGTGTCATTACTTAAAAAATTTAATACACCAGTAGGATTACTCATAGTTAGCGTGTCAACAAATAAATGGTTTGCCAACATATTCATAGGCGCTTGCGATGCCAGTTCTAATTTTTTAATAATAGGATTACCGATATTAGATAAAATTCCACAAGGTAGCGCAAAGGGTGTTCCTGTAATTTTTAAATAATCTACAATCAGGTTAGCTGCATTTGCAGAGTTTACAATAAGGCTGTCAACTATAGTGCTTCCATTGCCGAAAGAATTAAACTCTCCCGCACATTCTATGTAATGATAGTGCGCAGGCGTAGTTGTAAATGTTGGATTTGGTCCTGAAACTACAATAGATGCATTTGATCCATCAATAAAAACATTGCCTGCAGGTGGCGTGTTAACAAAATAAAGTGAGGATAGGTTAAAATTTGAAGTACCTAAAAAAACTTTTACGCTATCTGTTATTCCGGTCAATGTATTTATTCGTAACTCATTGGCATTAACCACTATATTATTAAATGTAACAATGCCTGAGTCAACATTGATAGTACCTGTTGTACTTAAGTCAGTTAAAACATTCCAACTGCTGCTTTGGCTTTGAAAAAATATGGAAGATCCGCCAAGGCTGTTATTTGGCGTGCTTACTGTGTTTGCGCCTCCTCCATTTTTAAAAAATAATGAGCCATTGCCTGACCATGTTACATTAGGGGAAAGTAAAAATGAACCGCTAACTGAAATTGAATTGTTATGAACAAAATTGGTATTTATGCCTACGGACTGTGCATCAAAATTTTTACATTGTGCTGAAGGAGTTATTGAAACTATTTGCCCAGATGCAGTAAAAGAATTCGCATCAAAGTAAACATCATCTGTTGTGGTTGGTGGCTGTGTATGAAAAGTTGTACCCCCACTGGTAGTTGCCCAGTGCGAAACATCGCTCCAGTTGCCGGTGCCGCCTACCCAGTAATAAGTAGAGGGGGGAGAGCAGGGTGCAAACTGCCAGCCGGTGTTGTTGCCTAAATCAATAGAGTTTGCACCTGCAATAATATTTGTTCCTACAGCATTTATATCACCAAGATTTAAATAGTTTGTACAAACATTTCCGTTTGTAAAATTGATAGTTGTCTGAGAGCCGTTGTTATCAGAATTAATTCCAATAAAATTTCCGGCAGAGCCTGTTGCAATAAACTGATTATTTACACGAATTGAATCACCGGCATCAATTGTATAATTTTTATTAGCGGCAAACATAAGAGTGTCAAATGAGCAGTAGTCGGTAAAAGTTCCGTTACCATTTAAAACACATTTAACAATATGCGGGGAATTATATCCCCATGGAGCAAGCTCTGCATTTTCAAAATCAAAATCGCCACCCACATTTAAATTATTAATAAGTCCTGTATTGTTTGGCAGACCTCCTAGGTTAAACATTTTGATATCGCAATCTCCGTTCACCTGCCATTTATTGATGTTTACAAAGCGTGGTAAAACCAATGTTGACTTATACGCTTCAATATAATTTGCATTAAAAATATCGGTAAAGTTGCCTCCTATTTCTAACCACGGGTTGGCTACACCGGCTAACTTAATAGTATCAACTGTAAGATTTTGTGATGTGATATAGGCATAAGTCATATTATTGAAAAAAACATTACCCACCACTGAGTTTCCGAACTCAATATTTCCGCTCATTCCAACATAATGTGACCCATAATTATAAGGCGCTGCACCTGTTATGGTACTATAGTCATGATTGCCCCCATTAAATGTAATTACTGTATTAAAAGTTCCCGGGGGTGGAAAAATATTTGTTGTATCTGCATAATCAGGAATTTCAAATAAAACTTTAGTTGATGAACCCACCACATTAACAAGGGTGTCAACCACAAATGAAGCAAATGCTTCATATTGATTTCCTAAACTTTGCTCATACTCAAAATCTTTAATCAGAAACGTTGTTGTGCCTAAGTTTAAACTACGTCCTGGAGTAAAATAATTAGAAATAAAATGTGCGCATGTAATGTTAAAATTGTTTGTATTAAAAGTACCTGCCAACAATTTTATTTTACTTTTTGATTTAATATGCGCGGATAAATTCCATGCGCCTGTTGAATTATCAAATGCAATAATGCACGAAACTGTATCTGCAATGTTTATTGTATTGCCTTGTGATGGCGACTCAAAAGAAAATGTTCCATAAAAAGATAAAGGGGAATCAACAGACAATGAACCAAGAACTTTTATTTGATAAGTTGTATCGGTGGTAATCAAATCAGTTCCAGCCAAAGTATTTTGCCATGAGAAATTGCTGCAAAAGTTTATAGACTGATTTACTATCACATTTTGTCCACTTGCTGTAAACGAATTAGCATCAAAATAAACATCATCATTGGCAGTTGGCGGTTGTGTATGAAAAGTAGTTCCCCCGCTTGAAGTAGTCCAGTGCGAAACATCGTTCCAGTTACCGGTACCGCCAACCCAATAATAATCAGCAGCATTTGCCTTATTCAGGCTCATTACATAAAGCAGCCATGCTGCTATTAGTGTCCACTTTAGTCTTTTTAAAAATTGTGCTTCCATAACATTTTCGTTTTTAAAGTTATTGTTTTTTGAGTTATCACTATCAGTTACCATAGCTTTATTTTTTAATGTTTTATATCACTTGCGCTTAGAGATACTATTTGATGGTACAATAGTATATCGGTTAATGGCTTAAAAAAAGTTCAAAAAAATACGTTTGTCAGATAATTTATTTTACCATTTACCAAATACAGTGATGAGTTCGACTTTTAATTTATATCTGGTAAACAATACCGCGTTAATTATTAATTTACCTATAAACAATGCCTTTTCTCGTGAGTATAGAATGTCAATCCTAAGCGTTCATTGTCTTCGTAATTTGTAGTTAAAAAATGGTACTTTTTTAATATTTGCCAATATATTTATATTTTTACAACTATGAATAAGCTGGAGGAAATTGTTTCGGGCCTCAACAAATTTGAAATAGCTGCCTTTAAAGCTTATTTGTGCTCGCCATACTTTACTACTGATAAGAGCTTTGCAAAATTGTTTGAGACAGTGCATCTGCAATGCTCAAAACATAAAAGTTTAGATTCAACGGCAGCTTACATTAAAACCTATGGCAAGCCATACAATAACAAAAAATGGCGCTATTCACAAAGTTTCCTTTGCAAACATTTGGAGTATTTTTTGGCGCTTAGGTATTTAGACAGTAACAAACTTTTATACCATAACATTTTACTTTCTGCACTTGCTAAGAAAAATTTTGATAAAGCATGGCACTTTACCAGTAAAGAAATTGTAGCGGATAAATCGTATAAAAATGCCGGTTATTATCTTATGCAGTTTCAGTCTGCCGAAAACAGCCTCGAGTTTTTAGCGGCTCGCCAGTCGCGCAAAAGAAAATTTGATTACCAGAGTGTATTGCAAAATCTTGATGCTTTTTATATTGTCAAAAAGCTGCAGTTGGTATGTGAGGTAATCAATCTTAAAAATATTATTAAAACGGAGGTGGACTTAAACCTGATTGATGAAGTTGTTCAACTGACTATGGAAGAAAAATTTAAATCTATTCCAGTCATTCAAATTTACCTCTACATTTATCTTACACTTACTAAGCCGGCAGACGAGAAGTTCTTTTTACAGTTAAAAGAATTAATTAAAAAGCATAGCAACAATTTTCCCATAAAAGAACTGAATGAGTTTTATCAGTATGCAAAAAACTATTGCATAAAAAAAATTAATTCCGGAAACCATTCATTCAATAAAGTACTCTTGGAAATTTATAAGGAGATGCTTGGAAATAAAAAGTTGATTTATCATGAATGGATGTCGCAGTTTGAATTTAAAAACATTGTTACCGTGGCACTACGCGAAGAAGAAAAAAAGTGGTGTAAAAATTTTATTGAACGGTATATCACTTTTGTAAAACCTTCGGAACAAAAAAATGCACTGTCTTATAATTCGGCATACTATTTATTTGCTACCGGAAATTTTAAAGAAGCCATTCGTAAACTTGCCGATGTAGCGTTTACGGATATAGCTTATCAGGTTGATTCTAAAGTTATATTGCTTAAATGCTACTATGAATTGCAGGATGCTGATGCATTTTTTTATCATGCTTCTGCATTCAGGCTTTTTCTTTTGCGTAACCGCTACCTCTCCGAATTTCAAAAAACGTTTAACCGTAACCTGATTATTTTCCTTTCAGCTTTGTTCAGGGCTTATGGCAGCAAAACCAAAATTGAAAAACTAAAGGCACGCATTGTAAAAGAAAAAAATGTGGCAGATATAAACTGGCTGATGGAAAAGATCAGTGAATCAGAATAATTGTAAGGTAAAAATGCAACCTCCAATTTTTTCTTTTGTCCT
>CXWJ01001728.1_pt1 | contig 17305 bp, 18 predicted proteins | sample 590841 | NCBI WGS metagenome assembly CXWJ01 (sample SAMEA3498367, study PRJEB10139) | wastewater metagenome | biome: wastewater treatment plant; material: activated sludge | place: Austria | collected 2015-01-21 | reverse complement strand
CTCCTTCGCAGACCATCTGAAAGAGGACGATGTTGCTGCGATCCGCGCTTACATCCTGGCCGGCGCTAACGCCGCCTACGCCGCTGAACAAAAGGCGGCCGCGACACCGGCGGCCGCACCAGCGACGCCCGCGCCGCCGCAGTAGCGGCGCGCCTGTTAACCGGCGCCGCCTTGCTGGCGTCGCACGACTACGATACCAACGCCGCTCACAGAACGTGGGCGGCGTTATGCTTTTGCCCGGACGAGTGAAATGAGCGACAAACCGACCAAAGCCACTGCCGAAAAGCCGCGCGGATTCCGCGACCGGTTGGGCGCGGAGCTTTTGGCGGAACGCCGTATGCTCGAGACCATCCGCGAGGTATACGAGTCCTACGGCTTCGACCCGCTTGAAACCCCGGTGATCGAGTTTGCCGACGCGCTCGGCAAGTTCCTGCCCGACCAGGACCGCCCGAATGAAGGCGTCTTCGCGTTCCGCGACGACGATGAAGACTGGCTCTCGCTCCGTTACGATTTGACCGCACCGCTCGCCCGCTTCGTTGCCGAAAACTATGACGCACTTCCAAAGCCGTTCCGCCGCTACCAGGTCGGCCAAGTCTTCCGCAACGAGAAGCCAGGCCCCGGCCGCTACCGCGAATTCACGCAGTTCGACGCCGACACGGTCGGCACGGCGAGCATGCTCGCCGACGCTGAACTCTGCATGATGAGCTGCGATACGCTGGAGCGCTTGGGCCTCGCCGGCAACTACATCGTCAAGGTCAACAACCGCAAAGTCCTGAATGGCGTCCTCGAAGCGGTGGGCATTCCGAAGGGTACTGAGGGTGAAGGCCAACGCCTCGCCGTACTGCGCGCCATCGACAAGCTCGATCGCCTTGGGCCCGATGCCGTGCGCGATCTCTTAGGCCCAGGTCGCAAAGACGATTCCGGTGACTTTACGAAGGGCGCTAACTTGTCGGCCAACGCCGTCGCCCGCGTGCTGGCGTTCACGCAAGCCAGCGTCGAAGATCGCACCGCCTTCTGCAACGAACTTGAGCGCGTCGTCGGCGAAGGCGCTGACGGTCAAGCGGGCGTCGCCGAACTTCGCCAGATCGACGCGGCGCTCAGCGGTGCCGGCTATGACGCGAAGCGCGTTCGCTTCGATCCGTCGGTGGTGCGCGGCCTTGCGTACTACACCGGCCCCGTCATCGAGGCAGAACTCACGTTCGACTTCCGCAACGACGAGGGCCTTGCCGTGCGTGTCGGTTCCGTCATCGGTGGCGGCCGCTACGACGATCTCGTCACGCGCTTCAAGGGCGTTCAGGTTCCCGCAACCGGCGTCTCGATCGGCGTCAGCCGCCTTCGCGCGGCCCTTGCCTCGCGCGGCGTCAGCGAAACCGTGTCGGGCCCCGTCGTCGTGCTGGCGATGGACAAGGACGCAACGTCGTCCTATGTCGCGATGGCGCGGGAACTGCGCGCCGCCGGTGTCCGCGCCGAGGTCTACACCGGCACCTCCGGTATGAAGGCACAGCTCAAATATGCCGACAAACGCATGAGCCCGGTCGCCGTCATCGAAGGCAGCGACGAACGCGCGAAGGGCGTCGTCACGTTGAAAGATCTTGTCCTCGGCGCCGAACAGGCGAAAGACATCAAAGACCGCGCGCAATGGGCGTCCGGCGCGACCGCGCAAGTCACGGTGCCGCGTGGCGAACTCGTTGCGGCCGTCAAGCAGATCATGGCGAACCAGGCCAAGTCATGATCGCCGCCCCGCCGCACGACGCCGACACGATCGCTGCCTTGGACGCGCAAACCACGGCATGGCTTGACGTGTTCAAGACTTACGGCGCCGAGCGCATCGAGCCTGCGATCGTGCAACCCGCCGACGCCTTCCTCGATCGCATGGGCGAGGACCTTCGCCGTCGCACCTATGTGTTCTCAGGACCCGGCGGCGGCGAGTTGTGCCTACGCCCCGATCTCACCATTCCGACATGCCAAGCTTATCTGGCGCGCACGCCCGCGGCCGACCGTCCGGCAAAGCTCTGCTACGCGGGACCGGTGTTTCGCCACAATCCGACCGAGCCGAACAAGCCCGGGCAAACGACACAAGCGGGCCTCGAAAACATCAATGCTGCAAATCCCGCGGCGGCCGATGCGGAAGCGCTGGTTCTCACCGACAACGCCCTCGCGCGCGCAGGCCTGAAAAGCGTCGACGTCACCCTCGGCGACCTCAGCATCTTCTCGAACCTGCTCGAAGCGCTCGGCATTGCGCCGCAACGCGCGGAGCGTTTGCGCCGCCACGTCTGGCGGCCGGCCTATCTCAACGAGCTCTTGAATCGCCTCACTGGTGAAGCGGGCGCAGACAATGCTTTCCTCGCTCAAGTCGGCACGCTGCCGCCCGAGCAAGCGCGCGCCGTCGTGCAAGACGCGCTCGCGCTCGGCGGCATCAAGCCCATCGGCACGCGCACGATCGACGAAATCACCGATCGGTTCCTCGAACAGGCAGCCGACGCCTCGTCCGCGCGCTTGCCGCGCCACGTCGCTGACGCGATCGCGGCCTATCTCGGTGTGCGGGTTCCGGCATCGGGGGCCGTCGAAGCTCTGCGCAAGCTCGCGCGCACCGCGGGCGTTTCGCTCGATACGTCCATCGCCGCCCTCGAACGCCGTCTGGGCCTGATCGAGCGCCATGGCTTCAGCCTCGCACGCGCAACGTTTGCCGCCGAGTTCGGCCGCAACATGGAATACTATACCGGCTTCGTGTTTGAGTTCCGCGTTCCCGCCGTGCCGGCGTCGCTCGCGGGCGGTGGCCGCTACGACAACCTTTTGACCGCGTTGGGCGCGCCGAAGCCTGCACCCGCCGTCGGGCTCGCAATCTTCGGCGAGCGCGTTTTGGCCGCACGCCGCGCGCAAGGCGGTGGCGCATGAGCGCGCTCGTCTTTGCAATCCCATCGAAAGGCCGGCTGCAGGAACAAGCGCTTGGATTCCTCGCCGATGCAGGTCTCAGCATCAGTCAATCGCGCGGCAACCGTGACTATGCGGCGAAACTATCGGGTGTCGACAACGTCACCGTTGCGCTGCTCTCGGCCGCCGAAATCGCCGACGAGCTGAACGCGGGACGCGTTCACTTCGGCATCAGCGGCGAAGATTTGTTGCGCGAGCACGGGTCGGCTGCCGCCGAACGAACGCTCGTCGTCGAGAAGCTCGGGTTCGGCCGCGCCAATGTTGTGGTGGCCGTGCCTCGGTCGTGGATCGACGTCGCGACGATGTCCGATCTCGACGACGTGGCCGCAAGCTTCCGCACGCGCCATCACCGGCGCCTGCGCATCGCAACGAAATACGTAAACCTCACGCGCGACTTCTTCGCGGGCCACGGTATCGCCGACTACCGCGTGGTCGAAAGCCTGGGCGCGACCGAAGGCGCGCCCGCCGCGGGCACCGCCGAGGCGATCGTCGACATCACGACGACGGGTTCGACCTTGGCCGCGAACGAACTGAAAGTGCTGGATGACGGTCTCATCCTCGAAAGCGAAGCGGTCTTGGCCGCGAGCCTCGATGCAACCTGGTCCGACGCAGCACGCGCCGCAGCGAGGCTGATCCTCGAGCGCATTGCTGCCCGCGCGCTCGCCAAGCGCGCGCAAATAATCCGCGTCCGCCTCGACCCCGGCGTTGAAGCCGCGCTACCGGCACTCGAACACACGCTGGGCGCCAAGCTGCTTTCGAAATCGGCGAGCGGCGAAGCAACGATCGTCATTCCAAACGCGAACCTCTCGACCGCGATCACGTTCCTGCGCGCCAGCGGCGCTCAAAGTACGGTCACTTCCGAACGCGCCGACTACATCTTCGCTCCCGAAAACCCGCTCTTCGCCAAGCTGCAGGCGAAGCTGTAACGCGAGGCCCCCGCACGCGCAGGCGCTCTAGCACCGCTTCGACATCAGCCGCCGGTTGGAGAGCTTGAAACCCAGCCGCTGATAGAGTCGCGCTGCCCCATCGTTTCCGGGCATTGCCTCGAGGTGCGGCGCTTTGATCTTCATGCGCCGACTAACTTTGCCTAGCTCGATCATCGCGGCAGTACCGAGTCGGCGCCCGCGATGCGCGGGCTCGATGCATCGGAGTCCTCGATCATGAACGCCTGCCCATGTGGCGTACCGATACAAAGCGTCTTGAGCGCCGCGCGCCCGCCGCGCAAGAGCCGGTGCCTGTCCTCGTCGCTGAACCGCACCGCCATGCGAGTCAGCAGCGCGAGATCGCCAAGCGTCGAAACCCGCAGCTTCACGCGCATCGTCAGTGCGTCAGCGTGCGCGTCCACCATTGGCTGGCGACGTGTAGCTTTTTCTCTTCGAGCCAGCGCGAGGCGCGTGCGTCCTTCGCAGCGGCAACCACGATCATCTGCACCGCGCCGCGTGCACGGGCTTCGCCAACGATGGTATCCAGCAGCGCTGACGCAGCCGCATCGCCTTCAGCACCCTCAACAACCGCAAAGTCGTCGATCAGCAATGTCTTCCCGCCCGGCGCATAGACCGGTGGCGGGTCCTGCAACACGCCGATCGCAAAGCCCAAGAACTGCACGCCATCTTCGGCGACACGCGCGATGACATTGGGCTGCACCACCTGGTGCGTGAAGAACTGTGGTGTGATCTGTGCCGCGATCTCGCTCGGATGCCACATCACCGGCTCGAAGCTCTCAAGCATCTGCCGCTTCGCCGCCACCAAGGCTGCCATTGCCTGCACGTCGCCGGTCGAAGCCATCCTGACCATCATTGTCATGGGTTACACCCCCGCCATCGCGCCGCGCACGCCGGCGTTTATGCCCGCAGGATCGATCAGCACGCCCGGATTCATAATCCCCGCGGGATCGACGGCCTGCTTCGCCGCCCGCATCATATCGGCGAACAGAGGCGGACACTCGCGCGCATAGCCGGGGCGATGATCGCGCCCGACCGCGTGATGATGCGTGATCGTCCCACCCGCCGCGACGACGACATCGTTCGCCACCGCCTTGATCTCCTGCCACTGCTCCAACAGCCCGCTCATCCGCCCAAGCCCCTGGAAGGTGAAGTACGGCGCTGGCCCGTCCGGATATACGTGCGTGAAGCGGCAGGTGACGTGGCCGGGCTTGCCCGTGACGCGCGCCAACACATCATGCATCCGCGCCTTCACTTCGGCGTGGAACGCGGGGAACCGGTCCCACGTGACGGCTGTCTCGAACGTGTCGACGATCACGCCAAGCGGCGTCAACACCTCGCGATAGAACGGCGCCCGCAGGAACGCATTGCGCCAAGCGCCCGCCGCGCCTTCGCGGTGCTCTGCACCCGACGATTTCGGCGCATCGACAACGCCACCGTGATCGCGCACCAGCTCAAGCGCCCGCGCGAGCTTCGCGTCTTGGGGGTGGTCCGCGCTCTCGAACGCAAGCACCAGCAACGATGCCGATCCGTCGCCCGCCAGCGTGCCGACCGCTTCCTCGGCATCGATCAACCGGCAGTTCGACGGATTGAGCCCCGATTGCGACAACGCCCGAACCGCCTCCGCCGCTTTCAAGAAGTCGGCGAACTTCACCGACGCCGAGGCTCGGAACTTCGGTGCATCCTGAAGGCGCATCCAAGCTTCCGTGATCACGCCCAAAATGCCTTCCGATCCCAGCATCAGCCGTTCCGGTTGCGGCCCGGCTCCCGATCCCGGCAGCCGTCGCGTCTCCATCGTGCCCCTCGGCGTCACCACGCGCATCGCTTCGACGAAATCGTCGATATGCGTATAGAGCGTCGCAAAGTGCCCGCCCGAGCGCGTCGCGATCCACCCACCCAGCGTCGAGTACTCGAAGCTTTGCGGGAAGTGGCGCAGCGTAAGCCCGTGCGGCTTCAACTGCGCCTCGAGCGCGGGCCCGTACGCCCCTGCCTGAATGCGCGCCGCGCGGCTCGCGCGATCGATCTCCAGCACGTTGCCCATCCGCGCCATGTCGAGCGACACGACGCCCGCGTAGGCCTCGCCCACGTCGCACTCGACGCCGCCACAAACGCTTGACCCGCCGCCGAACGGCACCACGGCGACGTTCGCACCGGAAGCCCACGCCAGCACTGCGGCAACATCCGCCTCGTTCTCTGGAAACGCGACGACGTCGGGCGGGCAGGGCACTTGCCGCTGAAACATCCGCACATAGTCGGGAAACGACTTCCCATAGGCGTGCACCAAACGCTCGTGCGGGTCGCTCGTGCAAAGACGCGCAACGGCGCTCTTGGGTTCGACCCGCGGCGCGCGCAGCGCAAAGTCTTCGACCTTCGGCGCGGCTTGCGGCGGCTTCAGCGTCGCGCCGAACTTCTGCCCGAACAGCCGCGCGAGGAAGAGGGCCTCTTCCTCGCCAACGACTTGATCCTCAGTCCCCCAGCCGTAAAGCTTCCGCCGCGCCGCCATAAGCCGCCTCGATCTTGNNGCGGTTCGGCAGGTGCCGCCGGTGCGGGTGGCGCCGGGAAGATGATCTTCTGATAAGCCGCAGTCGGCGTCTCGCTCGGACCGAACGGACCTGGCGCTTTGTTCGCGACCGGCGCCAGACTTTTCAGATAAGCGACGATCGCTTTCGCGTCCTCATCGCGCAACTCCGCATATGCCATCCACGGCATCGTCGGTGCCAGCTTCCGCCCGTCCGGCCGCGTTCCCTCGCGCAGCGCCAACAGAATCTGCGCCTCGCTCCAATTGCCGAGTCCCGTCTCCTTGTCCGGCGTGAGATTCGGCCCCCAGAAAAATCCAAGCCCCGGTACTTCGAACCCGACATCACTCCCGGCAAGCGCCTTACTCATGTCGGGCTTGCCCAAGAAGTACCCTGGTGTATGGCAGTCCCCGCAGGACATCTGCGAAACGAGATATTCCCCGCGCTTCACCGGATCCTCCGACGAAGACGGACCGCACCCGCCAAGCAATGCCAAACCGCCGAACGCAAACGCAATCGCTGCACGCATTTCGTGGTCCCTTCATGCTGCGCCGCGAGATTGCTTCGAACTACGCGATCGGTCAATGTGCCCCTTGAGCAAGAGCAAGGGATCATCATGAGCGCCAACAGCGCCACTGCTACGGCTGTGCCCACGCGCGACCTGGGTGCGGTCGACAAGGTCTACATCCTACTGCTTCTGCTGCTTGTCTACATCTCGAACTACGCCGACCGCATCTTGCTTGGAATCTTGCTGCCGGCGATCAAGGCCGAGTTTCATCTCACCGATCTGCAGCTCGGTTTCCTCCACGGCACGGCGTTTGCGATATTCTACGCGACGCTGGGCATCCCGATCGCCATTTACGCCGACCGTGGCAACCGCAAGGCCGTGATCGTCGCTGCAACCGCAATGTGGTCCGTCATGACAGTGGTCTGCGGTCTCGCCCAAAATTTCTTCCAGCTTGTCATCGCCCGGATCGGCGTCGGCATCGGCGAGGCGGGCTCGAACCCGCCGTCACACTCGATCATCTCCGACCTGTTCACGATCAAGCACCGAGGCACCGCGCTCGCGATTTTCTCGCAAGGCGTGTCGCTCGGCATCGTCGTTGGCCTCTATGGCGGCGCACAGATTGCCGAGGCCTATGGCTGGCGCGCCGCGTTCTACGCCCTTGGCCTGCCCGGCGTTTTGATCGCCCTACTCGTGGCGCTGACCATGATCGAGCCGCGGCGCGGTGCTGCCGACGGCCACAGCTTCGAAGGCAAGCCACCGTCCTTCTTCACGACATTGAGCTTCATGTTCTCGCAGCCGGCACTGGTGCACCTCATGGCCGGCGCGACACTGACCACGATCGTAGGTTATTCGGGCGTCCTCTGGTGGCCATCCTTCATCGTTCGTTCGCACGGGCTCAGCCCCGCCGAAATGAGCGGCTTCTTGGCGCTGGTCTTCGGCATGGGCTCCGGAGCCGGAATCTTCTTGGGCGGTATTGTCGCCGACTACTATGGGCGCAAAAACGTCAACCTGATACCGCGCGTTGTCGCGGCTGCGATTCTTATTGGCCTTCCGTTTGGCGCTGCTCTCTACCTCGTCGAAGACTCTGCACTCGTCTTTGCGATTATCGGCATTCCGGCCGCAGCCGGCGGCGCGTATCTCGGCCCGTCGATGGCTTTGGTGCAAAGCCTCGTCGGCGTGCGCATGCGCACGGTCGCCTCGGCGTTCTTTCTGTTCGTCATCAACCTAATCGGCATGGGCGCAGGATCCGCACTCATCGGCGCGCTCAGCGACGCGCTTACGCCGCGCTACGGCGAAGACGCGTTGCGTTACACGCTTCTGATCGTGATGGCGTTCAACCTCTGGGCCGCGTATCACTTCTGGCGCGCCGGTGCCTACGTCGCCGCCGGACTGCAACGCGCGCGGGAGGCTTCATCATAGCGCCGACATTCGACGAAGCTGCGATCGCTCGCATTGCCACGCGGGAGCGGCAGAGGTTCGCCGCGCGCAATCCGCGCTCCGCAATACTCGCAGCGGAAGCCAAAGCCTCGCTGTTCGGCGGCGTGCCGATGCATTGGATGGCCGACTGGCCGACGCCCTATCCGCTCTTCGTCGCCGAAGCGTCCGGCGCGCGCTTCAAGGACGTCGATAGCAACGAATACGTCGACTTCTGCCTAGGCGATACCGGCACGATGTTCGGCCATTCGCCGGCCCCCATCGCTGAGGCAATCCGCGAGCAGGCGGGTAGGGGTTTGACGACGATGCTCCCCGGCGAAGATGCCGTCTGGGTGGGCAACGAACTCGCCCGCCGCTTCGGTCTCCCGTTCTGGCAAGTCGCCGCGACTGCGACCGACGCGAACCGCTACGCGCTCCGCTGGGCCCGCGCCGTCACCGGCCGCGACAAAATACTGGTGTTCGATGGCTGCTATCACGGCACGGTCGAAGAAACGATGGTGCGCTTGGCAAGCGGCAAGACGGTCCCGCGCGCAGGCCAGCTCGGCAACGTGCTCGACGTCGCGCGCACCACCCGCGTCGTAGAGTTCAACGATCTCGCCGCACTCGAAGCGGCGCTTGGCGCCGGCGACATCGCGGCCGTCCTCGCTGAACCGGCGATGACGAACATCGGCATGGTGCTCCCCGATCCTGGGTATCACGACGCACTGCGCCAACTGACGCGAAAGCATGGCACGCTTCTCATCATCGACGAGACGCACACGATCTCGACGGGCGTGGGCGGCTACACCCGCGCGCACAAGCTTGAGCCTGACATCTTCGTTCTCGGCAAGCCCGTCGCGGGCGGCATTCCCTGCGCCGTCTTCGGCGTCACTTCCGATGTCGCCAAGGGCATGGAACAAGCCCGCGCGAAAGCGGCAAGCGGAGGCCACGGCCACTCCGGCATGGGTACGACACTATCCGCGAACGCCTTCGCCATGCATGCCATGCGCGCGAACTTGGGCGCCGTGATGACCGACGGCGCCTACGCCCACATGATCCCGCTCGCCGAACGCCTCAGCGCCAATCTCCAAGCCTTGATCGCAAAGCATCATTTACCCTGGTCCGTCACCCAAGTCGGCGCCCGAACGGAGTTCCAGTTCGCTGCAAAACCGCCGCGCACCGGGCGCGAAGCAGAAGCGGCCTTCCATGACAGCTTGGAAAAGTGCATCCATCTTTCGCTTCTTAACCGGGGTGTAATGATCACCCCATTTCACAATATGATCCTCATATGCCCCGCGACGACGGCAGACGATGCCGATCGTCTCGTGGCTGCACTCTCCGAAACGATCAACGAGCTCGCTCATGCTTGACCCGAAGAAACAACAAGACCCGCTGAACGAACTCGAAACGTTCCTGAAGAAGCATCCCGACATCGAACTCGTGCACGTGATCATGACCGATCCCGTCGGCATCCAGCGCGGCAAGGGCCTGCGCCCGCACGAATTGAAATCGGTCTACGAGAACGGCCGTGCGTTCCCGTCCTCGATGTTCGCGTTGACCGTCCTCGGCGAAGACGTGGAAGAAGCGGGCCTGCTCTGGGAAATCGGTGACCGCGATTGCTTCGCCTATCCGATCCCGGGCACGTTGAAGCGCACGCCGTGGCTTGAGAAGACTGGCCAAGTGATGCTGGGCTTCAACAACGAAAGCGGCCCGGCCGCAGCCGCCGACCCGCGCCTGCGCCTCGCCGACGTCGCCGATCGCTTGAAGAAAGACGGCCTTCACCCCGTCCTCGCGATCGAACTCGAATTCTATCTGCTCGACAAAGCCGCGGCGAAGGACGGCAAGATCACACCCGCGATGGCGCCGGGCGGTCTCTACAACGATCAGATCCAGGTCTATTCGATCCAAGAACTCGACGATTTCGATCCGTTCCTGCGTGAGCTTTACGCCGCATGCGACGCGCAGAACCTACCCGCCGAAAGCGTGATCAGCGAGTACGCGCCCGGCCAAATGGAAATCACGCTGACCCACCGCGCAGACGCGCTGCAAGCCGTCGACGAAGCGATGCAGTACAAGCGCCTCGTCAAAGGCGTCGCCGAAAAGCACGGCATGATCGCCTGCTTTATGGCGAAGCCCTTCTCTGAGACGGCGGGTTCCGGCATGCACATTCACTTGAGCCTGAACGACAACAAGGGTGCGAACGCCTTCACCAGCGAAAAGCCGGAAGGCAACGATCTTCTTCGCTACGCGATCGGCGGCATGGCGAAAACGATCAACGACAGCATGGCGATCTTCGCACCGAACGCGAACTCCTACCGCCGCTTCCGCCGCAACACCTACGCGCCGGTGGCGCCGACCTGGGGCGTCAACAACAGAACCGTCTCGCTGCGCATCCCGTCCGGCCCGCCGAAGAGCCGCCATGTCGAACACCGCATCTCCGGCGCAGACGCGAACCCCTATCTCGCGGCCGCCGCCGTGCTCGCCGGCATGCACCACGGCATCAAGAACAAGATCGACCCGGGCCCCGCCACGACCGGCAACGGTTACCTCACGACGACCGAAGGCCTGATGCTGAACTGGTTCGACGCGCTGGACTCGTTCGAAGACTCCGCCTTCATCAAGGACTATTTCGGTGCCGACTTCGTGAAGATCTTCTCGGCCGTCAAACGCGCCGAATGCGAACGCTTCTTCGCCCTGGTGACGGACTTCGACTACCGCTGGCACCTGCGCACGGCGTGAAGCGATGGAAGATCTCGCCAACATCGTCGCTGTGATGTTCGTCCTGTGGCTAGCCTCAGCTGCGGCTTTGGTGCTGCTCGCATGGCTTGCACCGGTCTCATGGAGCCGCACGCTCCGCGTCGCGCTGTTGCTCATCACGGCCGCCCTCGCAGTGTTCCTCACCGGCGCCCTGTTCGGCATCGCAAAAGCCGCGATGGCGGGCATCGCGGCCGCGCTCTTCGTCTACCTCGGCCTTCGCCGCGGCTAACCCCTAAAATCTGGCTTCTGGCTCCCGGATTTGACAGAATTCTGCCGATGTCATATCTTAGTTGAATGATCAATCAACAACCCGGCGACACCCGCTCCCGCATCGTCGGCGTCGCCATGCAGCTGTTCTGGGAAAAGGGCTACGCCTCGACCTCGATCGCCGACATCCTAAAAGCCGCAAACGCGAACTCGGGCAGCCTCTATCACTTCTTCCCCGGCAAGCAGGATTTGCTGATCGCGGTCCTCGACATGTACTACGGCGGCATCGACGAGATGCTTCTTCGGCCGCTGTGGGAGAATGTCAGCGATCCGATCGAACGCGTCTTTGCGCTGCTGAACGGCTACCGCCAGCATCTCATCGCCACCGATTGCCATTACGGCTGTCCGATCGGCTATCTCGCACTCGAAATCCACGAACCCGACCCGCCGGTGCGCGAACGCATCGCCGCGAACTTCACGCAGTGGGTCGACCGCGTCGAAACCTGCCTGACCGACGCTGGCGACCGTTTGCCGAGCAACCTCGACCGCCGCGCGCTCGCACATTTCGTGCTGACCACGATGGAAGGTGCGGTCATGCAAGCGCGCACCTACCGCACGCTTGAGACATTCGACGCCTCCATCGGCCAACTCCGCAGCTATTTCGATGCGCTTGAAGCAAGCGCGAAAGGGGATACGAAGAAATGAAACAACTTCTCGCTCTGCTAATCTGGACGGCAAGCACAACCATCGCGTTCGCCGCCAACGTCGCCGACACAAGCTACACGACGTCGGGCGGCACTCGCGTTCTGCGCCACGAAGTCGTCGTCTTAGCACCCGCCGCCGATGTCTATCGCGCTTTCACGACGGCGGACGGCTGGCGCACCTGGGCCGTGCCATTTGCTCAACTAACGCCGGATCTGAGCGTCGGCGCCGTCATGGAAACGTCCTACAACCCTGCCGCCAAGCTCGGCGACGCGAACAACATCAAGAACAAGGTGTTGGCCTTTGTCCCCAATCGCCTGTTCGCATTCCAAGCCGTGCAAGCGCCGCAAGGCTTCAAACACGCGAATCTTCTGGCCCGCGTGTTCACGGTTGCCGAGTTCGAACCCGTCGATGCGAAGCACTCGCGCGTCAAGCTCTCGATGCTGGGCTACGGCAGCGGCCCAGCGTTCGACGAACTCTACGCGCACTTCGCCAAGGGCAACGCGTGGACGGCACAAAAACTCGTCGAGCGATTCGAGAATGGTCCGATCGACTGGACGAACGCAAAACCAAAAAACTGAAAGAGGGAGAGAGCAATGGATATCGGATCAATCAACTGGCTTGCGGCGATCGCCGCCGCGGTCGCAGCGTTCGTACTCGGCGGCGCATGGTACTCGCCGGCTTTGTTCGGCAACGCCTGGATGAAGGCGTCCGGCATGACCGAAGAGAAGGCAAAGCAGGCAAACATGCCGGTGGTCTTCGGCGTGTCCTTCGTCTGGGCGTTGCTGGGTGCGCTCTGCTTTGCGGCCTTCATCGGTCCGAGTCCGGCTTTAGGCTTCGCCGTAGCAGCGGGTTTCGCAACCGGTCTATTCTGGATCACGGGATCTTACGCGATCAACTACCAGTTCGAGCAAAAGCCGCTCTCGCTGCTCGCGATCAACGGCGGCTACCACACAGCACAATACACGCTCTACGGCCTGATCCTGGGCCTTTGGCATTGAGGGCCTCATGGCGGACCTAGAGAAAGCAACCGCGACGCAACTCGCGAACATCGAAAAAAAGACCGGCAAGAAACTCGCCGCCCTCCACGCTGCGATGGCGAAGTGCGGCAAGACAAAGCACGGCGAGATCAGAGCCTGGTTGATGGAAGAATTCGGCATCGGCCACGGTGACGCGAATGCGGTGATCCACGCCGCGCAGGCAACGCTTGCCGCAGGCGGCGATGTTCTCGCCAAGATTTATGCGGACAAGAAGGCCCACCTACGCACGATCCACGACAACGTGATAGAGGCCATCAGAGGCTGGGGCGAATTCGAAATCGCCCCGAAGAAGGGCTACGTCTCGCTCCGCCGCAAGAAGCAGTTCGCGATGCTGGGCCCGAAGACGAACGACCGCGTCGAACTCGGCTTGAATCTCAAAGATGACATCGCGAGCAAAAAGATCGTTGCGCAGAAGCCCGGCGGCATGTGCCAGTTCATTGCGCCCTTAAGCAACCCNNTCGCGGTTTCGTGTTTGGACAGGTGGCGCCGCTGGCGCTCAAGTGATGAATTGGGCATTTCAATGAGAACACTCACTCTCGCGGCCGCAGTCGCAGCCGTAGCAGCAGTCGCAGCCGTAGCATCTGCCAGGGCGGTCGCCGCGCAACCAACGCCCGAGCACTTCAAGGCGTTCGAATTCCTCATCGGTCATTGCTGGACCGGCACATTTCCGGACGGGAAAGCAACCAACACGCATTGCTACGAGTGGATGCTGGACCGCGCTTTCATTCGCGACCGCCACGTGGTGAGGAGTTTGGGGCCTGACTACAAAGGCGAGACCGTCTACTATCTCGATGCCGCGACGGGAAGCGTGAAATACCGTTATTGGAACACTGCCGGCGGTCTAAGTGACGGGACGCTCGGCACCGACGCAAAACGCATCCGGATCGTCGAAGACGTCTATCGCGGCAAAGACGGAAAAACTCAAGAATTCCAAGGCGAGATCGAGCGCCTGAGCGACACCCAATATCGCGCGAGCACCCGCACGTGGGACGGCACAGCGTGGAAAGCCCTCTGGTCGATCACGTTCACCCGCACCGACGTGGCTGCGCTCGCCCCGGTTCCGGGCGGGAAGGAGGCGCTCGACAAAGCGGTGCAACAGCTTCGCGAGACGCGCGGTCGCTGGGACGTGACGACCGAGTTCCTGAAGCCGGACGGCAGTCTCGCGAAAGCGGTGACGGGCACTTACGATTTCGATTGGGTTGTCGAGGACCGCGTCCTCAAGGGCGTAAGCGAGATCCCCGAACTCGGCAACAAGTCGGCGATCCTGTTCTACGTCAACGAAACCAAGGGCCTGATCGAAATGGCCTCTGTCGGTAAAGACGGTCACCTCTGGGTGATGACGGGCCCGGCCGTAGGCGAGACGCGCACGACGCCCGACACGCCGATGTCCGACGGCTCGACGATGAAGCTCCGCTTCACTCGCTACAACGTCGCCGCTGACCGTTTCGAATCGAAGATGGAAGTCTCCACCGACGGCGGCGCGACATGGGTCCCCGGCAACCATCAAACATTTGTACGCAAGCGGTAGAGCCGGCCAGCCGTCGTTCGGAGGAAATGACGGAGCGTCCGAATTGGTGCTAACCTGTCGCGATGCACAACGGAGCCCTGTCATGACCCGCGCAAACGGCTTGCACCACCTCGCCATCTCTACAGGCAACATGAAGGCGCAGATCGAATTCTTCTCCGACGTGCTCGGCATGGAACTCGTGGCGCTCTATTGGATGCACGGCGTCGAAGGCACGTGGCACGGATTTCTGCGCCTGAACGACACGGCCTCTATCGCCTTCGTTCAGAACGACAAGATCGTGGCGACGAAACCCAATCTGGGCGTGAGCCATGCGGGCAGTCCCGCGCTTCCCTCGGCCCCGGGCACGATGCAGCACCTCGCCTTCAACGTCGACAGCGACGAAGAGCTGCTCAACATGCGCGACCGCATCAGATCGCGCGGGATCAACGTCATCGGCCCGCTCGACCACGGCATGTGTAAGTCGATTTACTTCGCGGGTCTCGAGAACCTGTCGCTCGAAGTTGCAACCTCGTCGGCCGCGATCGATGCTCGCGCCTGGATCGATCCCGAAGTGCAAGCGCTGGCCGGTATCAACGCCGACGAACTCGCGCGCTACAAGCGCCCGCCGGCCTACAAAGGCGAAGGCGGCAAGCTGAAACAGCCGCCGATGGATCCGTCAAAGCCGCACCAGGCCTACCCGCCGGAGATGTACAAGGCGCTGCTCGCCATGCCGGATGAGGAAGTGACGAAACGCTTGAGCGTCCCCGAACCGCCGGTGCGCGTGGCCGCCGAATGAAAGCACTGATCGCAGGCGGCGGTATCGGCGGCGTGACCGCGGCGCTTTGCCTGGCTGACGCCGGCATCGAGGTCGAACTCTACGAACGAGCGAGCGTCTTCAGCGAGGTCGGTGCGGGTATCCAGATCAGCCCGAACGGCGTCAAGGTCTTGAAGCGCCTCGGCCTCGCCGACAAACTCGACGCCGTCGCCTTCCGTCCCGAAGCGCTGGAGATGCGCTTGGGCCGCTCGGGCAGGCGCATCTTCTCGATCCCGATGCGCGACGAAGCCGTCCGCCGCTACGGCGCGCCCTACTACCACATCCACCGCGTCGATCTGATGCGCGTGCTGGTGGACGCGCTTCGCACCCGCGCGCCGAATGCCGTGCACATGGACAAGGAAGCAAAAGGCTACGCCCAGATCGGCGACAACGTCACGCTCACTTTTGCCGACAACACGCGCGCGACCGGCGACCTGCTTATCGGCGCCGACGGCATCCACTCCGCGATCCGTTCGCAAATGCTGGGCGCTATGCCCGCCCGCTTCACCGGCAATGTCGCCTGGCGTGTCGTCGTGCCTGCGGCACAGCTGCCGCAGAACCTCGTACCGCCCACGGCCTGCGTCTGGGTCGGCCCCGGCCGCCACGCCGTGACCTACTACTTGCGTCGAGGCGAACTCGTGAATTTCGTCGGCGTCGTCGAATGCACCGGCTGGCAGAACGAAAGCTGGACCGAACGCGGCGACAAGACGGACCTCGCCGCCGATTTCAAAGGCTTTGCGAAGCCGATCGTCGCCATCATCGATCAAGCCGGCGATTGCTATCGCTGGGCGCTGTTCGACCGCAATCCGCTCGAAGAATGGTGCCGCGGCCGCGTCACGCTTTTGGGCGACGCCTGCCACCCGATGCTCCCGTTCCTCGCACAGGGTGCGGTGATGGGCATCGAGGATGCCTGGGTTCTATCCCGCCAACTCAAGGCTGCGGCCAACATTCCCTTGGCGCTCAAAGCCTACGAGGGAGCACGTAAGCCGCGCACCTCGAAAGTGCAAATCGGTGCCCGCAAGCAGATGGGCCTCTACCACAAGCGCAGCCTTCCCGCGCAGTTCGCAACGTACGGACCAGTGTGGTTGGCCGCACGCGCGATGCCGTCCTTCGTGCACACGCGCAACGACTGGCTCTACAGTCACGACGTGACGGCTTAAAGCCGCCGCGCGACGTCGATCTGCAATATTCCGCGATAGGTAACGATGTGCTGGCCGGAGGTCAGTTGCGCCGCGCGCACCCGCGCCAGCTTGCCGTAAAGCGCCGTCTTGCGCTCCTTCGGGTTCAGCCGCACGAAGCCTTCTTCCTGCTTTTCGCTGGGTCCAGCAGTAACGACTTGGATGAACTCATTCTCAGGCAGATCAAGCGACGTCTCGTCGGTAAGCCTGACGCGCATCGTCGGAGCTTTGGCCATTGTCAGGTTTCCTCTACTGATTCATACGAAGGATAGCACGCCTCGTCAGCCCTGCAGAACGCGGGCCCGATGTGCTTCGGTGAATATCTCTGCTGGCGTATTCTCAGGACCCGCCATAGCCGCGAGGCCGTGCATCCCAAGCGTCGGATCGGTTGCCCGCCGCTGATGATAACTCAGCCGCCGCGCCGCGGCCGCCTCGCCGAACTCCATGTCAAGCACCGATGTCAGTTGAGCCGCGAACCGCAACCGCCGCATGCGTTCCGCGCGCTCTTCGGCGTAGGGACGAAAGTCCGGCTTCGCGCCTGCCGGCGTCGCGGCCAGGATGTCGGTCACGATCCGGACGTCGCGATAGGTAATGGAAAGCCCTTGCCCGATGATCGGATCGTTCCATCCGGCCGCATCGCCGACCAACACCATGCCGTCCGCATAAGGTGCGTCCGTCCAAGAGTCGCTGTTGATGTAGCTGAACAGCGGCCCTGCGGGCGTCCCATCGACCACGTGTTGGTTCTTGGGGCATGAGCGCATCGAAAATGCGTCGAGGAAGCGCCGTGCTCC
>CXWJ01002606.1_pt1 | contig 17314 bp, 13 predicted proteins | sample 590841 | NCBI WGS metagenome assembly CXWJ01 (sample SAMEA3498367, study PRJEB10139) | wastewater metagenome | biome: wastewater treatment plant; material: activated sludge | place: Austria | collected 2015-01-21 | reverse complement strand
AAGCCGGTCGTGACCGGCTTCAGCGCCATCACCCTGCCGATGCTCTTCCCCTCGCGCACCGGCGGCGCGGGGCTGGCCGCCGCGCTCGAGGTGCTCTTTGCCGCCGCCGACCGGGGCATCGCCGGTGGCGCGAATCTGATCATCCTCAGCGACCGAGGCATCAGCCGCGACGAGGCGGCCATCCCGGCCCTGCTGGCCGTGGCCGGGCTGCACCACCATCTCATCCGTCGCGGGACGCGCTCGCGGGTCAGCCTGCTGGTCGAGTCGGGCGAGCCGCGCGAGATACATCACTTCGCCTGCCTGATCGGTTACGGCGCGGACGCCATTAACCCGTATCTGGCCTTCGAGACCATCCACGACCTGATCGCCCGCCGTCAGTTGACCGGCATCGCCTACGAGGACGCGGTCAGGAAATACCTGAAAGCCTGCGCCAAGGGCGTGGTCAAGGTCATCTCCAAGATGGGCATCTCCACCGTGCAGAGCTACCACGGGGCGCAGATTTTCGAGGCGTTGGGCCTCGGCCGCGTCGTGGTCGACCGCTACTTCACCGGCACGCCGACGCGCATCGAGGGGGCCGATCTGGACGTGATCGCCGCCGAAGCCCAGCAGCGCCACGACTCCGCCTTCCCGGAGCGCCCGGCCAACGGCCACACGCTGGAAGCCGGCGGCCGTTACCAGTACCGCCAGAACGGCGAGTTCCACCTGTTCAATCCCTCCACCATCCACCGCCTGCAACACGCCGTGCGCGAGGGGGACTACGCCGCCTACAAGCAGTACGCCGCCGAAGTCCACGACCGCGAGACCCATCTGGCGACCCTGCGGGCCATGCTGGAGTTCAACTACGCTGCCGCGCCCGTCCCGCTGGACGAAGTGGAGCCGATCGCGGCCATCATGGCCCGCTTCAAGACCGGGGCCATGTCCTACGGCTCGATCAGCAAAGAAGCCCACGAGACGCTGGCCATCGCCATGAACCGCATCGGCGGCAAGAGCAACACCGGCGAGGGCGGCGAAGACCCCGACCGCTATTCGCCCGACCCCACCGGCCGCCACAACCGCAACAGCGCCATCAAGCAGGTCGCCAGCGGCCGGTTCGGCGTCACCATCGAATACCTGAGCCAGGCCCAGGAGATCCAGATCAAGATGGCCCAGGGAGCCAAGCCCGGCGAGGGCGGCCAACTGCCGGGCCACAAGGTCTACCCCTGGATCGCCAAGACGCGCTTCTCGACACCGGGCGTCGGCCTCATTTCGCCGCCGCCCCACCACGACATCTATTCCATCGAGGATTTGGCCCAGCTCATCTACGATCTGAAGAACGCCAACCCCGCCGCGCGGATCAACGTCAAGCTCGTGTCGGAGGTTGGCGTGGGCACGGTGGCTGCCGGCGTCGCCAAGGGGCACGCTGACGTCATCCTGATCAGCGGCCACGACGGCGGCACGGGCGCGTCGCCCGCGTCGAGTATCAAGCACGCCGGGCTGCCCTGGGAACTGGGGCTGGCCGAGACGCATCAGACGCTGGTGCTCAACAACCTGCGTAGCCGGGTGCGGCTGGAGACCGACGGCCAGCTCAAGAGCGGCCGCGACGTGGTTATCGCCGCGCTGTTGGGAGCCGAGGAGTTCGGCTTCGCCACCGGGCCGCTGGTGGCGATGGGCTGCGTGATGATGCGCGTCTGTCATCTGGACACCTGCCCGGTGGGCGTGGCGACGCAGAACCCGGAACTGCGCAAGCGTTTTATGGGTAAACCGGAACACGTCGAGAACTTCATGCGCTTTGTGGCCGAGGACGTGCGCGAGCACATGGCCGCGCTGGGGGCGCGCACGCTGGACGAACTCATCGGCCGCGTTGACCTGCTGACGCCGCGCGACGGCGGCGATCATCCCAAGGCCGGGCGGCTCGACCTGTCGGCGCTGCTCTTCCGGCCGGACGTGGGGCCGGATGTGGCCCGGCGCTGCACCACCGCCCAGGATCACGGCTTGGCGAGCAGCCTGGATCAGACGGTCTTGCTCGACCTGTGCGCCCCGGCCCTGGAGCGGGGCGAGCAGGTGGCGGCCACGTTGCCCATCCGCAACGTTCACCGCACGGTGGGCACGCAGCTCAGCCACGCCATCACCAAGCGCTACGGCGCGGCCGGGCTGCCGGAGGAGACGATTCGACTGACCTTTGAGGGATCGGCCGGGCAGAGCTTCGGCGCGTTCCTGCCGCCGGGTGTCACCTTCACCCTGGCCGGCGACGCCAACGACTACGTGGGCAAGGGGTTGTGCGGTGGCGTCATCGCCATCAAGCCGCCCGATGGATCGATTTTCGCCCCGGAGAACAATATTATCATCGGCAACGTGGCCTTCTACGGCGCAACGAGCGGCGAGGCTTACGTGCGCGGTGTGGCCGGCGAACGCTTCGCCGTGCGCAACAGTGGGGCGACGCTGGTCATCGAGGGCGTGGGCGATCACGGCTGCGAATACATGACCGGCGGCCGGGTGGCCGTGCTGGGCAATACCGGGCGCAACTTCGCCGCGGGCATGTCGGGCGGCATCGCCTACGTCTATGACCCCGACGGCTCGTTTGCCGAGCGCTGTAACCGCGACATGGTCGATCTGTTGCCGCTGGAATCGGCCGACGCCGACGAACTCAACAACATGATCTGGAAGCACGCTCTCCACACCGGCAGCAGCCCGGCCTGGCGCATGGTCGGTGCGTGGGCCGAGACGTCGCCGCGCTTCGTGAAGGTGATGCCCAAGGATTACGGCCGCGTCCTGCGGGCGCTGGCCGAGGCCGAGGCCGCCGGGTTGTCGGGCGACGACGCGATCATGGCCGCCTTCGAGGCCAACCGCCGCGACCTGTCCCGCGTCGGCGGGAATTAGAAGAGGTTTTATCCGCAGATTACGCAGATTTCGCAGATTAAGAAAGAAATCTGCGAAATCTGCGAAATCTGCGGATTATATTTCTTATGAGTAAGATAACCGGATTTATGACCTTTGCGCGGGAAGCGCCGGGCGAGCGGCCGATCGACGAGCGCGTCCGCGACTGGCAGCCGCTGCACCTTCACCTGCCCGACGAGCGCCTGCAAACCCAGGCCGCCCGCTGCATGGATTGCGGCATCCCTTTCTGCCACAAGGGGCAAATCCTCAACGGGATGACCTCCGGCTGCCCGATCAATAACCTCATCCCGGAGTGGAACGATCTCATCTACCACGGGCTGTGGCGGCAGGCCTACGACCGGCTGCGCAAGACCAACAACTTCCCGGAATTCACCGGGCAGGTCTGCCCCGCGCCGTGCGAGGCGGCCTGCACACTGGGCATCAGCGACCCGCCGGTGACGATCAAGAGCATCGAATTCGCCATCGTTGAGCGGGCTTACGCTGAAGGCTGGGTCGAGCCGCTCATCCCGGCCAGGCGCACGGGCAAGCGCGTGGCCGTCATCGGTTCCGGCCCGGCCGGGCTGGCCTGCGCCGAGCAACTGAACACCGTCGGCCACGCCGTCACCGTCTACGAGCGGGCCGACCGCATCGGCGGGCTGCTCATGTACGGCATCCCCAACATGAAGCTCGACAAGGGGCTGGTGCAGCGCCGCGTGGATGTGATGGCCGCCGCCGGCATCCACTTCGTCACCGGGGTCGAGGTCGGCCGCGACGTGGATATCGACCAGTTGAACCGCGACTACGACGCCATTGTCCTGTGCACCGGGGCCACCCGGCCGCGCGATCTGGCCGCGCCCGGCCGTCAGTTCGGCGGCATCCATTTCGCGATGGAGTTCCTGCACGCCAACACCCGGAGCCTGCTCGATTCCGGCCACGCCGATGGGCATTACCTGTCGGCGGCGGGTAAGGACGTGATCGTCATCGGCGGCGGCGACACCGGCACCGACTGCGTGGCGACGGCCCTGCGCCACGGTTGCCGCAGTCTGGTGCAGTTCGAAATTCTGGAGCAGCCGCCGCTGGAACGGCAACCGAACAACCCGTGGCCGCAGTGGGCGCGCGTCTTGCGCACCGATTACGGCCAGGCCGAGGCCACGTCTGTCTTTGGCAATGACCCGCGCGCCTTCGCCATCCAGACGGTCGAGCTGCTGGGCGACGAGAACGGCTGCCTGCGCGGCCTGCGCACGGTGGACGTGGCCTGGCGGCCGAATGGCGACGGGCGACCGTCACCCCAGCCCGTGCCCGGCACGGAGCGGGAGTGGCCGGCGCAACTGGTCATCCTGGCGTTGGGCTTTCTGGGGCCGGAGGGCGGGTTGCCGGAGCAGTTGGGCGTGGCGCTCGATGGGCGGTCGAACGTGGCCGTGCCCTACGGCCGCTTCCAGACCAACGCGCCCCACGTCTTCGCCGCCGGCGACGCCCGCCGGGGGCAGAGCCTCGTCGTCTGGGCCATCCACGAGGGACGGGCCGCGGCGCGCGAGGTGGATCGCTGGTTGATGGGGGAGACGAATTTGCCTTGATTGGTAATGACACGGGGGCGCGCAGCGCGGGATGAATCCCGCGGCTGGTACACAAAGTGCGTTGAAACGCACTGCCGGAGGGGCGCGCCCTCTGCAACCGGCTTTAGCCGGGTTTCGTATATCAGCGCCGGGTTTGAACCCGGCGTTGGTTTTCGATAGCCTGCCCTGGTCTGGCAAGCTTATTTTGCAGCCACATGCGATAGGCCACCAACCGCTCATGGCTCTCCTCCGCCCACAGCAAGACCATGCCCGACGTCAACAGCACGTTGGTCATCAGGAAGAAGGCGAATTCCTCAATGGGCAGGACGCCGCCCAGGAAGATGCCGAACGATTGGGCCGGGTCAATCGTCCAGGTGCCGGCGTGGATCGCCAGGGCGTCGGCGGTGATCAGGTATAGCGTCACCGGGACGATGGACAGGAAGACGATCCGCCGGTAGCGCCACAGGATGTCGGCCCCGAACGCCAGCTGTAGCATGATCGGCGGCAGCGACCAGCCCAGCAACAGCGCCATATAGGTCGCCGGCTGCTTACCGGTCAGCAGCACCACGACCGAGGCCAGCCACAGCACCCCGGCCAGCAAAGGCGCCAACCAGCGCAGATTGGCCCGCAGCGGTTCCGGTCGGAACTCAAGGTGTTGTGACAATAACACCAGCCACAAACCAACCAGAATCGGTTGCAACACAAAGAAGGTGTACTCCTCGATAGGCACCCAGCCCAGCACGATGCCGGTGACCAGCGCCGGGTCATACCACCACACGCCGGTCGCCACGAGGTAGTTGTCCCAGGGCGTGGTGTAGATGAGGGCGATCAGCATGTGCAGCCCAATCGCCAGCCACACCGAAGTCCCGCGCAACGATGCGGCGCGTCGCCGCCCCCGCCGCTCGTTCCATACGGTGACCCCCAACAGGATCAGGATGGGGATGACCAGAAAGCGCAGCAAAAAACCGAAATAGGTCATCGCGCCCCCGCTCTCCGCTGGACGCGCAGAAAGACACCGGGATGGGGTTCCAGCGTCGCGCCCATGTACGGGTGAACCTTGCGCCCCTCGCTCGTCAGCGTGAATTGCTGGATGAGGCGGGCCAGCACGACCTTGGCCTCGATCTGGGCGAAGGTCGCGCCGATGCACACCCGCGGCCCGCCGCCGAACGGGATGTAGGTGAACGGCGGCACGCGCGCGCCGTCCGGGCCAAAGCGTTCGGGACAGAACTCCTGCGGCGCGTCCCAGTAGCGTTCGTCGCGGTGGGAGAGATAGATCGACGCCATGACCCGCGTGCCGGCCGTCAGATCGTAGCCGCTGATCGTCGTGTCCTCGGTGACGAAACGGTTGCCCACGTGGATGGGCGGGTAGAGGCGCAGCGTTTCCTTGATCACCGTATCGAGGTAGTCCAGCCGGTCGACGTGGGCCAGGGTCATATCTTGCCCGCCGACGACGCTATCAACCTCGGCTCGCGCCTTGTCCATTATCTCCGGATACAGGCTCATCAGGTGCAGCGTCCAGGCTAGCAGCGCCGTGCTGGTGTCGTGGCCGGCGATCAGCATGGTCAATATCTGATCGCGGATGAGGTCGTCGGTCATGGTCGGATTGCGAACCATGGGGGTGAGCAGGTCGGTCGCATTGGCCGCAGTGCTGGTGGATGGCTCGCCGGTCTCCTCGGCCGCCACACGCTGCCGCCGCTCGCGAATGAGGCCGTAGAGGTATTCATCCAATGAGGCCAGGGCGCGGGCGTAGCCGAAGCGGGGCATATCGGGCCAGATGATCCACAGGCCGGGCGAGATGTACTTGATGGCCCGCAGGATCGGCCGCCACAGCCGCTCCATGTCCGGGCCGAACTCCACATCGACCAGCGTGCCCATGAAGATGAGCAGCGCCAGCCGCCGCATCTCCACCAGCATATCGACCACCGCGCCGTCCCGCCAGTTCTGGGCGACGCGGTCGGTGTACTGTTGCATCCGCCCGATGTGGCCCACGACCTGCGGCTTTTGCAGCACCGGCTCCATCTGCGCCCGGAAAAAGTCGTGGGCTTCGCCGTCTTCCACCAGGACGCCGTGGCGCAACAGTTTGGTCACCGGGTCGCCTGGGCCGCGCGAGCGAAAATGAGCGCGCCGGCTGACCAATATCTGGCGGTTGCTCTCCGGCCCGACCAGCACCGCCGGCTGGAAACCGGGCAGGGTGATCTGGAACGCCGGGCCGACCTCCTGGCGCATGATCTCCAGCGCCGTCAACAGCGAGCGCTCACGGGCCAACCCTTTCAACACTTTCAGCCCGACTTCGGGTTCGGCGACGGGCAAGGGGCATCTGTTGGTCATGGTCTTAATACCCCAGCGCCGGCAGCTTGTCGCCGGTCAAGGACGGTTGCGCGGCCGTGGCGGCGACGATCAAGTCCTCGGCGATCTTGGACGACGACAGCACGCCGGGCAGCCCCGCGCCGGGATGCGTGCCCGCGCCGACGAAGTAGAGATTGGGGATGTCCTCGGAGCGGTTGTGGGGCCGGAACCAGGCCGATTGGGTCAGGATCGGCTCGATGGAGAAGGCCGCGCCCAGGTGGCTGTTGAGCGTGCTCTCGAAGTGGCGCGGGTCGATCATGTGTTCGCTGACGATGTTGGCCTGTAGGTCGGGCAGATAGTTGTCTTCCAGGAATTGCATGATGGTATCGCGATACGGTTTGGCCGCCGTGCGCCAATCCACATCGGCCCCCAGATGGGGCACGGGCGAGAGGACGTAGAAGCTCTCGTGGCCCGGCGGGGCGATGGACGGGTCGGTCAGGGTGGGCATGTGGAGATAGAGCGAGAAGTCGGGCGGCAACTGTTTGGCCTTGAAGATGTCGGCCAGCAGCCCCTGGTATCGCTCGCTCAGGATGATGTTGTGATGGGCCAGCCGGCCCTCGTGGCGGTAGAGCTTCTTAGTGCCGAAGTAGATGACCACCAGCGACATGCTGTAGCGGGTCAGTTGGCGATAGCGCCGGTCGCTGTTGCGCAGGCCGCGCGCCCGGCTGGGGATGAGGTTCAGGTAAGTCCAGGCCACATCGGCGTTGGAGATGACGTGGTCGGCGTGGTGGATCGCGCCGTCGGCCAGGCGGATGCCGGTGGCCCGCTTGCCATCGACCAGGATTTCGGCCACCTCGGCGTTGTAGTGAAAGCGGCCGCCCAGTTCCTCGATCAGCGTCGCCAGCGCCCGCACCAGCGCCCCCGTGCCGCCCATGACGTAATGGATGCCCCACTCCCGCTCCAGATAGTGGATCATGGCGTAGATGGACGAGGCGTCGAACGGGTTGCCGCCGATGAGCAGCGGGTGGAAGGTGAAGCAGCGGCGCAGAAATTCGTCGTCGATGAACTGCGACACGTAGCGATAGACTGACTTGTGCGATTGCAGGCGGATGAGATCGGGCGCGACCTTGAGCATGTCGCCGACCTGCAAGAATGGTTTGTCGGCCAATTCGGTGAAGCCCTTCTGGAAGATGGCCTTGGTTGAGCGCATGAAGCGATTGTAACCGTCCACGTCGCCCGGGTTGCGGCTGCGGATTTGCTCGGCGATGAAGGCGCTGTCATCGTTGTAGTCGAAGCCTCGGCCGGTGTGGTCGAAAATACGGTAGAACGGGTCGAGCGGTGTGAACTCCACGTAGTCGGCCCGCTTGCGTCCGGCGGCGGCGAAGATGTCGTCGAACATGAACGGCGCGGTGACGACCGTGGGGCCGCCGTCGAACCGAAAGCCGTCCTGCTCGTAGACGTAGGCCCGGCCGCCCGGCTTGTCGCGCTTCTCGAATAGCTCCACCTGATAGCCGCGGGCGGCCAACCGCGCCGCCGCGCCCAACGCGCCAAAACCGCTGCCGATGATGATGATCTTGTCCGTCATTGCTTGCTATTCCCTATAAACAAGAGATTAAACACGGATGGGACGCGGATTAAACGGAACCAACGGATTGAATCCGCACGCTATCCGTCTAATCCGTTTCATCCGTGTCCATCCGTGTTTAATTCATTTTTCTTTATCTGCCCCGCATATTTCCCGAAACGGGCGCGCCACCAGATGCCGGGCAACAACGTTATCTTTTGCCATTCGCCGGTGTGGGCGCGGCGGCTGAAGACGTCGTAATCGTTGGCTTCGATGTCGTCGAGGATGGCCTGATACAACTCGGCCGCCGCGCCGATGGCGAAACGGCCCGATTGGCCCAAGAGAGCCACGCCGGGCAGCGCCTCGGCGAACAGCCGCCGCGCGCGCTCGATCTGGAAGCGCATGAAGGCCCGCCAACGATCATCGACCACGCCGCCGGCGATGTCGGCGTCGCTAAGGCCAAACGCGGCCAACTCCTGTTGCGGCAGATAGAGGCGGCCGTTGCGCCAATCCTCGCCGACGTCGCGCAGGATATTGGTGATTTGCAGGGCCACGCCCAGCTTGATGGCGTAGGGGATGGCTTCCTTGCTGGTGTAGCCGACGACGTGCATCACCATCAGCCCTACCGTGGAGGCTACGGCGTAACAGTAATGGGTCAGGTCGGCGAACGTCTCATAACGCTGGGGCGTCAGGTCGGTGGCGATGCCGTCGAGTAATTGGTCGGCATACTGGCGTGGAATGTGGAAGCGGGCGCGGGTGTCGGCCCAGGCCAGGCAGACCGGGTCGCCGTCGTGGGGGTGGTCGTGGAGGCTGCGCTGCCGCCAATCGGCCAGCTTTTCGGCGCGGTCAGGGCCGTTTTGATCGACCAGGTCGTCGCTGACACGACAGAAGGCGTAGAGGGCGTGCATGGCCCGGCGCTGTTCGCGCGGCAGCAGGGCCGACGCCAGAAAAAAGGTGCGGCTGTGTTCGCGGGTGATTTGCCGGCAATGGTCATACGCCGCCGGGTCGTGGGCGCGATCGAGAAGGGGTAGCAGGTCATGCCGCCGCCGGTTTTCCAAGGGGGCATAGGCCTGCGCCAGCAATCTGTGTTCCCAGCTGTCGATCTGAACAGTCATGCCCACTCCTTTGTGATTTTTCCACCGCGTCATTAATAGACCACATGATAGCGCGTTGCACAGTATTTGTCAATATATTGTATTTAATACGTGGACAATATGATCGCCCCCGTCACTTAAGCGAACGCTATCGGCCGGCCGGTCGCGGGCCATATTATACTGCGCGCTTGTCGGGTGTCACCTGGAGGATTGACGGGCCGGAGGGACGGATTTTATGCCGCCCCTACTCACCAGCCGGCAATATCGGTTTCGCCAATGATGGCCGTGGGCGAAACGCGCACCAGCAATTCGCCGGCCACCGCGTTGCGATTGCCAAACGCCTCGGCCTGTTCCGCGCCCATATAGCGCCCGGCGATGATCGTCGCCCAGTGGCGCAATGCGTCGAGGTCATCGCTGAACGCGGCCACGCCATCGTACTTGACGAAGGCAAAGGGGGGCGTCTGGTCATCGACGCACAGGGAGATCTGGGGATTGTGGCGCAGGTTGGCCGCCTTGGCCGTGGTGTGCCAGGTGGTGAAGAGGAGTTGCTCGCCGTCGAGGGCGAACCAGATCGGCGCGACGTGGGGGCGGCCGTCGGGGCGAACGGTGGCGATCTTGCCCGTGCGCGGCTGGGCGGCCATGAAGGCCAGACATTCGGCGCGGGTCATCTTTTTCATTGCGGCTCGTCCAGCAAATAGGCCATGACCAGATCGTCGATGTACTCCCCATCCCGATGGACGGCCTGCCGCCGCACGCCCTCGAGAACAAAGCCGCACGACTCATACAGATGAATCGCGCCTACGTTGCGGGCGAAGACGTGTAGCTCGATGCGCGTCAGGACGTGGGAGCGGCGCGCCCAGTCGATGGCCTGTTCGATGAGGCGGCGGCCGATGCCCTGCCCGCGCCACTCTTCGGCTATGGTGATGCCCAGCGTGGCCGTGTGGCGTACGTTGCGCCGTTTGGCCCCTTCCAGCGTCAGGATACCGGCCAGTTGCCCCTCAACTTCGGCGATGAGCATGACGCAATTGTTGGCCTGGTTCATCTCGCGGATGTAGCGCGAATCTCTCTCCACCGTCGGCGAATACTCATCGATCTCGGTGATGAGGTTGATACCCGGTTCGCTGAAGACGCGCCGGTAATGGGTGATACCGGCGGCGGCATCTTCCGGTCGCGCTTCGCGGATGGTGACCGTTACCGGCCCGGCCGTGCGCTGGGGCGCGTAGGCTTCTTTGAGTGTATTCATTGCCACGTGGACATTATAGCCTATCGATGAACGCCTGGCCTTTCGCCAATAATTCGTCGTGGTCGGGCGGGGCGGGGGCGTCGCGCAGCAGTTCGACTGTTTTTTGGCGCAACAGTTGGTCGGCCGCCGGCTGTCCTTCCAGTTGCCACGTCTCCATGCTCCAATGGGGGTAGAGCGGGCTGGTGTAATAGCCATCCTTGTACCGTTCCAGCGTGGAGGGCGTGGTCAGGAAATGGCCGCCGGGCCGCACCTCGTCGATCTCGGCCAGCACGGCGTGGGCATCGTCCAGTTGAAACCCGGCGGCGAAACGGCGCGCCTGGTCGATGATCTCGTGGACGTGGACCAGCGTCAGGGGCGAGATGGCCTTGGAGCCGAGCGTGTCGCCGATGAACGGGGCCAGCCCGCCTTTGGTCAGATTAAACGTCAAGGCATTGAGCCAGTAGGTATCGGCGGCGATCAAATCCATACCCCAGCCCGTGCCGCTGCCCGACGTGCCGGTGTGGGGCAGGCCGTAGTGGGCCATCATCTCGGCGCAGGCCAGATTGATGAGGATGCTCTGCGGGTCGTAGAAGTTCATCATCGTCTTCATGTCGAAGTAGACCGGCAGCATCCCCAGGCTGATCGGCGCGCCGGGGCGGATGAGCTGGCTGATCGTCAGCCCGGCCAATAGCTCGGCCAGCAGCAGGGCCAGCGTGCCCGCCGGGGTGAGCGGCGTGGACGCGCCGGCCATGCTGTAATTGGAGTAGATGACCGGCAGCCCGCGCTCCACGGCCACCATTAGCTTGTCGGCCGTGCCCTCGTTGACCACAAGCGGCGAGACGGGATTGAAGTAGGGCAGGATGAACGGCTTCTCGGCCAGATCGCGGCCGTGCACCGTTTCCAGCATGTCCAGCACGGCCGGGAATTTGGTCTCATCCGACACCAGCAGCACCAGCGACTTGGTCGTGTTGGCGATCATCTCCAGGGAGGCGTAGAGATCGGTCTGTTCCACCGGCACGTCCTGCACGATGCCCACGGTGGAGATGACGTCGTAATGGGGCAGGCGGCTGCCCAGACGCACCATGTCGCGCATGTGGCCGCGGCCGAAGGGGGTGAGGTCGTCGGTCAGCGGATCCTGGTAGAACAGAGCCGTCACGCCGATGCCGAAGCGCAGCGTGTCATCGCCCAGCCGGAAGACGGGCTGGCCCAGCCGGTCATAGACGGGGATGACCTTCGGCGCGCTACGCAGCGCCTCTTCGACCACCTCGGCCGGCAGGCGTAGCACGTCGGCCTCGGCCTGCCGGCCCAGCTTGCCCTCCAGGAAGCGCAGCACGCCCGGCGAATCGACGCGCACGCCGGTGCGGCCGAGGATGGACAGGGCATAGGCGTGGACCTGGGCTTTTTGCTCCTCGCTGAGCAGCGTCAGCCGGGGGCGGGTGTTATTTTGTTCGCTGTGGGTTTTGGCGGACTGTCCGCGCTCGCTGCTGTGTCGTCGCCTCATCCAAAAATCCGTTTCTTCCGTCTTAATCCGTAGCCAATTCTTCCAAACCACTCGACATATAGAGTCCATCCACCTCGAAGCCCAGCCGCCGGTAATACTCCCGCGTGCCCACGGCGCTGATGACCGCCAGCCGCCGGTAGCCCGCGGCGGCGGCGATCTGCCGGGCGCGGGCGATCAGCCGCGTGCCCAGGCCGATGTGTTGCGCCTCGCCGCGGCTGTCGTCGCCCAGATTGAGTGCCGGGCCGTAGACGTGGACTTCGCGGATCATGGCCTGGCCGGCCAATTCAGGCAAGGGGTGGGCGATGGCCGGGTCGGGTAGCGACAGGCGCAAAAAACCGGCCAGCCGATCAGCCGTGGGGTAGCCCGCGGCTGTCTCGTAACTCAGGAAGTGCTCCGTGGTCGCGTCGGTCTGATAGGCCAGTTCGCGCAACTCCAGATCTGCGGGTTGCACGACATCGCGGCGCACCTCGCGGCAGCGGATGCAGCGACAGGGCGTGCCGGCTTCTTCCAGCCGCTGCTGGGCCAGTTGGCGCAGGTTGGCCTTCTTGTTGCCGGCCACGATGTTGGTCGTCGGGAAGTCGCGCACGACGCGCGTCAGGCGGACGTAGCGCGGCGTCTGGGCCTTGCAGGCCACCAGCACGTCGAGCACTTCTTCTTCGGTATACGGCTCATACTCGCCCCGCAGCCAATAGTCGTGCAGTTCGGCGTTGGGCACGAGCATACAGGGGTAAATCTTCAGTTCGTCGGGGCGGATGGCCGGGTCGCTCCACAGCCGGGCGTAGTCGGCTATATCGCTCTCGACCGTCGCCCCCAGCAGGTTAGCCATCCAGTGGCCGTGAATCTTGAAGCCGGCCAGCCGCAGCAGGCGAAAGGCGTCGCGTGTGCTCTGAACGTCGTGGCCCCGTTTATTCAGGTCGAGGATACGCTCATCGAGGGTCTGGATGCCGACCTGCACCTTGGTGACGCCCAGGCGGCGGAACCAGCGCAACTCGTCGGCGTCGATGTGATCCTGGCGCGTCTCCACCACCAGGCCCACGTTGCGGCGGCGGCCGGTGGTGTTGGCGGCCTGGGCCTCGGCCAGGTCGGCGGCCTCGAAGCCGTTGAGGGCGTCGAAGCAGCGCTTGACGAACCACTCCTGATAATCGCGCCGGTAGCTCGACCACGTGCCGCCCAGGATGAGCAGCTCGACCTTCTCCGTCGGGTGGCCGATCTTCTCCAGCGCCCGCAGCCGCGCCGCTGTCTGGTCGTAGGGGTCGAAGGCGTGGCGTTCGGCCCGTTGCGCGCCCGGCTCGTCATGGAGATAGCTCTTGGGCATCCGCGCGTCGGTGGGGCAGAAGACGCATTGGCCGGGGCAGGGGTAGGGCTTGGTGAGGACGGTGACGACGGCGACGCCCGATTGCGTCCGCATCGGCTTCATCTGCAAGTGGGCGCGCACGTCGGGGTCGAACGACAGAGCGCCGGCCTCACATAGTTGCTCATAGGCCTGGAGCACCTGGCCCTTGGACAGCCAGGGTAGCCCGCGCCGGGCGAAGGTTTTGATGGTTTCGTTGTAGCGGCGGCCGGTCAGCGGCCCTAAACTGACCAACGCGTCTATCAACTCGATGAGCAGAGTTTCGCGGCCGTTGATGGAAACCGGCGCGTTGCGGGCCTGCCAGCTCGTCTCGCGATCGGTTGTATCAGTAACTGTCATACCTTGCAGTTTTACTTTTGCGGAGTTAAGACGGCAACGGCATAATCAAAATATGACCATTGCCACACAGGCCGGCAAACACCAACTATCTTCAAGCTGGGTCTGATGAGGTATGTTGAGCGAGGGCACGGGCTTGTTTGCCTATAGTGTCAAGTTGTTCCTGGGAATATAAAACCTCGCCGGTCTGCACATCCACATCAAGGATACCGGCTTGACCGATTGGCCCGCGACCAGGTGAGGCGAGCCAGATAGGAACCCGCCACAAAAGGCGCGTTCCCGCCACGAGATTTGGCGATTTCCCATACAGCAGATTGCCGAGGTGATCCAGGACGAGTTTACTGACTTTGCGTTGGGCCGATTGGGCGGTGATACCCAGATGGGCGGCGACGCTAATCTCAATGCGAACATCGGCTTGCGGTGGGAGTTGAAGGGTCGATAACTCAGCTTCCATAGTTAAATCCTCACTCTGCCATCAATTCTACCATAGTTCGCAACGTCTCGACGTCGAACACGGTCATGTTGAGCGTCGTCACCGGGCTATCGCGCCAGATGCTGAGCCGTTCGCGCACGCGCCCGCGCGGGCCGACGAGGGCCACGGCGTCGATGAGTTCGGCCGGCACGCGGGCCATGGCCGCGCCCTTGTCACCGGCCAGGTAGAGGTCTTGAATCTCGGCCGCCGCGCCCTCGAAGCCGTAGCGCACGGCCATATCATAGTAGAAGTTCTTGCCCCGTGCCCCCATGCCGCCGACGTAGAGGGCCAGCATCGGCCGCAACATATTGTAGGCGATGTCGAGATTGTCGTTGATGACTACCGACACCGTGGGGGCGATGTCGAAGCCGTCGAGCGTCTTGCCGGCCTTGGCCAGGCCGCTTTCGACGTGGGGCTTGAAGACGGCGTCGTACCGTTCCGGAGCGAAAAAGATGGGCAGCCAGCCGTCGGCGATCTCGGCCGCCAGTTCGACGTTCTTGGGGCCGATGGCCGCCAGGTAGATGGGGATATTGCGGTCGGCGGCCAGCGTGCTTTTGAGCGGCTTGCCCAGGCCGGTGGCGTCGTCGCCCCGGTAGGGAATCTGGTAATGCCGCCCCTCGAAAGTCAACGGCGCTTCGCGGGCGAAGATGTGGCGGACGATTTCGACGTATTCGCGGGTGCGGGCCAGCGGTTGGGCATAGCTGACGCCGTGCCAGCCCTCCACGACCTGCGGCCCGGAGAGGCCTAAACCCATCAGGAAACGGCCGCCGGAAAGCTGGTTGAAGGTCATGGCCGTCATGGCCGCGTTGGCCGGGGTGCGGCCGGGCATCTGCATGATGGCCGTGCCCAGCTTGATACGCTCCGTATGCGCCCCTAGCCAGGCCAGCGGCGTGACGGCGTCGGAGCCATAGGCCTCGGCCGTCCACACCGCATGGACGCCCAGCCGGTCGGCCTCGCGCACCAGTTCCAGCGGTAATTCGTATTTTCCGGCGGCATAGCCGAGCATGAGACCCAGGCGCATGGTATTACCTCTCGTAGGGGACTAGCAGGTTGGTGATCATGGGGAAGTGACGTTGGTTGAATGTGATGAGGGTTGCACCAATCTGTTCGGCGGTGGCGGCAATAAGGGCATCTGGTGTGCTTGTGCCGTGACTATTACGATATTGGGCGCGTGTTAACCCCGCCCGTTTTGCAATCTCTTCATCGACGGCCACCACCATTACTTGTTGCAATAAAGCCTCAATTGATGATTGGTGACGCGGGCTGCGAACCCCACTGTAAAGCTCCGTTACGGTGACGACAGAAACAAATAAATCGCCATCCAGCCCCATGAAAAAGGTCTTAGCCGCCATGACGCCACGCAGATGGTCGATGAGGAAATCTGAATCGAGCAGATACCTGTTGGCCATACTTAGCTCTCCCTTTCATCCCACTCTTTGCGCAACGCTTCTATATCGGGTAAATCCTCATGGTCTGCCCAGGCACCGAATGTTTCGTCTAGTATTTTCTGCCAATTATCTTGAGATAATTGAACAATGTAGAGATCGACCGCCTCGCGAATTATTTCGCTTTGCGATTGCCCACGCCTCTCGGCAAGAACTCTTAAAGCGGTGCGTTCTTCCCGTGTTAAGTAGATTTGTGTTCGCTCCATCATCGTATCAACCTCATGTGATGTATATCAATAATGTATATCGGGAGAGAATGAAAGTCAAGTGGGTTAAAACAAACAGCCGCTCTTTACGAAAGAGCGGCTGTATTATGCCCTCACGGAGATTCGAACTCCGGTCTTAGCCTTGAAAGGGCTACGTCCTGGTCCCCTAGACGATGAGGGCAATGGAGGGAATTTTATCACCGGGGGGGACAGCGGTCAATCATTCCGGTAAAATTCGGGTCGATGCACCTGGGATCACAGTTCAACATCCGCGCCGCCGTTCCCGACGACGCTGCCTCTCTCTTCGTCGTCCAGGCTGCCCTGGCCCCGACCGACGCCGGGCAGATGCAAGCGTGGATGCAGGAGATGGAAGACCGGCTGGAGTCGGGCGGCCGGGCCTGGGTGGCGGCTCGCGGGCGGCGGCTGGCGGGTTACGCCCTGATCGATCCGCTACCGGGGCTGCCGGGCGTCTACGACCTGTCGGGCGGCATCGTCCCCGCCCGGCGGCGGCAGGGGTTGGGCGCGCAGCTATTGCGCCACGTGCAGGACGCGGGGCGCGAGTTGGGCGTCGGCCGCTTGTCGTGCCGGGTCGAGAGGCTGGAGGATGAGACGGCCATTTTCCTGCTACGGCGCGGCTTCGTCGTCGAACACGAAGAGTGCTTGCTGGAGTTGAGCGACCTGGACGACTTGCCATTGGTTGCGGCTGAGCCGTGGGGTGAGCTGACAATCCTGGAGCCGGAACAGGCCGTGGCGACGTTTTGCCGGGTGTATGACGCCGCCTTCGCCGGGCAACCATGGTCGCAGCCCTACACCGCGCTGGAGGTGGCCGGGGCGCTAACCGATCCCGATGACTTGCTTTTTCTAATGGCCGGCGGCGAGGCCATTGGCGTCGTCTGGCACGAACTATTGCCCAACGGTCGGGGGCGCATTGAACCCATCGGTATCGTGCCCGAATACCAGGGGCGGGGGCAGGGCCGGCGATTGCTCATCGAGGCGCTTCATCGCCTGCGCCGGCGCGGCGCGAACCCGATTGAGATCGGGTTATGGCGGCGCAACGCCGTGGCGATGAACCTGTATAAAAGTCTAGGTTTTTCGGAAGAGCAGAACTGGTATTATCTGGCCTGTGATCTAGCAGGGCTAAAGGGTGTATAAGAACAACGGGCAACCCATTGCGCGTTGTCCATTTGCCCTTACAATTTCTGCGTATTGGAATTGAGACCCGGCCGGCGCCGGGCCGCAAGTTAAAAACGGAGAACAAGCGCATGATGTTCAAAGATAGAGCCGACGTGAGCCAGCGGTTGGGCCAACAGCAGTATATTTCCACCGACGAGATCGCCACGGTGGTCTATCTGGCGCAATCGCTGTGCAAGCCGGTGCTGGCCGAAGGCCCGGCCGGGGTGGGCAAGACGGAACTGGCCAAGGCCTGGGCGA
>CXWJ01004790.1_pt1 | contig 17339 bp, 17 predicted proteins | sample 590841 | NCBI WGS metagenome assembly CXWJ01 (sample SAMEA3498367, study PRJEB10139) | wastewater metagenome | biome: wastewater treatment plant; material: activated sludge | place: Austria | collected 2015-01-21 | reverse complement strand
GACCAACGCATCAGCCCCAAAACCTCGCCGCCGCGCCGATCGTGAGAAATGCGGGCTAGCGCCCGACTTGCGAATCGCACATATAGACCCAGATCTGTCGACCATTTCTTAGATTGTCGAGCGGCCTGAATCCAATCTCGGCAAACATTGCCGGAACTCCGGTCCAGACGAAGGCATCTGGCATAGAACCACGTACGGCTACCGGATAACCTTCTATAACGCGGGCCCCTTTTGCGCGTGCCAATTCGACGCATGCGTGCAGAAGCCTAGTTCCAAGACCGCGCCTCCGGAATCGGGGCAGAATATAGAAGCATGTCACGGACCATACGCCCGGCGGACGCTCACGCTGGAGTGCCCTGACTCGTCTAAGCCGCGGAAAGTCATCGTATGGACCAGTGCTTGCCCATCCTACGGGTGCGCCAGATACGAAGGCTAGGATGCCGTGCAAGGCCGAAGCCTCGGTGAGTTCCCGAATCTGTGTCCGGGCGAGCGTACCTCGTACTGCGTCCCATGTTCGGCCGCCGCGCTCGACCCGCCAATACATACACCAGCAGCCGCCGCAAGCACCCTTATTCCCGAAGAGGATTTCGATTGTCGGCCAGTCGCTGGCGTTCACGGGTCGAAGTTCTTCGCGCTGACTGGCGGCGGCCTGTAGCCCCTGGGATTTCCACACCACGCAGCTCCTATAGGTAACCAAGGTCCCTTAGCCGACGGAGAACGATAAGCTGGAGTTGGTCCGCCGTTTCATCAAGAACTGGAGTATCATGAACTGGCAAGTTTATCCCGTCGGTTTTATCGTTCTCGATGTTAGTGACTTCCTTGTCATCTGTTGCTTTTGGATGATCGGCTAGTGTAAAAATTTCATGGGTGTTCGTGCTCATCGTGATCTTTCGGCTGGGGAACTTGGATGCAGACCTTCTACGAAGAATACTTCGAAGACCTTCTCATGGAACACGGGCCCATGGCCGAAAAGGCCGCCCTCTCCGAATAGCTCGCCATGGTCGGATCCCAACATAAACCAAGTATTAGGTGGCGCAAGCTCCAACAGGCGGTCAAACTCTCGGTCGAGATGCTCAATGCAGGCGACCTGCTTGCGCCATAGGGGCCGAAGCGATTCCTCGTCGAATCTGCCTCCCTCTTCGCTGGCTCGGCCAGGGCGCCGCAGGAAGTCGTCTAGGCTACGCCACAATCCGTGAACGCCGGAGAGCCGCGGGAGCCAACTCGCGTCTTCGCCAGGGAGAGCATACGGGTAGTGTGTCTCGCCGGTGTTGATAAGGATGAACCGAGGCTCGTCGTCGAAGACTAGACGATCAATAATTGCTCCCAGGTCATTGTGGCTTGGCATCAGCTCGAAGCGATCGAAATCCCGAGAAATCAAGGTCGCGGGATTAAGCACCGGTAGGGAGACGTAAGCCTCTGTACGATATCCCATTCCCTTCAAGAAAGCGGGCAGCGACAGCTTCGGTGCGAAATTGGCGAAGGAAACGGCAGCGTCACCGCCCATACGCTCCGCCCATCGTGCGAAGTCGCTCCGATGTACGTCTGTGGCGAAGAGGCCAGGCAGATTAGCGTGCGGAGTCAGCCCCATGAGAAACGCGTAGTGGCTTGGCGCTGTCCAACTCGCGTACGAGAAGCTCCGCTTGGCGCGACCAATACGATCGATCGCGGGCGTCCGCGCTGCCGCGAAGGCGTCGTTGCGCGCACTGTCGAAGATGACCCAAACGATGTTGTTCAGCATCGTGCACCGTTCCGTGCTAAGGTACCACGAATAGCTCGCTCATTAGAGCAACGAAGCGAGCCTCACGCCGCAGCGCGCGCACCAAGCTGGCGTCCACGAGAGAGCGATACTCGGGCCTGTCAAACACTACAGACTTTATTAGGACGTCGCGGGCCCTCCCGAGGTCGTCGAGATGTACTGCCCAGCGTGCGATCTCGGCCTTGAGGAGGCCATCTTCGAATGTGCTGCTTGCGTATATTAATAACTCCAGTAGATAAGCCCGAAGGCCAATCTCGGCTCTCAAAAGAAGCGCCGCGGCACGCCGACGCTCACGCGACTCCTCAAGCGGTTCCGTGAGAATGGCATGGACTGTATCGTGGAAGTCTTCCATTCTGGAAATGGCGGGCTCTTCATTGAAATTGCCAGCCTCCTGTGCAAGCTCCCCGAGAAGATTCTTGAGTCCTGACTTTGTCGTTATACTTGGGGGTGCTGCCAAAGCTACGGTCCACCACTGCCCAGTGAGGTGCAATCCGGCGAACAGGGGCTCGCGAACGATATCATGCACCACCTCGGAGGTGCGGGCACGCTGCAGATCAGCCAGCGCTAGATCGCCTGAGTAGGAAGGGAGCCAAGGATCAACAATCCCGACCGTCTGTGCCTCTTCGTTGAGGCTCTGCAGGATTAATGTCCTGGCGCTATGCACCCGGCCGAAGGCTGGACGATATGGAAGGTGAAAGCTGTCGATAGCGACGATAATCGGTTGCCGAAACGCAAGGCGATCATAGCTCTCTGCCTCCGAATCGCTACTCTTGGCTTCTAGGATAATCCCCGCATGGCGATGGAGGCGGCTGGCGAATTCACTCCACGAGATTGGTAAATCGAACTCGGCCGAAGTTTGAGATTGGTGTGTGAAGTGGGCAAAGGACCAGCGCAGGCCGAGTAGCGCCGCAGTTCCAGGGCCGGCCAAGTCCTCAACGAGGCTCTGAAGGTTGGCCAAGATGCTTGGCACAAACACTGCGCTGCAGCACCGGTTAGGCACGGCGTGCCTCCCGGTCGAGCAAGGTGATTGCCATCACATGTACTAGGGGGTTAGCGCCAAGCTCGATCACCGCTACATGGAAGCTGCCAGATAAAGGTAAGAAGATGGAGTGCAGAGTAGGAACAAGGCGATCAAGCTCGTACCCAGCGGCGTAGTGAAGGTGGCTTGCACGCCAGGAGGAAGGAGCGGAAGGTTCCCCGGTGGGACTAAGCCAGTAGGATACCCTAAGCCCGGCTCGATGGCGCTCTCCGAAGCGACCTACAAAGGTAAGCTCTAGAGCCTGCTCGCCAAGCTCAGCAAAGGCGAGGAGACCGACGCTTCGTACAGCACGAGAGGATTCAACAGTTACCTCTTGGCCTAGGCTCTCGACGTGATCCGGTCGTCCCACACCTTTGCGCCCAAGTCTGAAAGGTACCTCGCCACAAATCAGATCCCGGTTGAATGGTATCTCCTCTGCTGGAAAGCTATTCCCCCACGGATTGACGAAGCCCGCGCTGCGATCTTGATCAAAGGTCGCGGCGTGTGCATTAAAGTGTGCTTCGAGGGAGACAAAAGTAACTGTCATGATAGCACCGCAACTGCCTGCAACTCGGACGACCTATGCCGCAATAAGAGGGCTGGCGCCGTTCCGAAGAGGTCGCCCTCGATAGGATCCGGAATGCAGGCTGGCGCAGGTGGCGCTGCAGCGCCAAGCGCTTGGCCTAGGAGTTCGTCACCGGAAAAACGAAGAATAATGGGCTCGGCTCCCCAGTGTTGGCCACACGACGCCTCAATGTGCCAAGTGGCTAGCCAGATGGATTCGTGCTGCGTTGGCTCGTTTTCCGGCATTAGGCTATCTAGGATGAGGGCAGAGGCCGGCCGCGGCACTTGACGGGCGTGACGTATGGCCAGATTGTGACGTTGGATATTGTAGAGCGTAGTGATTGGCCGTTGCCAATATTCGCTGCGTTGGAGCAGCATGAAAGCCGAATAGTCAACAGAAGGCGAGGTCGATCCGCGCATCAGCCGCCGCGCGGCTCCTACATTCAGCCGGCTCTGGGGTAGATAAGGGGAGGTGGTTACATCCTCGATCAGAAGGGCATTCTCAAATGGCCAGGGCTCCATCCATGCTTCGCTGAGTACACTATCGAGGGTGAAGCCGATAAGACTGAGCGCGGCGGCCGGGCCAAGAATGACAGCGCTCTCGGGGACCCTTTGCCAAGCTATCGGGTAGGCGTCTCCCGGCAACGGTTCGCCACATCCGTTGAGCATCAGGACGGCGCCGCAGCTGTGTACTACAGAGAAGTAGCTCGCAACCCCGTGTTCAGCCACGAGACCCGCCTCGGCCACAAGGTGCCGGGCGCGGAAGGCTGGCAGGGCTGCAGCCCATTTCCGCCAACTTGTAAGTGCCTCTCGCGCGAACTCCGTCGCATTGACGTTGCATGTAAGTGACCAGGCCCGCCCACCCTCGATCGCGATCCGCCACGCAAACAGTTCGACGGTGCGCCCGTCTCGGGTACGGGCAAGCGCGATGCTGCGGTCAATCTCGGTCACGCCGACACCATTAGTTTGGATAGTCGCAATGCCGGGCTGATCGTCCCAACGTCATAGAGGATCTGCCCAGCTTTGCCGCAAAGACTATTCGGGTTGAGTTCGGCCTTGTTAGCGCAGGCAACGCAGCGGGTTAGGAGATCTATACGCTCCTTAACACGCCCGCCTGATACAAACCGGCCGGTTGTACGGCCGCATGCGACTTCCTCAGCCACAACGATACGAGCTTCGATGTCGAGCCCGCGGGAAAACCCGTGCGAGAGGTGATGCACGAGGAGCCCTTCGCCTAGATCTTCCACAAGTTCGTCCAAGTCCTGCGATCCGGCCGGTACCACGAGGTTTGACATGCGTGGGATCGGCGGTAGTCCAATCTGGGCGCAACGGGCGTTGGCGGTGGGTAGGCAGTTAGCTGCGGCTGCAGTGCGCCTTGTGTGGAGTTGGCTGGCGAGCACCCCATCCACGAGGATCGGAGTCGGTGCCATAGGAGCCATACCCTCGTCATCGGTCTCGTATTGCACCGCCCCGTCGAAGAGAGGATAATCCTTGACGTCAAAGCCGTCAGTGGCGAGCCGACAGCCGAGCCGGTGACTGAGATTGAGTTCCGGATCGGCCGACGCCTCTGCGAAATGACCTACCGTCTCATGCACCAAGAGGGCTGCAGCCTGAGGAGCCAGGACAACCGGGAATGCTCCGTTCTCGGTTGGCGAAGCGGCAGTGGCCACGCGTGCTATCCAGGCCAAGTGCTCTCGAGCGCCGCCGCCGCTCAAGCGCTCGGTCCCGTCGCCGCGACCACTCCAGCCTACTGGCATGAAGCGCCCACTTAAGAGTTTGGCTCGCCCGGTGACCGCAAAGACATCGATGCGGTGAAGGCACCAGCACCCCACCGAATCGAGAGTAAAACGATTGGCAATAAGACGACTGTAGTGTAGATTACATGACAATCCAAGCGATCCAGCGAAGGAGATGAGTGCAGCGGCAGCTGAATCCGGCTCAGGGCCGGTGGAGATTGCAATTTCGGGGGCCGCCCAGGCGCGTGGAGCGGGTCCGCTGCCGGTCAGCGCAGGACATTTTCCCTCGGCATCCGCATGATGAGATTCGAAGGCGATCACGCGGGAGCACATCTCGCCGTCCGGCCAGTCTAGGTCGACGGTAAGAACGCTTCCATTTTCGGTTGCACGCCGCATATATAATCGCCGTTCAGGCCACACGGAGCGTAGGTACGCCCACCCGAGCAAGAGCAATCTCGCTCTCGACAGTACTCCATAGTGAAAGCCGGGCCGAGATCGCGGTCAACGCCGCCTCTTGGGCATTGTGCCATTTTTTGGCGTCGTCACCGCAGAGTTCAGCCACCATCTCTACAGCCATCGGCGTGTGATGATCTTCATCCAATAGTATATGACGATCGAGATAGACCTTAAACAGAGAGAGCTTGTCGGGATGAGAGCGGGCTAGGCCATCGACTAGGGTGCGAAACATGTCCGGGATGAGCTCCTCCCTGCCAAAGGTGAAGGCCGCAGCTACGATGTAAGGCTGGCTGGTCGCGATCACGTCGAATGTGCGAGCCACAAACGCCCTAGCCCCAATAGGCGCGCCGCTCGCTTCGAAAGCCATGTGCAGGGGCTCGCCTCCACGCAGCTTCTTAACGAGGCTGTCGACCGGGCGAGTATCGGCACCGACGGCGTGCATGGCCTCGCGATAGAGCTCGAAATGACTCGTGGCGCGACCTTGGATTTCGTCAGTTTCCTCCTCTAGGACAATCTCGTTGATCAGCCGGCGGGTCCGGGCGTTTCCGGCGGGCACCCAAGGCACTTCCACGCAAGTAAGATTTCGCTGCAATGCCTTTAGCAGGCACATAAAATCCCATACTGCAAAGACATGATACTCCATGAATACTCGTATATCCTCAAGACTTCGTAGATTTTTATAGAGCGAGTGGCTCGTCAGCTGACCGCGCGCCGTGTCCAGATTGCGCAAAAGGTTGTAGATGCCAATTACACTACTCATACGATGGATCCTCTATTCAGCCGCATCGAGATAGATCTGGCGGGGAGCCTGCCAGCTGGCATGGAGGTCCAGGATGATTTCGTCTGGAATATCCTTGCCGAGGAAGCGGGTAAGCATGGAGCGGCAGTAGGCGCCGGCATTAGCGAAGGCTATGAGGTCGCCCACCTGTGGCTCCGGCAAAAGTATCCCGCGGGCCAGAAAGTCACGCGAGTAGGTGGAGTTACCCGACAACCAGACCGGTCGCGCGGATATCTGGCGGTCCGGTGCGGAGTTAAGAATCTCGCAGGGATGGCGTGCCTTATCAGGGTGCAGGAGCAGGCGCGGGAACTGCGCCACCGAGGCATTAGTACCAGCGAAGATGCGATCGGCTCGGACCTTCACGTCGACTACATGCGCGAAGAACCAAGCTATTGGCGCTGCGAGCCAGCGCCCGGGCTCGACCACAAGCTCGAGGGGGCGTCCGACCCGCTCCTCCAATCGATGCATGACGGTCGCGGCGTCGAAACCGTAGCTGATGAGATCAAATTCGCTCTCGTCTGGATCATCCGGCACGCCGAAGCCGCCGCCGCCGTCTATGTAAGTGAGATCAGGCAACTGCACTGCTGCCTCAGCAAGACGGCTCAAACCATCGATCAGCGGCACCGGATTGCGCAGATCGGTGCCGAAATAGGAGTGAACGCCGCAAAGTCTGGCTCGGCGCGCTGTGCGAAGTGCCTGTGGCAGCTCTTCAGGCAGGATACCGAAGCGGTAGCCGGAGTCGAAGGCCAGATCCTTACCGTCGAGAGCGCTGCCAACGTTGACGCGAATGCCGACCTTTGTACCGAGAGGGGCCTGAACATCGACAGCGGCGAGCTGGTCAAGAGAATCAACCACTAAATGAACGCCAGCGGCTAGACATGATCTAATCTCGTCGGCGGTCATGTTGCTCGCCGCATAGATAAGTTTCTCGGGTGCGAATCCGGCAGCAATTGCCGCCTGCAGATGGGCGAGGGAGTTGACGAAGGCACCATGACCGGCCGTGGCGACTGCGGCGAGGACGTCGTGATGATCGTTCGCCATCGTCGCAAAATGGATGCGCTTGCGGTCGAACGGCAAGGCGGCGAGCAGCGCCAGCCGTTCATGCAAAACGGCGAGGTCGTACACGTATGCAGGGCGGGCGAGCCGTCGAGCTTCGGCCGCGACATGTTCGGGGACGATCGTCATAGCGACTTCACCATCCTCAGGAGTCCGTGGCGAAATAGAGTCTGAGCAACCTCGATAGCGTGTCTGTAGGGCTCGTCGTTGGGCCGGAAGCGGCCAAGCAGCGCAGAAGCGACGAGGTCGCCGAGAGGCCACGGCTCGGACGATAGCTCGAGCAGCCGGCGAGCTGTCTCACCAATCACCATCGTATCGAGATCACCGCTGGGACGGCGAGCGAAGACGATCCATTGCGGCTGATCCTCGGAGACCTTCTGTGGTAGCCCCGAAAGGAGCGCGACGAGGCTGCCGGCGAAGGGAGCCGTCAAATACGGATCCCCCCTGACTACCCGAGCGCGTTCATCGATGACCTCGGCCTGGTCTAGAGGTGTGGGCTCCTCAAGCGGCAAGGCGGCGGCTGCGAGCTTGATCGCTTCATATCTAAGAAGCTCAGTAATGGGCCCGGCACGAATGCCGAGTTCGCCGAGCTCATGCGCGACGAAGTCGATAAGATCTGCCGCTCCACCGTGATGTGGAGCGCGCCAGGGTCGCTCACTGTTGCGCGTGGCAATCCAAGTGGACCAGCGCTGGAACAGGGTGGCAGGCGCGTCATAATGCCGAAGGAGCAGCGGCCATAATCTCTTGAGCACGACAAGGTGGGTCGAGATCTCTTCGGCTGCGTCAACCAAGCATGGAGAAAGTTCGTTTGAGGCATAGCGGTAGTGGCTCACGAAGATGTCTGGATGGGCCGCAATGAGATCCTGGCTCTCTGCAGCAGGTATCCCGGCGAGCGGCAACTCAAGGTAATGAGCTCGCCGGGATACCTGCGTCGCTGCATCGTGAAACATCGGTGCGCCCGGGAAGGGGCAGAGCGAAAATAAGTGTGCCCGATATCCACCAACCTCAAGGAAATCGAAGAAGCGATCCACAGTGTCAGCAAACGTCTCCGCGGTCTCCTCGGGATAGCCGACGATAAATCCCGTAACCGGACGAATGCCGACTGTCGCAGTCGCAGCGACGATTTTGCGGGACCATTCAAGGTCCAGATTCTTGGCGATAAGCGCCTGCATAGCCTGCGAGCCTGTCTCAATGCCATAGTAGATCTCGACGCATCCGGCCTCTGCCATGCGGGCTAAGAGTCCCGGCTCGATCACGTCGGTGCGCGTCGAGCAACTCCAGCTTACGCCAAGATTTGCGGCTTTCGCCGCCTCGCAGAAGTCATGCGTCCACTTCTGGTCGCAGGTGAAGATGTCGTGCGAGAAATTGACGTGGCGCCGACCCCAACGGTCGCGCAAGAGCTGCATTTCGGACAGGATGCGGTTGATCGACTTCATGCGGAATCTCCGCTGCCAGAAAGGAGCGGTCGCACAAAAGGTACACTTGAACGGACACCCTCGGCCCACGTCCAGGTAGAGCGCTGCAGAGTCCATGCCGGCATATGCTTCAAAGGCTGGAAGCGGCAGGCGGTCGAGGTCCTCAATTACCCCGCGGTCAAGATTGTAAGCGACCTCATTCCCGTGCCGCCAAGTCAGGCCACGAATATTCTCAGGGCTGTGCCCGGTGATCAATGTCGCCAGGTACTCTGTGAAGGTCTCCTCACCCTCGCCTCGTACTACGAAGTCGATGGACTGGAAACGCTGAAGGATAGCCTTTGCAATTGGCGTCGACGCGGGCCCGCCTAGGCCTACTAGGGCGTGGGGAGCGAGGCGCTTCAGGTGGGCTGCAAGCGCTATGGTGTGCTGCAGAGAGTCGGCGTCGGTCATAAGCCCGACGAGATCGTCGCCCTCAGTTAGGATAGTCTCGGCGAGATGTTCATAGAAGGTGGCGTCGTTTTCAATCTGACCCTCGTTAAGGAGCCCGTTGAGTTCAATCACGCTGATTGCCGCCCCCATGCTAGCAGCATCGGCAGACGCCTTTAGGGAAAGTAGCCCCATAGGAACGAAAGTTTGCATGACTGAGAGTGCATCGCCGGGGCGTGCGTCGAACGAGCAAGCGCCATGATTGAGATGAAGGCTGGTTGCGAGCGAGACGCGCATCTGCATGGCTCCATTTGTCAGACCTCGAAGGGCCCCTCTTGAGGCATTTGCAGACGGGCACGGTGCCGGCGTTCTACGACGGCTACGACTGGCTCCTGTAGAATACGATCCTTGAAAAGCTCTTCTCGGCGTAGGATGCTTGCCTTCTGGAAATCGGTTGTGCCACACCCGTCGAAGCGACCGCGGAGGACGCTGGAACTGCCGGGGCACCGGCCGGTGCAGAAATACCGGCGGTCGCTGATCGCACAGCCCTTGCAGGTTTCGGTAAAGCTGTCCCAAGTTATGGCTCGAATGTCCCATGGACCGCGCCACAGCTCGGTGAAGCCGCTCCAGGTGATGTTGCCGGCGCACAACACTTTATTCCCGGAACAGGTACTACAGGGATAGACGTCGCCATTTGAGTTCACGTAGCAGAGCCCGCGTCCGCTCATGCAGCGCCGGGTCGCGTAGACCATCGTAAGGAGGAAGTTGAATACTTTCCCGGCGCAGAGTCCCAGCTTCGGATCTCGCACACGCTCCCACTCCTCCTCAGCGATCCAGAAGCGAGCAGCGGCCTCGACGTCCTCAGGACTGTTGCCGAGGTGTTGGTTGAGCTTGCCGCGTCCCATCGGGACGAAGGGGACGCTGCGGAGGCTGATGTCGTTCGAAACGGCCCACTCAATTAGTGACTGCAACTCGTGCACATTGCTGCTGCTCGTGGTCGTCATGATGCTCGCGTTAAACTCGGCCTCTTGCAGCATCGCGAGCTTGCGGATCACGTAGGCGAAGTCGCTCATACCTCGCCGCTGCCCCTGGCCGTGCATTCCATCGATGCTGACGCTTACAATGACGTCATCTCGCGGCATCTGCTGAAGTAGCCGCTCCGTGATAGTCATGCCATGAGTGGCGACACCTACCGTGAAGCCAAGGCCATGGGCGTGATGCAGGATCGTCAGAAAATCCGGGTGAATCGTGGGTTCACCGCCAGTGAGGATGACCGAAAAGACGCCGAGCTCGGCCCACTCATCCAGAATGGCGAGGATGCGATCGGTCGACAGTTCGCCGTTGCGGGCAACGCCCCCTTCAACGAAGCAATGTGGGCAGCGCAGGTTACAGGCCCGAGTTAGCTCAATCCAAGCCATGAGCGGCGCGGAGAAATGGAAATCCGTCTCGACCCGCATTCCTGGAAGGAGGAAGGGACTACAGCGATCGTAGTCCGCGCCTGCCTCAAGTAGAGTGCGCGCGCCCGCCTCGAGTACGGCCACATGGCCGTCCGGAAAGGCGGCCAGCAGACCGAAGTCCTCCTCGCGCCACCGCAATAGGGCACGGGCGCGACTCGGCAGGGCTGGGCGATATACTTCAGCTAGCGGCACGACATGACGGAGCATGGCACGAGCTTTCGCCTCAGAAGTTGGACGACACTTTCGGCTATTGAAGACGCGTCAAGACCTGTCAAAGCCAGCAACCAGCGAGGCTCCCCGGCCGGCAGTATCGAATCCGGCAGACCTAGCGTGTGGCAGGGGATGCCTTCTGTGGCAAGCAGCGAGGTGAGGACCGATCCGGCACCGCCATGCGCGACGTGATTCTCGACCACGACGACTCGTTTGGTGCGCCGGCCAGAGTCCATGATCGGGCCGGGATCAAGCGGCTTGAGGCGAAGCACATGCAAGAGGTCGACGGCGACATGCTCGTCAGCGAGCATGCGGGTGGCGGTAACGACCTCGTCGAGCATAGCGCCTATTGCCACGAGTGTGACTGAAAGCCGACCGCCCCGTGTTGCGATAATGTTGGTCGGCCGCCGCTCACCGCGGCCTTCCACAATCGCGACCGGCAGGCCGTGTCGGCGCAGGCGCACATAAGTCGGCCCGCCGGATGCAACTGCCCAGTCGAGGACGGCTGGGAGATCCACTGCATCGGCTGGCTCGAAGACAAAAAAGCCTGGCAGGGCTAAGAAGACGGCGAGATCATCACCGCCAAAATGCGAGGGGCCATTGCGGCCGTCAAATAGACCGCAGGAGCCGCCTATAAGGATCACGGGGAGCCCCGGCAGGGCCACGGAGACGGCAATCTGATCGTGCGCCCGGCGCGCCAGGAAATTGGCAAAGGAATGAACGACAGGCTTGAAGCCGCGTCGGGCAAGACCAGAGGCGAATCCTACGGCGTTTGCTTCCGCGATCCCAAGGTTAACATAACGTTTGGGGAAGGCAGTCGCAAATAAGTTCGTCTGCATTGAAGTACCAAGCCCAACATCTACAACAACTATAGATTCCTGTTGTTTGCCCAGTCTTTCAAGAAGACTAGCGTAGAGTGATCCGTCAGACATTAATTACCCCTAGACTTAAGTGTGAGCCCCAGCAGAAGTTCTATCTCAGACCGGTCTAAGGGCGGCGGAAAGTGACTTTGGGTGGTGCTCTCAAGGAAAGGCACGCCGCACCCCTTTATGGTGTGCGCCACGATCAGCTTCGGCACATCGGGTGGCCCGCCACGCGCCCCTGCAATTGCGTCGAGGATAGCGACGCAATCATGCCCATCCAGCTCAGTAGTGAACCAGCCGAGAGCCCCCCAGGCCGCAGCGATGTCGCGCACCGGCATTATCTCATCCATCGGTCCGTCCTGCTGGAACCCGTTCTGATCGACGATGACAATGAGGTTGCCGAGGCCGAGCTTCGCCGCTGCGATCCCAGCCTCCCAGGGCTGGCCTTCGTTTAGCTCGCCGTCTCCAAGCAAAACGAAGCAAGTTTCGTTGAGGCCAACAAGGCGGCTGCCATAAGCGAGGCCGAGCCCAATCGAGAGCCCCTGGCCGAGCGAGCCGGTCGAGGCCTGCACAGCTGGCAGCAGCCTTTCGTTTGGGTGGGGCTCGAGAACCGAACCGCTGCGCGAGAACGAGCGCAGCATTTCGGACGGGATCAAGCCGGCTTGGGCGAGGGCGCAGTAGAGCGCGAGCCCTGCGTGGCCTTTCGACAGTACCAGCCGGTCCCCGCGCGGGTCTGGCTCCGTCCAGCCGCGGGTGTCTAATCCACTCGCGAATACGGCGACTAGGATCTCGACAAGAGAGAGAGAACTCCCGAGATGACCCTGCCCGGCGAGAGCGTGGGTCCGCAGCACCGAGAAGCGTAGGTCCCTTGCCCGATCGACAAGCTCAGTCGCTTGTAGCGTGGAAAGACTACTCACGCTTAGAACATCCTTGGAGGCGAAGCCCAAGGCGGTGCCGAGGGCAGATCAGCGGCGAAGCGTTCGAACACACGCAGGTTTCGCTCGATTTTGCCTAGGGCAGCGAGATAGGCATCAACTACTTCGGCGTTCGCGAGCACCGCCTGAGCCGGGAATCCAATTACGAGAGAGTCCTGGATTGCTCGCAGTGCACCGGGATAGTCCTGGATACGGTAAAAGAGATCGTCCCGCCCGTGGCAACGCCAGGGGCAGTCGCGCCCGTAGCCAACCTTGCGCTGCAGAAGGTCGTGTCCAGCCAATGGTTGATTTTGGAACTCTACAAGCGGCAGACCTTCCGCCCAGAATACCCGCTTGAGACCTTCGTGCCCCTGGTCGACCGAGATCGAGAGACCTGCCTCCTTAGGGTCGAAGCGGAAGCGATACATGTGATAGCAGTGCTCTCGGCCGGGTGGCTCCTCGGGGCCGCAAAAGCCTGGGATGCGCGCCAGCGCCTCGTTAAGCCGTCGGGCACTCTCACGTCGCAGCGCTGTGTAGCTCTCGAGATGGAAAAGCTGCCGACTCACCATTACAGCGGCAAGAAGGTTAATGCGGTAGTTCCAGCCCATAGTAGCGTCGATCAGTCGATGCGACCCGTCTGGCATTACGGCCTGCCCAAATGCCTTGAGGCTCGCCCCACGATTGCGAATCTCGCGGCTGTTGCTCACCAAGATGCCTGCCTCACCGAGGGAGGGCAGGTTCTTGCCTGACATGAGGCTCGCCGCCCCGGCCGCCCCCCAGCCCCCGACCGGACGGCCGCGATAAGTGGCGCCGACGGCCTGAGAAAAATCTTCGACCATAGGAACGTTATGGCGAGCGCAGATCGCCTCGATCTCGGCAAGATCAACAGGAAGCCCATGTAAATGGACTACTATCACTGCGCGAGTGCGTCCCGTAATTGCTTCTGCCACCGTCTCGGGCGTGACGTTGTAGGTCCGCGGGTCGATGTCGGCGAACACCGGAATCGCTTGATGGTGCAGGACGGCCGCGGCGCAGGCGATGTAGGTGAGGGCCGGAAGCACCACTTCGTCCCCCGGCTCTACTCCGACGCCGGCAAGAGCGGTGTGCAGCGCGGCGGTGCCGCTATTAACCGCAAGCGCATAGCGGGTCCCTGTCTGGATAGCCATTTCGCTCTCGAATTCCTGCACACGTGCGATACATGACATCTCAGTGTACAGACCGGACTCGACTTGCTGCAGGACAGCATCGAGGTCGTCACGCTCCAGGCGCGGCCAGCGGGACATCATAAGGTAACCTGACGGGACGACGGGATCGCCGCCGTCGATGGCAAGACGCGGGCGCGTCGCAGAGGTAGCGAGAATGTTCATGCGGCTGTCTCACCCAGGAAGGGCGTCCAGCGATCGCACGCCTCGACGGTGAGGAGCTCCCCGATCGGCTGGCCTTGTGTTTCGGGTGCAGGCGGGATTTCGAGGATCGCTGCAAGCGTGGGTGCGACGTCAATGATCGGGCGCGCGCCCGGGAGTTGGCCAATCTTCGCAATAGAGGGTCCGGCTGCATACAGACGAGTATAGAGCCTCGGGTCAAGGGGCCAGAAATGGTCGTGACCGCTCGTAAACTCCCGGCCTGGCATCGTGATTTGAAATAGAGGTCCACGATCATTGCGAGCTTGGTAACCACTCGCGAGACAGAAGACGATATCGCCCATGCTGTCACCGTCACCACCAAGGGACGCGAAATGCTCACGAGGGCCAGCGACAAGAATCGGGCAAATACCTGTACGAGGGTCAGTCAGCGCCAGGAGTCTTTGCGAGAGCGCCTCAATGAAGCGGGGGACGTCGTCGGGTGATACGCGCCCCCCTGGCACCCGGTCGGCCCGATTCAAATAGAGCCCATTGCCAATCGCGGACACGCGAGTGCGCTCATGGTCGATCGTGCGGCCATCTTCGGCCCAAAACAGGAGGCCTTCGGCGCCAAGCCATTCGTTTAGACGCAGCGTGGTGTGGTGCAGATCCTGGCCATGGTCGCCTAGGACCACGAGATCAGCTTCTGGGCCAGCCGCCTCCGCCACCGCAGCCACGAGCTCATCAGCCATGCCGTAGAAGCGCCCCAGCAGCGCTTCCGCCGCCTTCGCTTTGCTTGGATCATGGAGCGGATGACGGGGGTCGATCGCGCCCTGGAGAATGTGGTGGGCCCAGTCCACGAAATGCAACTGGACCATGTACAAGTCCCACGGCTCGCGTTTGAGGATTGAGCGGGAGATGCGACAAAGCCAGTCGAGATTGAGACGGCAACGCTCGATATGAGTTGCAATATCAATCTTACCTGCGAACAGTAATTCTGGGTCAGTCTGCTCCTCGATGGGGCCAACCGCTGCGAGATGGTACCGCCAATCTGGATCAGAAACTGAATGCCCGACAAGGGCGTGAACCGACGTGTTGAATAGACGCAGCTCCAGCGGGTCAAGCGACAGAGCTAAAACCTTGAAGCGGACTGCATGCTCCTCACGACCGCGCCGCCCTTCCGCTGATAGGATCAGCGGAAGGCTAAACTCGGTTACGGCCAAGATTTGCTGAGCTGAGTCCCAGTGCGGTTCAGCGGCGAGCACAACGACTGGCTCGCCGCTACGCGTCCCCAGGGCGATCTCACACACGATAGGAGCATTGCCCCATAAATTCGGGAGCTCAAGGCGGGCATAGCTCAGGTTCCCAAGCTCTTCGGGCGGCCGCCTGCTCCAGGCGGCGGTGAGGGTGAAGCCGTTGGGCCAAGTCGAGACTGAGGCACTGGCTACCTCGTGCAAGCAGGAAATTCCCCCCCAGCCCGCCGCGCCATCGACCCTGAACGTGAGTTCATTGGAAGGATAGGATACTGGAAACTTCACGACGTAGGCGCGCTTGCCGTTGAGCAAGGCCGTCTTCCAGATAGGCTCGGCTTGAAGCTGATGGGCGTAGACCCCGGCAATGCGGTCGTCGAGAGAATGACCAGGACGTGGCATCAAAAATCCTTGGATGCCACTTCGAACCGGATGGCAGCCAGTGCTCATCGAGGCCCAGGCGACCGGCGTGCAAGCGGGAAGCGTGGAAATGAGCGATATAGCCGCCCCACTCGCTCGGATCGCCTCGAGAGCCGGCATCTTGCCCGTCGCCAGATACCGCTCGATGTACGAGGGCGAGAAACCATCAATTCCAACTAGGGCAACTCTCCGGCGGTTGCTTGTGGTCATTGCCGCCTCCCGCCCGCTACCGGCCTATTTGGGCGTACCGACCGCAGCCGCCGCCGTGGCCACCCGCTCTTCGAGAAGGGTAATGTCTTCCGGGCGTTTCGCGGTGGGCAGCACGCCACCCGCCTGCAGCGGCGAGTTGTGAAGGTGTGCTATTTTCAGGTTCCCGTCTTGCCTGACGATGACCACTGTTGAGCGCATATTGCTCGTCTGGCTGCCGACGGAGACCCGGTTGTGATAGCTCACGAGGGCGGCATCTCCGACGCTGCGAATTTCGGGAGATAGGATCTGAGAACGACGCTTTCCTCCCTCAAAATTCTCCTCGAAACCTCGGCGGAACTCGTCTAATCCATCTATCCTAGTCGGCGCTGATATTGTAAATACACTTGCATCAGCGGCAAACGAGTCGAAGAACGACTTGTCTCCATTTTCATAGGCGTCCACCCATGATTTAAGGAAGGTTCTAACTTCTTGTTCACTTACCGCAGCCATAGCATTGCCTCCTTTACTGGCTCACGAGCCACTCTGTCGGGCCGCGGGCCGCAGCCGCGACGTGATCAACAAGGGAACTCTGCGTGGAGTTTATCACGATCCTCTTGTAGAGAGATCACGCGCTAATCACGCACGGGGCTCGCAAAGCAAAATAAGCCAGGGGGACTTTGATTCGCCCTTGTCAGGCCAGATGGTCGCTGACCTGACCTCTTAACCTTCTTGTCTGACGAATCGCTGTACGGTTCCCAGGGCCGGCGCCCCTGGTTGCGATATCCCAGATGTGGCCGCTCGTGGTTGTAGTGGAGAAGCCAGGAGTCGAGGTCGGTCTGAAGGGCCTCGACGCTGCGGTAGAGCTTGCCGTGCATCGGCGGCCGGAAGAACTCCTCCAGCACCGTGCCGTTGAACCGCTCAACGATGCCATTCGTGCGAGGCGTTCGTACTTTGGTCCTCTTGTGCTCGATGTCGTTGAGCGCGAGGTCAAGCTCATAACGGTGCCGCTCTGTGGCGTAGAACTCCCGGCCATTGTCGGTGAGCACCGCCGTCACGGGCAGGTCGAGCTTGCCGTAGAACGGCAGCACCTCGTTGTGCAGCACCGCCACCGCCGCCTCGGGCTGCTTGTTGACGTGGAGGAAGCCGAAGGCAAAAGAGCCATGAGTGTCGACGACCGCATGCAGATAGACTCGGCCGATGCCCTTGAGCGACCCGACCATGAAGGTGTCGGCGGGCGGAGATGAAGGCAGCAGGGCAGGCGGTAATGGTCCACCAAGCTGATCTGATAGGACCTCGCCGAACCTCACTAATCACAGTCTACTGATGTGATTGCGTCCAGATGTAGATCGCTTGCAAAAGGGGCTCTGGCGCACTTTCGATGACGCTGGGCGTTTCTCCTTGATCATCAAGGAGAAACGCATCGATGGCGGCTCTGTTGCAAGGTTTGGCTCGGGCGAGCTTCGGGTCCTGATGGACGATCAACTGCTCGGT
>CXWJ01005014.1_pt1 | contig 17347 bp, 11 predicted proteins | sample 590841 | NCBI WGS metagenome assembly CXWJ01 (sample SAMEA3498367, study PRJEB10139) | wastewater metagenome | biome: wastewater treatment plant; material: activated sludge | place: Austria | collected 2015-01-21 | reverse complement strand
GTTCACCAGCACGCGGGCCACTAGCGGATGTGTGCCATCGGTCAAATGTTTGGCATATGCCAGCCGTCGTCCACTGGTCGCGAGCTGCGGATCGTCGGGCAAAATCGAGATGCCGTTGGTATTGAGCACCGCCAACTCGCCGGGTGCGATGTCTTGCTTGGGTGAATTGAAATCGCCGCGGGCGAACAGTTTTGTCGATGGAATGTGGCCGGGAACTTCGGTCAGGCATTGGACGAAGTCGTCTGCCGGCATTTGCTTGCGCGCAGTCTCGGTCCGATCGTCCCACTTCTTGTTGAATTCTTTTAGCTGATCAGGCAGGTAGAGGTAAACCGAACTGCGATCAACGCTCAAGAATGGATACTGCTTGATGAGCTCCTGCTGCTTCTCACTGCGTTTGTCGGCCGGCGTATCGTGGGCCACCCGCGCCGATGGCCGCAAGTCCGCCGGCAGTTTCGCCAATTCCCGCTCGAAAGTTTGGTTCACGACTTGGTCGAGCTCTTCGGTGCGTTGCCCGGATATCTCCTTGAGTTCGGCTTCAACGGCAGACGCCCGCTTGCGCATCTCTTCGGTCCACAGGCTAATTAGTCGGGCGTCGGTCGATCGCCAGTTCTTCCAGTCGTACGCGGGTTCGAGAAGTGCGCGAATTCGATAATAGTCGGCCTGTGAAATGGGATCGTACCGATGATCGTGGCATTGCGCACAGCCGACGGTTAGGCCGAGCACCGCGCTCGAGACGATCTTGATCGTGTTGGCGATCACATCGTTGCGAGCGAGGTTTTGATCGACGGCGCCGTCGCTTGTGCCATCGGGTGCCATTCGTAACATACCGGTGGCTATCAACCGCTCCGCCTGTTCGGGCGTAAGGTTCACCAGCGGCGGCGTCAACAACTCATCGCCAGCCAGCTGCTCAACGAGGAACTCATCCCAAGGTTTGTCAGTGTTCAGTGCGCGGATCACGTAGTCGCGATACCGGTAGGCCCATTTGCGGGGAGGATCCATTCCGCTATAACCATCGCTGTCGGCATAGCCGACCACGTCCAACCAATGACGCCCCCAATGTTCGCCATAGGCCGGCGAGGCAAGCAACTCATCGACCAGTCGTTCATAGGCATCGGGTGCCGGGTCATTGACGAATCGCTCAACTTCGATGGGCGACGGCGGTAGGCCCGTCAAATCGAAGTAGAGCCGTCGGATGAGTGTCACACGATCGGCTGGAGGACTAAAATTCAAGCCCTTTGCCTCCAGCGCAGACAACAGAAACGCATCGACCTGAGATCGGACCAACTCCTTGTGGCGGACGTTTGGCTGGGCGGGACGACGGACGGGCCGAAATGACCAATGGTTTTGCTCCTCGTCGCTAAAGGTATGCCCCGGCGGAAGCTTCGCGGGTTCCTCGCGTGCGGTTTTCGCGCCTAGGTCGATCCAGCGCGCAAGTACATCGATCTGCGCTGTCGTTAGCTTCTTCTCGCCCGGCGGCATTTCACCCGCCAAGACGCGTTGGTAAAGCAGGCTAGTAGCGTGACTTCCAGTTACAACGGCCGGTCCCGAGTCGCCCCCCTGAATGAGCGACCGCGCCAGGCGGGCATCCAACGAACCCTTGAGTTCTTCCGCTTCGCCGTGGCAATGCCAGCAGTGGGCCTTAAGTATCGGTCGCACAGCGGACTCAAATAGGACCTCCTCGGCGGCGTCTTCCGCCGCCCAGAGCTGGGCAAAAGACGGAATCACGATTACTAGCAGCGATGCTCGCCACATGGCAGGTTTCACAAGCAGTCTGGCAGACAAACTGAACGCCATTCAGTTCAGCGGAGCGTATTGTAAGCGAGATTCGACGGCGAATCCATTCTTGACCAACATTTCCCATGGGGATCGATTTATCGAATAGAGATTCGATATTAATGCTTTGATGTCTGGCATCGACGATCAGGCTCGACCTGCGCCATAGTTGGATGTCTTGTTTCCGCCGTAGAGAGTGGAGTTCAGCAGCGTTCCAAAGTGGCGATCACCAGACTATCCCCAATGTTTTGGGTTCTGCGAAGGCGAAGATGCTTAATTCCTGTGACTTTGCGGTAACTGGATCGGGAAGCGACTGTCAACGCTCCGCCGCTGAGCGGTCGGACCGGCGTTTTCGGAGTGTGTGTCGTTACGAAAAGCGATGTCATAACCTCAGGTGAGCATTAACGAACCTCGTTCCCGGAATCGATTTTAGTGAGGATCCCAGGGCGGTTGTAATCAACGCCGCCAAAATCTGCGTGGTGCATTACTTTCAACAGCGTATCTCACTGTACGCGGAAATTGAGCCATCGCTTTAGCGCTGAACATTCCCGGTGTTCAAGGGGCGGAAGAGTTGCTGGTATGCAGAAAGATTGTCCATAACAACGCGAAAGCAATCGCGACAGCGGTTCTCCAAACTGCTGAATGGTTCGACGCGGTACTCCCTACCTTTTGAAGTTCGACAAGTATGACTAGCGGTGGTACAACGATGTAGCTGAGCCACTAAAGACCTTTGTCGCTTGGAAATGAGCGATCAAACGCTCATCAAGTTGCTCACGACCGTCCACATCCTCCGCGATTAACCACTGCGGCAACACACCCAAGTCTGTCTCAAAATCAAATCAAGAGTGGCCTGAGGCAGGCATCGCCAGGCTTCAACTCGACAATATTTCGCACCATGGATTTATGGAGTTACCTACATGCTTCGAATTTTACCGCGCTTGATTGTCGGAGTTTGCATGGCATTGCAGCTTGCTTTGCTGCCCGCTGTGTTTTCCGCGCCTTTGATCGACACCTTACTCGTGGTCGAGCCCGGACCAGGTCACATCCGCAACTCGGAGGGTGACATCGAAGTCTTGAAGGACGGGAGCTTGTGCCTCATTTACACGCAGTTTCGCGAGTCTGACGCCGATCATGGCAAGGCCGATCTTGTGCAGCGAATCTCGCGCGATCAGGGACGCACTTGGACGGACCCCAAGGTCATTGTCGCGAGCGACGGGGGTCAAAATGTGATGTGTTTGCAAAGCGGCAACGTCGCCCTCTTTTACTTAAACAAAGTTTCGGACCGAGATTGTCGCCCCATGATGCGTACGTCCATCGATGAAGCGGCTACCTGGAGCGGACCCCGGCCATGCATTCCTGATGAGATGAGCTATTATGTGTTGAACAACGACCGTGCGGTCCAACTTGCTTCAGGGCGACTGGTGCTCCCTGTCGCGGAGCATCGCATCGGCCAGGACCAACCTTCTTATATCGGTACGCTCATGTGTTACCTTTCCGATGACGACGGCATCACTTGGCGGCGGAGCCGGTCTACGCTTCAAGGTGCCAAAGAAGGAGAACGATTCTACGTACAGGAGCCTGGCATTGTTGAGTTAAATGACGGACGGCTGTGGATGTACTGTCGAACTGATCGTGGGTTTCAATACGGGAGCTTTTCTGCCGATGGCGGCGACACCTGGACGCCTCTCGTGGCAACGGACCTTGCCTCGCCCCGTAGCCCCGCCACCATCAAACGCGTTCCGTGGTCTNNTTGCGCTTTGGAACGATCATGGGGGGGCATATCCATTCAAGACCGAAGTCCGATCGCCATGGTGTGGAGCTGTAAGCGCCGACGAGGGCCACACTTTTGGACCATCGGTCGCCATCGAGAACGATCCCAACCGCTGTTATTGTTACTCCTCCGCCACATTCTGTGACGATCGATTGCTCGTGACCTATGCCGCGGGTGTCGACAACGACAATCAACTCGGTCGTTTGAAAGTGGCCGCGATCTCCAAACAATGGATTGATTCGCTCGCCGATTCGTCGACCCACGTTCAAGGGAGTACAACGATCGATACGTCAACCGGCCAAATTGAGTGCCTTGACTACGGCCGCTCATTCGTTCAGGCCAAGGCAAGCTGGAATTCACCGCGTTTCTGGATCGAGTCGCGGCTAATGCTCAGGAATTCGATTCAGGGGAAATCAGAGGAATATTTGCAGTGCGGGTCGTGCAAGTCGGAAAACACCTTTGTCGAGCAAGGTTTGTTCACCGACCCCAATTACGACTTCCTGCCCGTCTTTGGTCGGCAGTCGACGGTTGTCTTCCGTCAGCAGGCGCTGTTCCACGACGGATACAGGGAAGTCCGAGCGACCGGCGATTGGTGGGGAGGCAATGATTGTCGCGTGCGTGTCGAAAAGGCACGTGTTTTGCAAACACCTGAAGAAATTAGTAAGGCCATGCTGGATGGACTCCCGATCGTTGGTCAGACGGAACTGCGTGACGAGAAAACCGGCAATCTTGCTGTCATTGAGTATCCGATAAAGACACTGAATTGGTCCGAAGAAAAGCAGCTTTACCAAGTTGATACGGGACCAGTCTTGTTGCCAGACCTGACGGTTTCCCCCGACCAATGGGCCGAATCATTTGACATCGCATTTGTAGCGTTCAACAAGTGGGACGAAGCCGACTTCGTAGTGCGTGGTAAAACTCCGGTCAAAATCGCCGACAAACAAACCGTCGACATTCATCACTACGAGCGAAAGGTGCATCTCAAGTCATGGAACCGATTGCTGGCTTACGGCGAAGCGGAATCGAAATAGTTCTGTCGCACGAGCCGCAAACGCCAAGGCTAATCCGCAGTCTAGCAAAACATAAAACCTATAGGATTCGCCTGAAGGCGAGGGTTTTAGACCCATCGTTGTGACAATACGCACTTCACCTAGTACCCAAAAAGCGAAAAAACCGCGAAACATTTCTAGTTCGAGTTATTTGCTTAGCTGCTCCTTAAGCCACTTATCAAGGGTTTCAGTCATCGTGGCATCGTTGTTTGGGCTCGCAATGATCGGCATATCTTGAGCACGGATGAGTCTTTGTACCAATTGGCCCTGATGCTGCTCGCGATCAGACGTTGCTGCGTTAACAAAAGAAGGTGGAATCACCAACACATCCCACTCTTTTTTGCCAAAGCTAAGGCAGCGGTTAAGTAGGCTGCCGTACAGGCGAGCAAATTCAGTCGTTGAATTCGTGGTTGTTAGCCACGGCACGGCGACGACGACTAAATCACTATGTGAATCTCGAACCCGCTCCGCATCAGCCACGATTTCCGCAAGCGATTTGCCCTCGACACGCCAAACAGCCACCTCGAACTTAGTATTCGGAATAATAGCCTTGGTGGCCACTGGCACAAGTTCGTCGAAAGGCGGCATCGCGAATAGCCGCACCGGCTTACCGGCCGCCACTACAGAACGCGTATGGGAAAGCGCGGCGCTCGGCGGCTGTTCATCGGCAACCGACACGTTGTGCCCGGTAATTGCCTGACCAATGACCGACGCCGTGAGCTTGTGCCCGTCCATGTTGGGATGAATTGGGTCGCTCATATACAGGGAAAATTCAGTCGCGTCTCGCCGGTGGAGATCGTTGAATGCTTGGTACACATCGGCAACCGCAATTTCACGCTCATTTCCCACAGTGTGAACTACTTCCAAGTAATCCGCGAATTTCGCGATGGGTCGTCCATCCGTTTCCTCAATTCCATTTGGAGTGCAGAGCAGCACTTCGGCACCTGCAGCCTGGCATTTGTCGACGATTCGAATCAAATTCTCTTGGAATTGCTCTCTGGAAAGTGCGCCCATGTCGTTCAGGCCAAACATGATCGTCACTAAGTCTGGATGATGCGCAAGCACTTCGCGCTGAAGGCGGGCCAAGCCGTCCGCGGTCGTATTTCCACTGATGCCGGCGTTGATGATGTGTACTTCTGCCGATGGAAACTGGCGGCCGAGGGCAATGGCGAGCATCTCTGGATAGGCCCGCTGGCCTCCTGTGTGGTAATAAACTCCGGTCACACTATCGCCTAAACAGGCAATCGTCGTCGGTTTTCCGGCGCCAAGGAGGGCAAGCGTTTTCGGCAGCGCGGGCGGTTCATTACCCCACGATGTAACCGCCGATAAGCACCACAACCCGGTCAGAATCACACACANNGTTGCCAATAAAAGTAGTTCGCGGACTGTCGCTGAGTACGCTGTTGTAATGCTAATATTACACACCGTCCCGTAGATACAACAGGGGACTAGATTAGCCATCGTTCTAGAGGTGGACTAACGACAGAAGCGGCAACACCGCGCTGAATGGCAAAGCTGGTGAGTACATGCAGAGATTAAACCACTGCAGCGGCCGCGCAGGCCCTGCAAAGGGATCTGCGGGCCGCTAGCTCTAACATATTCAACCTAATCGCGCGCCGAGGGCAGGGTCCACCTCACTTCTCGACGCGAGTTTCGACCGACTTTTCGAAGATCAATTTCGTCTGCTCATCTTCGACCCGCATCAACCTCTGCCATCTCAATGGTTCGTGTCAATCCATTCACAACCATTCACATTCGAATTCACTGTTCCGCTGGCGATCGCAGGCGCCTCCCGCCCGACGGCCGTTATCATAGATGGCGGCACGTTACAGTCGACGCCTGAAAGCGGCAGCCGCGCGGGCTTCGACGGACACAAAAAGAAGCAAGGCTGCAAAGTGCATGTTGCGGTCGACACCCTGGGGCATTTGTTGGCACTGGTCACGACACCGGCCAACGCGCAAGAGCGAGCCCAAGTCGCTACCTGGGCTCAGAACGTGCAGGAAGTGTGTGGCCAAAGCGTTCCAGATCGCATTTGTGGATCAGGGATACACCGGCGAGGATGTAGCGCAATCGGCAAAACGGCACGGAATCAGGCTGGAAGTGTTCAAGTATTCTGAGGCCAAGCGTGGTTTTGAGTTGCTGCCGCGGAAGTGGATCGTCGAACGTACCTTCGGTTGGCTAGGACGTTTTCGCCGCTTAGCTCGTGACTAGGAACGATTGGCCAAATCTCTCGAAGGTTGGCACTTGGGCGCCGCCCTTACGCTGTTCCTTCAAAACTTCCCCTAAAGTGCATAACAGGCTCTAGAGCCGGAGATAGCCCTCCGGGGCCAGGCTGGTAGCGAGCATCACTGTATTGATGCCGCGATGGTCAGTCCAGGTGCTGTTTAGCCGATGCGCCGGATCGGTCCAAAAGCTTTCAATTTGTTTTCCAATTCTCAAGTAAGGCAAGAGACTGTTGATAAGGACATCCACTTCGAGGTCACGAGTCAATACATGCCCGATCATTTGTACTCCCTGGATGCCAATCGACAAGCCCAGTTCTCGAAATGCCAGGCGCTGCTCGGCGGGACGACCAGGGACAAAGGAACGGCTAAAGCACCGAAGGCCTAGCTCAGCTTCGGTCAGTAGTCGGTGCAGGAGTTTGAGATACTCCACTCCACGCTCAACAATCATTTGGGCGAGGCGCGTCGCGCCATCCAGCAAACCGCCAATACCGAGTGGGTCTTCAGTTAACCAGTGGGACTGCGCGCTCATCTCGGCCATATCGGCGATGGCGGCTGTCAGATCCGTTTCACCTTCCACCTCGAATCCTTCCGCTGTCTGCAATTCCAGACAGGTAATCAGTCCGTCGAGTGGATCATGCTGTCCCATGGACGACACCAAAGGCCGGCTGAGATCGATACTCTTCTTCCAAACCATCCGCTTTGGACCGCCAGGCGAAATTTCGCGCGTAAACGAAGCGTGAGCAGTTGCCGCCAATTCGGCGGCCCAGTGCTGATAACGACCGTCGCCAGTCACGCGGCCCACGCGGTAGAGGGCGTGAATCCATTTCGTCAAGTAGTGAAAATATTGACCATCTCGGTCCCACTCAAGCCGTGAATCCGGATGTTCATGTGGTGCGCGTTCATTCAGCGTTTTACCGATGCGCAGGCCACCGCGGGTCGGATGCTGCTCCCCTGTCTCCTCTGACAACCCACTGATCCAACCACATCTCGGATCGTCGTCCCGATGGCGACCGAGAATGTGATGCACTTGGTCAACAAGTTCCCGCGCGAACTGCAGATAACGTTCGTCACCCGTTTGCTGAAAGAGGCCGAGAAAATTACAGACTGCAAATGCGTCTGTCCAAAGATAGCGGCGCGGCCCTTTTTTTCCCGTAATGCCAGTATCGTCCGCGAATTCCTCCATCAGGTTTTGAGCTAATGCAGCTCTCATGTTGCCGCCGTTAACAAAATTACCACGAAATGGCTAGTCGTTGGCATTCCCGTGGACGGATCGAGGCTGATCCTCTGGCGATCCCGATCGTACGATTCTCAGCGATCGATAACAGCAAACGGATGTGGTGGCTCGTGCTCGGAGGACTGCTGCGTCGTGAGTGGATGGACTGCTGAAGTCTCATCGAACCAGATCCATTCGTCGAACTGGTTGGGGAGTGAGGCATCGAAGTAGTGGCTCAGTCGCTCTGTTTCTGGTCGATAAACCACGCCAATTGCCCGCTCCAGCCGCCGAGCTGCTAGTGCCGTCGTTAACTGTGGATTTCGTGAATTTTTAAGTGGCAGAAAGAAGGCATCAATCTCGGCCAAATGCATCAATCGCTCATAGCTGTCGGGATGGGCGGGACGGACATGTTTAATCTCCATTGATCCCTCCCAATCTGACGCGGCCGCCACAGTTCCATGGTCTGTACCCTGACCAATTGCATATACTTCGTCGCCGAATGCTTGCCGGCAAAGCTGGCCAACGTTGATTTGACCGTGCTTTCCAAATTGGGTTGCAGCCGCATTCCCCAAATGAGAGTTATGCTCCCACACAACCGCCTTTGCGTTACTTCCGTAACGGTTGAGCAACAACTGCAATGTCTCAAACATGTGTGTATCGCGGTGATTCCAGGATTCGTCTGACCCGTAGTACATGATTCGATAGTATTGCTCTGCGTCAGCAATCAAACGAGCATTCAATTGGGCGTCAAACAAATCTTCCCCATCTTTAACGGCATTTTCACCGCGACGTTTAGAGAGATCTTGAAGCATTCGCACCACTTCGACTTCACAGCTGCGATACCGTCCCGTCAACGCTGCCCGACCGTAGGTAGCAGGGTCAGCTTCCCAAGGCGATAGGCATCCATAGCGAGCCCGCGCTACCGCCGCGGCCTGAGGATCGACGCGGTCCAGATACTTCAAGACGCAATCAATCGATGTAAATAGGCTATAAAGGTCCAAGCCGTAGAATCCGACACGTCGCCCCGGCGATCGCTGCTTTAGGTTAAAATCCCGTAACCAGTGAATGAAGTCGAGTACTTCGTGGTTTCGCCACATCCACGTTGGAAAGCGGGCGAAGGCTTCCCAGTCGTAAGGCTCCTCGCGCTCTTTGTGCGTGACAAAATCATGAATCCGATATGCATCGGGCCAGTCCCCTTCGATCGCCACGAGATCAAACTTTTTCCGTTCGACAAGCGCCTTGGTGATCTCAGCCCGAATGCGATAAAACTCCGAAGTTCCGTGGCTTGCCTCACCGATCAGTACTAGGCGTGCGTCGCCGATCCGTTCCAAGAGTGGCTGCAGGTTGACGCTATCAATCGCACCAAATGGCTCCGCAACCTTCCGAATTAGCTCGGGCAGACTCGGTCGGGCTTTCGTGATGTGGAGCGGAATCTTTGGTTGTTCGATTTCCTCCTCTGCCTGCCAGCCCGCCTCGCCGATCAAGGGCACAAATCGAACCGCTCCCAACTCTTCGTACTCAAATTCGTCATCTCCTCGTCGAATAGCGCGGATTAGCTGCTGGGAGTCTTTGTCTTCACCGACGGGAATCACCAGACGTCCGCCGATACGAAGCTGTTCCAACAGCGCGGGGGGGATACCAGGACCACCTGCCGCGACTACGATTGCGTCAAAGGGCGCTTTCTCTGGCCAACCGCGCGTTCCATCACCGCAAAGGACATGGACATTTTTATAGCCCAGGCGCTTGAGTCTCTTTGAGGCTATCTGGGCCAATTCTTGATGTCGTTCAACCGTGAACACATCCTTGGCAATGCGTGACAGGACTGCCGCTGCGTACCCTGAACCGGTGCCGATTTCAAGAACCCGTTCGCTAGGCCCGAGTTCCAGTGCCTCTGCCATGTGTGCCACGATCAAAGGCTGCGAGATGGTCTGGCCAAGACCGATCGGCAGCGGCGTATTGCGGTAAGCAAACTCGCAAACTTCCTTGGATACAAACTCTTCCCGCGGTATATCCCGCATGGCTCGCAGAACGGCTTCATCTCGGATCCCCAGAATCCGCAACTCTTTTTCGACAAGCCGTTCTCGTTGAAGCTCAAAATTCATTTCGTTCGCTCTGCCATAATCGAACGGATGTATGTTGCGAACTTGTGGAGACAACAACAAGTGAGCAGACAGCTTCAGCGACTCACCTTCGCGCACAGTTTATCTAGTGCAAGGGCAAATAACATGCCGTGTTAAGGATTCGTCGTGGCCCCGAATGCTTGAAATATCGACAGTCATCTAACGCAGACATCAAAAACGAGAGCAGAACTTGTCTTAGCTTCGTCAATCGGTTTGCTCTCAGCCGATACCTCGGTTGTCGCGCTTCCATTTGGCACGCAGTGTGCATTCCCGCACATTACTCTGTCGATCTAACCCGCTCTTGCCAATAGAGGTCAACAATAGTCAATGTTTCAGGCTCTCGTTTATGAAATATTTCTGTTGATTGCCCTCCACGGAGCATTTGACCAAGACGCCAAAAGTCATCATACGTTTTAGATACGTGCAGCGGCAGTGTGGTCGCGCGACCGTCATTGCCTCTTGTCGGCCTCAAATTTGCTGGCATAACTCTTGGTGAATTCAGATACCAGCCGGCCAGCTGCTTCGAGCCAAGGTAAACGTCAACCCGTTTTTCGTATACTACCGTAGGCAACAACAATTAGATTTTGGGTACAGCAATGCCTGTAGGAAGAATTTGTGTGCGTGAAGTAGACACAGCGAAGCCCGCTGAGTCAGTCGCTGTCGCTGCGGAACGGATGCACCAGCGCGCAGTGGGCACATTAGTTATTGTGAACGATAATGCCCAGCCAGTCGGAATCGTCACTGACAGAGATCTCGTATCACGCGTCCTAGCCAAGGGTTATGACCCAATGGCAACGTCTATGAGCGACGTCATGACACCGGACCCAAAAACAGTTTCCGAGCAGGCACCCATCGAATCGGCTCTTTCAGTCATGCGTAGCGGCCGGTTTCGCCGTCTTCCTGTGCTGGATCGCGATAACAGATTAATCGGCCTAGTGACTTTGGACGACGTTCTCATGTTCTTGGCAGAAGAATTCGAGCACATTGGCCGTTTGCTCGAGAGAGAAACCCCACGCGGTGTGATAGAAGCACAAGGAACATCACTGACTGGCGTCATCCAACAGCAAACTGATACAAGACTAGAAGTGGGAGATTAGACATGGTCGGTACATCGCACAGCCACATGCATAGGGAACATGCGAATTGGCGAATAGAAGATGATTTATGGCGCGATGAGTTGGCAATCTGGCAACGGGAAGTCAATTGAGCCATCGGAGACTTGCCGCGTCTAGAGAAGGCCTTGCGGGAATACACCGAAATGCTGCGAAAACACGCCGCCTCAATCCGCCTCTCTGAGCAGGGCATTGCGACGCACGAACATGCCTTAGCCGAATACGAACGAGTCTTCTGAAGAAAATAATATAAAGAAGCCGTGCATTTGTCTTAGAGAAATTTGACAGCTCCCTGACAGGTCGATTATTAAAGTAGAAGATTTGTCGTCATCTTCTCTGAGGATTCGACCCACCAGCAGGCTCGTCGCCCCGTTCGATTGAGGGAGCACATTCAGCGCCCTGTCGGCATCCAGCGCTGAGGTATCGTTTAACACGCATCGAGAAACAGTATGATGCAGATGCCAGAGTCAGCTGACGCCTCGTCCTTCTATCACCTGAATGGCGTTGATCTATCGAAGGTTTCTTGCCAGGGCACTGCTTGCTTTGTCGCCCGACACCTCAATCCCAATCGCTGGAATGAGGCAGTAGCCCAATCGCCGCGGGTCTATTGTCTAGGCAAGTGTTATGAGGCACCCTCTGCAGCTACTGATACGTGCAGGCCGCGAATCGAAGTTAGATCGCGCACGGCCGTTGTACTGGAACGGATCGTCGCTGGAGGAGCTCGGACGTTAGACGAATATCAGCGTCATGGTGGAATGGATGCCTTGGAAAGTGCGTTAGGTCGTCCCGAGCATACGCTTGCTGAGATTGAAGCATCTGAACTGAAAGGCCGCGGCGGTGCGGGATTTCTCACAGGTACAAAGTGGCGAGCTGTCGCGAAACAGAGTTCTTGCGACAAATTTATTGTAGCGAACTTCGACGAAGGAGATCCCGGTGCCTACATCGACCGATTCATTGCCGAGGATGACCCTTTTTGCTTGATCGAAGGAATGATCATTGCTGCCCGCACTGTCGGAGCTTCCCGGGGCTGGATTTATGCGCGTTGTGAGTATCCAGATGCAGTCCGCAGCTTGCTTCGCGCCATCGAAGATGCGCGGGCTGCCGGAATCTTGGGGCCCCGCGTGTTGGGCAAAGCGTTTGCGTTCGATATCAATTTGATTATCGGCCGCGGCAGTTATCAGTGTGGCGAAGAGACAGCGCTATTGCACTCTATTGAAGGCCAGCGTCCAGTTGCTCGCGCCCGGCCACCGTATGTTGCCGAGCAGGGCCTGTGGGGAAAGCCAACGGTCGTGAACAATGTGGAGACGCTAGCAAACGTGCCCTGGATTCTCCGCAACGGCGCCCAGCAATTCGCATTACTGGGCGTTCCCGGCAGCCGTGGCACTAAGGTCATATCATTGAATTCCCTATTTCGGCGTCCCGGCCTTTATGAAGTTGATTTTGGCATCTCCGTGCGCGAGATCGTCGAGGATGTGGGCGGTGGGCTGCATGGTGGCGCGCTACGGGGCTTGATGATCGGCGGGCCTCTGGGCGGAGTCGTGCCCCCCGCTTTGCTAAATACACGATTCGGTTTTCAAGAGTTACGGGCCATCGGGGCCGGTGTTGGCCATGGGGGAGTGATCGCCTTCGATGAGCACACGTCAATTCCTGAACTGATGCACCATGTTTTCTCGTTTGCCGCCTATGAATCGTGCGGCAAGTGTACGCCGTGTCGCCTCGGGGCTCCGCGAAGTGAGGATGTATTTCGGTCCATCGTAGGAGGACAATTGGGAACGATCTCAGAAAAGGTCGAATGGTGTGATATTGTCGCCGTATTGAAGCAGACCAGTCTCTGTGGACTGGGAACCGGACTGGCCGAATTCGCGGAGAGCATCCTCCGCCATTATCCCGCGGAGGTGCAGAAGTGCTTCAAGTGATTGTTAACGGACAATCGCGTCGATGCGAGCCAGGGCAAACGATTTCGGCGGTACTGCGGGACACGACGGATCATGTGCCAGCTTTGTGTGATGACCCGCGATTAGCGCCGATTGGTGGATGCCGCCTATGTATCGTCGAGATCAAGGGACAGCCGAAGCCTGTCGCGGCGTGCACGACCTTGCTGGAAAACGGTATGGAAATCTTCACCCATACCCCAGAAATCGAGCGTTTACGTCGGACCCAGCTGCGTTTACTTGCAAACAACTATCCGCGACAGGCGTTTGACGGCATCCCATCGAGCATGTTTCACGTGCTTGTTCAAGCTTATGAGCTGGAGGATGAGGTCCGCGGAACAACGCACCCAGAGCTCGTCGATGATTCGCATCCCTGTATTCATGTTGACATGTCTCAGTGTATCCAGTGTTTCCGCTGTGTGAGAATTTGCGAAGAAGTGGCCGGCCGATTTGTCTGGAAAGCATGGAACCGCGGTGACGCAACCGAGATTCGGCCCGCCGGAGGTACGAATCTGCTCAAGAGTGATTGCGTCAGTTGTGGCGCGTGCGTCGATACTTGCCCGAGCGGCGCCTTGCGTGACAAGAGAGAATTACCAGCGGCTAAGCCGACGACCGAGATTCGGTCCATATGTTCTTACTGCGGGACAGGCTGTGAGATTCACGTGGGCGCCCGACAAGGACGCATCGTGTCGGTGCTGCCAATCGTTGACTCGCCTGTGAACAAGGGCCATTTGTGCGTGAAAGGTCGCTACGGTTGGGACTTCGTGCATGCTCCTGATCGCATCACAACGCCCATGATACGCGAGGGGAAAGAATGGAGATCCGTTCCTTTCGACCACGCGATAAGGTTTGTGGCCCAGCGGTTGCAGCGGATCATCGACGAGTTTGGCCCAGATGCAGTTGGATTCTTGGGATCGGCGCGGGCAACTAACGAAGATAATTACCTCGCCCAAAAATTCGCTCGAATCGTAATCGGCAGCAACAATGTCGACTGCTGCGCCCGCGTGTGCCACGCACCTACGGCAGCGGGAATGAAGGCCATGCTAGGAACGGGCGCTGCCACCAACTCGTTCGACGATATCGAGTTAGCTCAAACGATACTCGTGTGTGGCGCTAACCCCAGGGAGAACCATCCCATCGTAGGGGACCGCATTGCTCAGGCCGTCCGCCGCGGGGCAGAGTTAATCGTCATCGACCCACGCCAGATTGAGTTGGCGAATCACGCTCGCTTACATGTGCGGCCTCGCCCGGGAACCAACATTCCGCTGTTGAATGCGATGCTGCACACCATCATTGAGGAGGTGCTCTACGATACCGCTGTCCCTGCGCACATCGAAAATTGGGAAGCGTTCCGACGCTTTATCTCCACCTACACTCCGGAATATGCTGCCGATATTTGCGGCGTCGAGGCGGCGCTAATTCGCCAGGCCGCCCGCGCGTACGCGACGCACAAACCGGCCATGTGCTTCCACGGACTCGGGGTCACCGAGCATATGCAAGGCACAGAGGGTGTGATGTGCCTCGTAAATCTGGCGATTGTTACTGGAAACATCGGCCAGCCGGGCACTGGCGTAAACCCATTGCGAGGTCAGAACAATGTACAGGGTGCGGCACACATGGGATGCGATCCCGGAATTCTCACAGGAAGCGTACCCATGGCCGAGGGCCGCGAGCGATTTGAGGCAGCCTGGCAAACGCCAATTCCACGCGGGCCCGGCCTAAATCTCCTCCAAATGATGGATGCCGCCGAACAGGGTCAGATAAAGGCCTTGTGGGCCATGGGATACGACATCGCTCTGACCAATCCAAACGCAGAGCATACGCTGGCAGCTCTTCAGTCACTCGATTTACTTGTGGTCCAGGACTTGTTTCTCAATGAAACGGCGCGGCTGGCAGGAACAGTCTTCCTACCCGCATGTACGTCCTTTGAGAAAGAGGGCACGTTCATGAACTCCGAACGCCGGATCCAGCGAGTTCGCAAAGTCATCGAACCTTGCGGTGAATCTCGCCCGGATTGGGAAATTATTTGCCAAGTTGCACGTGAGATGGGAAAGGGAGATTGTTTCGCATTTAATAGTACTAAAGAAATCTGGGATGAAATACGGTCGGTGTGGCCGGTTGGCGCCGGCATTACCTATCAGCGGCTGGAAACGAATGGTTTGCAATGGCCATGCCCCACAGAAGACCATCCTGGCACTAGTATCCTGCACACGCAGATTTTTTCCGATCAGAATCGCGTGACACTTCGCCAGATAGATTTCTCACCGACCACAGAGGAAACTTGCCAAGACTATCCCTATCTGCTCATCACTGGGCGATCTCTCTACCAATTCAATGCGGGGACAATGACCGGACGATCTAAAGCGGCGCAATTCCAGCCAATTGATATGTTGCAGATTTCGCCGGACGATGCCTCGCGGCTTAACGTTCTCGACGGCCAGCTGGTTCGCGTTTGCAGTCGCTACGGTGAGATAATGATCAAAGCGAATATCACCACTACGGTTAAGCCAGGTGAACTGTTCACAACCTTCCAATCGCCCGACGTATTTGTGAATTGCCTTACCAGTCGGAACCGAGACCGATTTGTTCAAACTCCCGAATATAAAGTTACGGCAGTGCGAGTTGAAGTGGTCAGATCATCCTACTAGCTTTGGGTGGGGCCGAACTATTGCTTCGATACTTCTGTGCTGCGGAAATAATCGGCCAAACTCCCCACCGAATCGCCTCATCGTCCGTTCTCACATCTCACTTTACCCAACTGTGTGGTGGCTGCCGACGGTCCGCACGGTGCTGGCTTGCGGCCCCTCGTCACCCAACTCCTCTACAAAAGCGACCTCGGAACCAACTATGAGCGTGTCGAATTTGCCGTTCAGCACGCTGTTTGTGTGATAATACAGTTCGCGATGATCAGGCGTTTCAATGAACCCATATCCGGGCTCAGAGAAGAGCTTGCTGATTCTTCTATGGGCGGGCTCCACATGGAGCTTGACCGCGTTGCGCTTGCGGCGGACATCATCTTCAAGTTGCCGCCTGGCAGAATCAAAGGCATCGCGAATCGCAACGTTGATATTTTCGTAGCTTGGATCGTGTTCGGGCGGCTCGTGCGTTACTACAATTTCCTCGCCCGGTACTTTGATGTCGATTCGCACTTGGCAGATATTGCCCGAAACGTGATGAAGGTGTGGGACATCAACAACCACGCGACAACTCATGATGCGATCGCAGAAATCATCGAGGCGTGCAGCTTCTTCCAAAATGCGACTCTCGATCTTTTCTGAATGCTGCAGATTGTGAAAGCTGATTTGCAAAGGAAGTTTCATAGCTCAATTTCTAAATAGGGGGAATGGCGCGCGGCGGCTTGACGACGCAAACGATGATTTCTTGAGGCAACCCACCTTGATCTCGTAAACGCTGTCCGAAGACACAAATTGTCAGTACTTGGAACATCCCCTCGGTCAAGATCCACTTTGATGTTATCGTGACATCTCTACCACTCCCTCAGTTCGAGCGATTGGGTGATCATTATTTGAGAGTGTGTTCCGAGAAGTTTGCTCTAACGGCACCGATGGCTTGTAGTCCATTTTTTCGACCGACGATTAAGCACCTCTAGCCGGCGGCACACCTCTGCCCAAATCGGCTTGTGTCGCGTATTCTCGGAGAATTTGCACGACCTGCTCGTCCTCCACCGCCGGGTAATCTTGGTAGAATTGTCCAACGGCCCAGAAATCTCGCACCGAGCGAAGGCACACGACCTTGTCACAGTGCTTTTCTAAATCCCTAATACGATCCGCGCGCGCGATCGGGACTGCGGCGATCACCTCAGCAGGCTGCTGCGATCTCACGGTTTGCAAGGCAGCAATCATCGTTGATCCCGTCGCGATACCATCATCGGTGACAATCACACAGCGGTCTTTTATCGGAGCCATAGAACGTATCTTACGTATGCTTTTTCTTCGACGAGCGATGACTGACCGTTGATATTCTTTTTCCTGATGAAAGTATTCGTCTGTAACTCCAAATTCTTGGGTTACATCCTCGTTCACATATATTTCACCGTTTACCGAGATTCCCCCGATTGAGAGCTCCGGTTGATTGGGGGCACGCAGCTTGCGTGACAAGACAACATCCAACTCTCCACCCAGTTCACGAGCCA
>CXWJ01024172.1_pt1 | contig 17389 bp, 15 predicted proteins | sample 590841 | NCBI WGS metagenome assembly CXWJ01 (sample SAMEA3498367, study PRJEB10139) | wastewater metagenome | biome: wastewater treatment plant; material: activated sludge | place: Austria | collected 2015-01-21 | reverse complement strand
CCGATGTTCCCATTCCATACTTGGCTGCCCGACGCACACGTGGAGGCCCCCACTGCCGGCAGTGTGATTCTCGCCAGCGTCCTGCTCAAAATGGGCACCTATGGCTTTGTGCGCTTTAGCCTACCGATGCTCCCGGATGCCTCGCGGCTCTTCACCCCCCTGATGGTCGTCCTGTCGATTGTGGCGATCATCTACGGGGCCTACATGGCATTGGCCCAGGCCGATCTCAAAAAGCTGATCGCCTATTCGAGCGTCAGTCACATGGGATTCGTCACGCTCGGCCTGTTCATGTTCAACATCCAGGGTATCGAAGGTGCCGTTCTACAGATGGTGAATCACGGGATCACGACCGGCGGACTGTTTCTTTGTGTCGGGATGATTTACGAGCGTACCCATAGCCGACAGATTTCTGACAATATCGGGTGNNCTTCCCGGAACCAACAGTTTCGTTGGAGAGTTCATGGTCCTCGTCGGCACGTTTCTCTGGAGCAAGGTTGCAACAGCCTTCGCCTCGCTGGGCATCATTCTGGCCGCCGCATATTTGTTGTGGATGATCCAACGTGTCGCGTTCGGCATACCGGCGCCTCACATGCTGCACAAACTTTCAGACCTCACCCGACGAGAAACGGCGACACTGTTACCCCTGGCAGTCCTGATCTTTGCGATCGGCCTCTTTCCCAATCCGCTTCTCAGCCGAATGCACACCAGCGTTGAACAGGTCATCGCTCGCGTTGTTCCCTCCCCCCATCAACAGCATTCCTCTCGGGCTGTTCTGGACCGGCCAACGCCTTTGCTGAAGAACGAGTTGCTATCGACGCTCGACGCCGTCCATGCCGCAACCGTTACTCCCCCCGGCAGCCTGCCGCTCACGGAATCGGAGGGGGAACGGCCATGACCTTTTCTGCCGCAGATCTCTTCCTCGTCCTACCCGAGTTGTTGGTCATCACGGCGGCCTGTGTCGTCTTCGTACTCGACCCCGTACTACAACCATCCGACAAGGATGGCCTGGTCTGGGTAAGCCTGGGAACACTCGCCGTGTGTATGGGCCTGACGGCATCCCAAATGGAAACGCACGCGTCAATATTTAGCGGCCTTGTCGTCATCGACGCCTATGGAGCCTTCTGGAAACTGCTGCTGTATTTCGTGACGGGGCTCACAATTCTCCTGTCGTACTCGTATTTAAAAGAAGAGCGACTCTATTTTGGTGAGTACTACGGTTTCATGTTGCTCTCGTTGTGCGGCATGATGGTCATGGTCTCCGCAACCGACTTGTTGACAATTTATTTGGGCACGGAATTGATGTCGCTCTGCCTGTACGTCATGGCAGGGCTTAAGCGGAAGGAACCGCGCTCCCTCGAAGCGTCGGCCAAATACTTTGTGCTGGGCGCATTTTCCTCCGGCATTCTCCTCTACGGCATCTCCCTGCTCTACGGAGCGACCGGCAGCACGAGGCTACCGGCGATTGCCTCGGCGATCGCGACCCAGGGGTTTGCCGACCCGTTGCTGTTGTTTTCGACGATCCTGTTGGCGGTGGGGTTCGGATTCAAGCTGGCCGCAGTCCCGTTTCATATGTGGACACCGGACGTCTATCAAGGCGCCCCGACTTCCGTCACAGCATTCATGGCCGTGGGATCCAAAGCCGCCAGCTTCGGCGCATTCCTCCGTGTGTTTGTGGAAGGGTTGGGCGGAGTCAAAGCCGACTGGTCCGCCATCTTCGTCTTACTCTGTCTTGCCACCCTGGTCGTGGGCAACATCGTGGCGCTGGTCCAGACCAACATCAAACGGATGCTGGCCTATTCAAGCATTGCACATGCGGGCTATGCCCTGATCGGTGTCGTCGCCGCCGGACGCACCGACCACTCGTCCGGCATCGCCAGCGTGCTGCTCTATATCGCGCTGTACGCATTCATGACCTTCGGGGCATTCGCTATTGTGGCGATGCTTCGAAAAGGCACGATCGAAGGTGAAGAAATCGAGGATTTCACCGGCTTGGCCAAACACCAGCCTCTCCCGGCACTGCTGATGCTGGTTTTCATGGTTTCTCTGGCGGGTATTCCCCCGACCGCAGGTTTTATCGGAAAATTGTACGTCTTCAGATCCGCCGTGGAAGCCGGGATGGCCTGGCTGGCGGCCATTGCTCTCCTGTTTTCGGCCATTTCAGCCTATTATTATCTTCGGGTCGTCATGGTCATGTATATGCAGGATCCCATTGTGGGAACGGACCCTGTTCCGCGGTTGGTGATGTCCCCAACCCTTTCCATCGTGCTCGCCTGCGCGGTCGCTGGAGTGGTGATCTTCGGGATCTACCCCAACCCACTCGTCAATCTTGCCCTGCACGCCGTGTTGACGCTGAAGTAAGGCCGCTCATACTCTGACTATTTGCTGGCAGGACCGTATGCATGTCATTCGCTTCCTGAGTGAGGCTGTCACATCGTTTTTGCGCCACGGATGTCCCAGCCTCGCTGCCGCGTTGGCGTTCTTCTCGCTGCTCTCATTGTTTCCCCTCGTTTTTCTCCTCTTGTATGGAGTCGGTTTCCTCGTGAGCCAGAATGTGATCGGCGAGCAGTTCATGCTCAGTTTCCTCAAAGGCTTTCTCCCGTCCTTAGGTGAACGATTGGCGCAAGAGCTCCATCGGATCAGTTCCTTGGAGAGCGTCCGGTGGATTGTTCTGCTGTCATTCTTCTGGTTTGGTGGACTTGTGTTCTATGAGCTCGATTATGCGCTGAATGTCGTGTTTCAGAGCACGCAAAAGCGCCACCCTCTTATTTCCACTGCTATTTCCATCGCGCTGCTGGGATCCACCGGCCTGTTACTCTTCACGTCCTATGTGGCCACTCAAGCCATTGCCTTCTTGACTGCCTATGCTCCTCGGCTCTGGGGATTGGATCTCGTCGCCTTAGCCGCACACGACTTTCATCTCACCTACACTCTCCCCTTTGCGCTTGCATTCCTGACGGTCAGCCTGCTGTATCGGCTTGTGCCTCGACGTCGTCCACGGTGGAGAGATGCTATGGCCGGAGCCCTCACGTTCGGTCTGCTGTGGGTTGCGGCCAAGCTCTTGTTCGTCAATTATGGAGATTTTGCGACGGTCTATGCACGGCTTTATGGATCGTTGCTTGAAGTCGTGCTTTTGTTGCTCTGGGTGTATTATTCTGCAGGGCTCCTACTGTTCGGTGGCATCATTGCGCATAATCTAAAACAAATGGCCTGGCCATCACCCTCGAACCCCAATTGATGCCTGACAGCGGGAATGCTGCGATGACAATTGAAGTGCGTCGCGCGATTCAACGGATGGGGTGGCGACGAAGCTGCAGAAAATGCACAAGAGCTGACTGCGTCACGAGTCCGACCATTTCTCCGCCCTCCATGACGATGAGTTGATCCCACCCCTCACGAGCCATGCGCCCCATCGCGTGAACTGCCGGAACATCAGGCGCGATGATCATCGAGTCCGAGAGAGGACGCATCACCTGATCGACCCGACGCCGAGACCAGGCATCCGCCGGCACAGCTCGAATGTCGGGTACGGTCACAAGTCCAAGCAGACGTCGATCGTCCACGACAGGAAATCCTCCATACCCATAGGCCTGGAAATAGCGGTTTACGGCCTCATCAAGCGTGGTTTCCGCTGGAATCGACACAACCGTCGTCACCATCAGGTCTTGAGTCCGAATAGTCGAGATGGACTGACGCAGCACCGCTTGTCGTCGACTCGCCAGCGCTGCGATGTAGAGAAAGATGCCGATCAGTGCCAGCCATCCTCCCGTCCAGACCATCGACGTATCCAGCTCACCGGTTGCCGCTTGCTGAATCCTCCGCAGCCCCCACACTACAAAGATCACGCCAAACCCGAGGCCCGCCACTGCTGCTTGTTTCGTTGCACGATAATAATCTTTTCCCCAGGCCCAGAGGCCCGCGCGCAGGATTCGCCCTCCATCCAGCGGAAACCCAGGAATGAGATTGAACACTCCGAGCTGGAGGTTTCCAAACCCCAATAAGAGTCCGAGCATGACTACCCCACGGAGCGCCTGTTCCTGTTGAATCGCCTCAGCCAGAGCGACAATCGCCAAGCAGCCCCCGCTGATCACGAAACTGACGATCGGTCCTGCGATCGCAATGAGAAACTCTGCCTTGGGAGACGGGGCCTCCTGGCGCATGTGCGCGACCCCGCCGAAGAGAAACAGGGTGATCTGCTCAATCGGAATCCGGTAGGACAATGCGACATAGGAATGTCCCAGTTCATGCAAGAGGACGGACAGAAAGAGGAGCGCCGCCGCGACGGCTCCCATCACCCAATAGCGACCAGGACTGAGTCCGGGGAGAGTCTCCGGCAGATAGTCTGTTGAGAGCGTCCACGTAGCGAGGAGAAACACCAGAAACCAGGACGGATGGATTCGAATGGGAATGCCCAACGCTCGGCCGATTTCCCACGAACGCATCTGCATGTCACACACCGTAACAGCGGGATGGGGAAGGGGTCAATCTTCTCCCTTTGTTCATGTATACTAACGTTCATGAGACGACTGGGTCCAACACGTGCACTGCTGTACCTGCTGCCCCTCATGGTCCTTGAGCTGATGCCTTCAACTCCCATTTTCGCCCAAGTCATCACCGCTGGTTCGCCTCGGTGTCCGGGTGTGGCCCTGACATTCGATCTCTGTCCCGTGCGAAAAGGATCCGGCTATGATCAGCCGTTGATGGACTATCTGATTACCCATCACATCCCCGCCACGTTCTTTATGTCCGGTAAGTGGATGGCCAAACACGAATCGGAAGTGGAACAGCTTCTGGGCCTCGATTTCTTTGAAGTCGGCACGCATGGTGACGTGCACGCCCATCTTCCCATGCACGATGCCGACGAACAGCGTGCCGAGATCTTAGGCCCCGTCACACTGCTGCAGGAACACTACCGCCACCAAGCCAAACTCTTTCGCCCGCCGTACGGCGAATACAATGATGTGACGGTAGCCGTAGTCAAGCTGCTCGGCCTGCAGTTTATCCAATGGAACATTGAATCAGGTGATCCGGACCCGACCCTTTCTGCGGAACAAATTTTCACCAGAGTTTCCAGGCGCGCAAAACCCGGCAGCATCATCGTGTTTCATGCCAATGGGAAAGGCAAGCAGACTCGACAGGTGATCGAGCGCCTCACGCGTGAGACTCTCCCGGCCAAGAAACTTCGCCCGATGACCGTGAACGACCTATTGGATTGTACATCCCAGACCCCATGACGACGTCGGCCATCAGAACCATGGTGCCGGATGATCGGAAGGCGGTTATCCAGCTATTGAGTGATTCTGAACCATGGAACACGCTTGGTTACGGAGCGGATGATTGGAGCCGTATTTTCTGTCCTCTGCCTCAAGGCCGAGATTGCTATATCGCTGAACGTGACGGACAAGTCGCAGGCGTTGCGATCGTGAAGCAGAAGTTTCTCTTGGGTGACTACCTCGAACTCTTAGGTGTCGCCGTCTGGGCTCATCAGAAGGGAGTCGGCGGTCAACTCTTGACGCACATTGAGAGTCTCGTGTTCCAGAGAACCAAGAACCTGTTTGCCTGCGTGTCGGATTTCAATGAACCAGCTCGGGCGTTCTACAAGAAACAGGGCTACCTGGAAATCGGCCCCATGCCGAATTTTTTGATTCCTGGGCACGCCGAGATACTCCTTCGCAAGACGGCGGGACCCGCTAGAAAGAGTTGATGGCTTATGGAAAATGGCGAAGAAAGATACATTCTGTGATTCCAGTCCCTACCATTGGCGATATGCTATCTGCTATAAGCTCCTCTCATGAAGGTCACCAAACTGCTCCATACCCGCATGCGGGTCAGCGACCTGGATGAAACCATCCAGTTTTATACAAGCGTGCTGGGTCTTGAGGTCATTGAACGGAAAACATCTCCTCGTGGATCACACCTTGCTTTCTTAAAGGTGCCCAACAGCGACGAGCTAATCGAACTAACCAGTTTTCCTCCTAGCGGGCCAGTGAAGGTGCAGGAAGATCTGGTCCATCTGGCCTTCCAAGTTGACAATCTCGACGAGACAATCGCCTCGCTCAATGCCATAGGGGTCAAGATTACCGATGGCCCAACGAAGACTTCTTCCGGGAGCCGGTTTATCTTCATCGATGCGCCGGACGGTTACGAGATTGAGTTGATCGAACGGCCGGCAGGCGTGAAGATCGTTTGATATCCATGAAGCCTCGCTCGTTCCCTCGATCCTGGGTTCCAGGTTTCACCTTCACCGTTTCACGTTGTGCAGAATCCTCAAACTCGAACATGAAACCGGAAACCGTTGACTGATATGCTTCACATTCCACGAACAACGAGATACGGAGGAGAAGAATGAAAAACGGGTTTTTCCGCGGGCACGGGCTGGGCAACGATTATATCGTGATGGACCCCAAGGAACTGACCTTCAAACTCTCGCCCAAGAACATCAAAGCGGTCTGTGACCGCCATTGGGGGCTAGGCAGCGACGGGATCCTAGCCCTGGTTCCCTCAAAAAAGGCAGACTTTGGGCTGCGCATTTTTAATCCGGACGGCAGCGAAGCCGAGAAATCAGGAAACGGGCTTCGTATTTTCGCCCGCTACCTCCATGCGACCGGGAGGACCAAGAAGAAATACTTCACGGTCGATACAAAAGGTGGGAAAGTGACAATTGCATTGCATGTAGACCGGCATGGCGATGCGGCAGCTGCAACCGTTGAGATGGGAACCGCCACCTTCAAGCCTGATGCACTCCCCTGCTCATTGGACGTGCCCGAATTGATTCAACAACCGATTGAAGCAGGTGGAACTCCCCTGACTTTTACCGGCGTGAGCGTCGGAAACCCCCATTGCGTTGTCTTCAAGCCGGCGGGAGGATCCTGGTCGCGCGAAGAGCTCTTGACACTTGGGCCGACCCTTGAAAACCACACGCTGTTTCCCAAACGAACCAACGTGCAACTGGCCGTTCCAACCGGACCAAAAGAAATCTTCATTCTGATTTGGGAACGTGGAGCCGGAGAGACACAGGCCTCCGGTTCATCATCCTGCGCGGCAGCAAGCGTAGCGGTACGTCTCGGGCTGGTAAAGAGCCCTGTGACGGTGAAGATGCCAGGAGGCACGCTGAATATCGAGGTGGCCTCTGACTTTAACCTCACCATGAAGGGACCAGTGGCCGAGGTGGCGCGAGGCGCCTTGAGCCCGTCGTTTGTCCGCACGTTGAAATAACAACCGTCCAGCAAATAGCTGTCAGCCATCAGCCCGATTGCGGTCTCGAAATTGCTCGCTACTCCTTCGCGCCGTACAATGTACAGAATCATCCCATTGTTTCTCTCACCTGAAGGCTGTTAGCTGATGGCTGCCTCATCCGATTTCCAATCTAAACTCGCGCATCTCCCCGATCAACCTGGCGTCTACCTATTCAAGAACGAACAACGAGACATCATTTACATCGGGAAAGCCGCAGTACTCGCCGACCGGGTCCGATCGTATTTTCAAAAGAGTGCCGACCATAGCCCCAAGACTAGTCTGCTCGTCAGTCAGGTGGCCGATCTGGAAACGATGGTGACTCGATCAGAGCTCGAAGCGCTGATTCTCGAAAGCAACCTGGTCAAGCGTCACAAGCCTCGTTTCAACGTCGTGTTGCGGGACGATAAACAGTATCCCTATGTGCGGTTGCCGATCAAAGAGGACTTTCCTCGACTGTCGATCGTGCGCCGCGTGCAAAAAGACGGCGCGCTTTACTATGGCCCCTATACCCCAGCGAACGCCCTGCGAGAGACGTTGAAAGTCATCAAGCACGTCTTCCCGCTTGCCACCTGCACGATCGACATCGATGGCACCGCCGACCGCGCCTGTATCGAGTTTGAAATCAAACGATGCATGGCACCCTGTACTGGTAATCAGTCGAAAGAGGAGTACCATCAGATCGTCAAACAGGTCCGCCAGTTTCTGGAGGGCCGTGACCACGAGTTGCTGGACGATCTTCGGGCCCGCATGGAGGCCGCATCGGACCGGGAGGAATTCGAGGAGGCCGCACGGTTACGGGATCGTCTCTTTAAGATCGATCGGATGCTGGAGAAGCAACGGATCACGCAAACTTCAGCCGCTGATCAAGATGTGATCGGCCTCTCCAGACAAGGCGCAGCCGTCGATCTCCAGATTCTGTTCGTGCGCGGCGGCTTACTAATTGGGCGGAAAGATTTCTTCTGGCCTCAGTCGGCTGATGCGTCGGACGAGGAGCTCGTCCGCTCAGCCATCGAACAATTCTATAATAAGGATGGGCAACCCCCGAGAGAACTGCTCATCCCAACCGACCTCGAAGACGCGGTACTGATTCAGCAATGGCTATCCGAGAAGCGAGGCGAATCGGTACGTGTGTCCTCGCCAGAGCGAGGCGCCAAACATCAACTCGTCCTCTTGGCCGAGGAGAATGCGGCTTCGGCGGTGGCTAATCATTTACGTGACGAAGAACGTGACCGGCAAGCCGGTGAGGAACTGAAGCGGATGCTGCGACTGGATCAGCCCCCACGTCGCATTGAAGGCTTCGACATCTCCAATACGATGGGCAACCAATCAGTTGCATCAATGGTCGTCTGGGAAGACGGGCAGATGAAGAAAGCCGACTATCGGCGGTTCAAGATCCAAACCGTCCTGGGCGCCAACGACTTCGCCAGCATGAAGGAAGTGGTCACACGTCGCTACGGCGAAACCAATGGTGAGTCTGGTCGAACTATGGAGAGTCTGGCCCAACCCGATCTGATTCTCATCGACGGCGGATTGGGTCAACTGGCGGCGGCGCTCGAGGGACTCAAAGCAGTTGGGCAACAGGGCATACCGATCCTCGGATTGGCCAAGGCCCGTGGCGACAAAGAAGAGCGTGTGTTTCTGGCAGGGAGAAAAAATCCCATCGCGCTCAAGCCGCAATCTCCCTCCACCCACTTGCTCCAGCGCATCCGCGATGAAGCCCATCGCTTCGCGATCACGTTTCATCGGAAGCTACGCGGCAAAGCGCTGGTCAGCTCCAAACTCGATCAAGTCATCGGAATCGGTGAGATCAGGCAGAACCAGCTCCTCAAAAAATTCGGCAGCCTGGACAACATCGCTCAAGCGACAGATGAGCAGTTGCGTGAAGCAGCCGGTCTGGACGCCAAAACCGTCGCCGAAATCCGAAAAGTGCTCTCATGAACCTCTCGTTGGACCTGCATGATGCATCACGGCTTGTCGCAGGCGAGCTGAGAGCTGACAGCATCGCTCTGATGAGGAGCGAGCCTGCCCATTGCACCAGCGCATCCACGACCCGACAGAGTTGCGCATGGATCATATTCGTGAGAACTGCTCCTTGACCGACACCGTTCCAAGATGGACAATTGCGTAGTACGTTTCGTTGACGGTAGAATTCACGTTGTCTATGATTGTCCCGGGCTCATAGATCCGGTGCTGATAGACTCCGTCGAGCCCCAGCACTCTAGTAGAATGCTGAAAAAGTCCTCCAGCGGCGTTCTCGCATCACTCAGAGGCTCGACGTACCGAAGCGTACGCCTNNAGACCAGAATCTCGCCTCCTTACCCTCAGTCAATCCATCTAAGAACCTCCCGCTGTCTCAATAGAGAAATTCTGTGCCGATCGAAATAAGATCGTCCGACAAGGAAATAGCCGGGGATTTACCGGCGAATCGGAAATCGGGATGTCGGTTCCCGTATACCCGAGGGCGGCGTGGGCTGCCACATCCCAAGGGGACAGTCCGGAGGAATCGATCCCTGTGTAGGTACTTCCGTTCTGGATCACCGGAACCGACGTCCATTGTCGGGGTTGAGGCAAACTTGCTGCGCCTGAGAGGTGCGGGTCGAAGCTCCTGGTGGATTTGCAGCCGAGACATTCGACCGTCGAGTTCGAATGTTCATTCCAGTCCCTCGATTCCACTTCGCTTCAATGAGCCAAGGCGAGACCTCGACACGTCCATAATTGACAGCTCACGGCGCCTTCAGCTAGAACTGCCTTCTTCCCTGTATATTCTCATCGTGACGATAGGATGAGAGCTACGACCAACGAATCGTTTCGGTATTCTCCGAAGAGTTATCGCTGAAAGGCACGTATGCCTCAAGATTTCGCAGCGACACCCGCAGATGCGGTTCAAACTTCCGGTATGCTTCGATTCATACTGCAGGCCGTGTGCAAGTCTGCAGAGATCTGTCGATATTGGGATCAGCCGGCTGCGGGAGCCGCCACCGCATTCGAGGAAATGACCTTGTTGGACAAGATGTACTGGGTCTACAAGTGCGCACACCCGATCATTCGTCCGGAGCGCGGCGCCACCGTCGGCGCTCTATGTGGCGCCGACAACGTGATCCAATTGCCCGAGGGCTTCGAACTGGAGCGCTCCATTAGCTTCGCCGCGGTGGGGGATTTGATACCGGGAAACGGGCTCGAACACTCCAAAGGGGTGTTGTACGAACATGTCGCTGACCTGATCTTCGACCGCACAATTTCCTATGCGAGTCTCGAGTCTCCGCTGACCTACCAGGAGCGGACAGCCGAGGTCATCAGCGATAAGGAAAGCCCGATCGAGTGTTGTTCGCTTGAGCAGTTCGATGTCATCAAAGGTCACGAAGGCAGGCACCTGACGGTCGTCCACACGGCCTCCAATCACATGTTCGATATGGGCGCAGAGGGTGTGCACGCGACGCTCGATCAGTTCGCGCGGGACGGCATTGTCGACATCGGTACGAATCGAGATCCTTCACAATATGGCAAGGNNGGAAAGATCCTGGAACGAAACGGAATCAAAGTCGGATTCATATCCGCCGCATTCGGGCTGAACGGCAGGAATCCGCCGGAGGATCAGGCGTACCTGATCAATGTCGCCAAATTGCTGCCGAAGCGCGGCCCCTCCGATCTATCGCTGCTGAAACAGCAGATCGAGCACTGCCGGGAGCAAGGCAGCGATGTCATCATCGCGTCCTTGCATTGGGGCTACGAATTCGAATTTTTCCCACGCAAACGACAGATCGACATCGCGCATACCTTGATTGAATGGGGGGTCGATGCGCTGATTGCCCATCATCCCCATGTCATCCAGCCGGTGGAGTATTACCGACCACACCGTGCCCCGGATCGGCTTGCGGTCATCGCGTACTCACTCGGAAGCCTGCTCTGGTCGTATACTGCCCCGCACCTCGTGCTGAGCGCCATCCTGAACCTGTCGTTCGCCAAGGGAACGTATCGAGGCCGGCCGACGACCTTTATCCAAAGCGCATCGGTCACGCCGGTCTATCGTACCCATGTCCGGAATGGCGACCGAACCCTGACCAGGATAGAGAAGCTGGATCACGGCATCGGGACGCAGCACAACGACGAACAGACGCGATACGTTACTGAGATCCGACGCTATGCCGAGCTGGTGCTCGGCGGCACGATGACGGAGATGCACTCACTGCATCAGTAGATCAGGTTGAGATTGAACGTCCCCATGTGGGACCACAGTTGATACGTACCGTCGACGGTGGGGTTGATATTGCCCGTGACAGACCGAGCTTCATGGATAAATGACAGATACGCCACCGAGGTTCCGATGCCTTTAGGATAATACCATTGGTCTTCAGCCCCTCCACAGGGAATGAGCCCCAGAAAATGACCACCTGCCCGACAAAGGGCGCCTGTGCCAAACGTCAGACCATGGCTATTCAGACTCGCTGCGGCCGGAGCAAACGTCCTGTCTGGGCTTGGATTTTCCGTATAAATATAGCCGCCGCGCAGGGCGACCTCCCAGTCGGGCAGAATGCTCGGATGCAGCCATTTGTATTCCGTTCCAAACATAAAGACCGGGCTGTTGCGCCAGTTTTGTGGTTGAGGGAGCGAGCCGCCTGTCGATAAGTGGATATCAAGGGATCGGAATGATTTCCACCCGACATAGTCGATATCGAACTCGAGCTTCCACTCGTGGACACGGTCCCGCACCGGCCAGACAGCGACACCAAGAGTAAATATTTGCGGAAGGGTGACGGGAATTCTGGTTTCGGCCGCTGCAGCTCCGTTCACGAGAAACTGCCCTGTTAACTCCGTCCTTGCCTGACTTCTATATTGCAAGCCGACATTGACAAGAGGCTTCCCATCTTGGTTCCGGAACGGAGTGTAGAGCAGACTCAGATTGAAGCCCAGTGCCGTTCCACTCCCATTGACTTCGACCGGCGTGCCGGCTGGAATGCCTCCTCCCCCAGGCCAGTTGAATTTTTGTTCGAGATGGCCTTCTCCGATGAAACTGGCGAACGTATAAATATCCGCTCCCACCCCGATTGAAAGTTGATCATTGATTTGATAAGCCACAGTGGGTTTAATGTCTAAGAGAGGGATGGCGGCTGATGTGACAGCCGTTTGAAATGGGCCGTCGAGGGGATAGTGTGCCTGGAGCGCGTACGGGGTCGTGATCCCCAACGCAATGACCATGTTGCCCATACGGCGGAATCCCAGGTCTCGAAGATTGGCCGTGACGTACGATTGAGTTGGGAGAGGCCAGGCAATAATACTGCCGAAATCTCCTTGGGTGTTGGCACCGGCCGGACTCGCAAACTTGACGGATCCTCCAACCAAGTGCGTATTAAACAGCATCTGGATGCCGGAAAGTTGGGTCATCCCGGCGGGGTTGTAATGGATCGCGGATGCATCGTCGGCCTGGGCGCTGAATGCGTTACCTTGGCCTGCAGCGGCAGCACCCTGCGGCTGGAACCGAATGGCCTGAGCATCAGCACTCGTTGGTGTACAAACCAAGCATGAAAGGGTTGCGACCAAAAAAATCCACACAGACCATCGTGCGTCCATATACCTGAAACTCCTCGCTTCCTCGGCACCCCTATCCCTCGATGGAGGCAACCATCTACCGTGACAGTAGAGCAGCGTACAGCCCTATGCATAGATACATTAGGACCTAATCATCACATTTGGACGTCTCTATTGATATTTTGATCAACTTTCTGGCAGGTTAAGCCGCTAAAGTTGGTCCCCCCTACAGCCTAGGAGGCTCTTCGATGGCCCACGCACAAACACAACAGCCCTTTCCACGCGCAACGTTCGAAAGCCTCTCCAAGCCTGAGTGCGAAAACTTCATCGAGATACTCCACTATGTCATGCAAGCGGAGACTCCCGACCATGTGCGGGATGTGCTTATTCGCTTTCAAACGTATTTCTCCTTCTCAAAAGCCCTCGGGGGCTTGGTGCGACTTGGGCCCAATTGCACATTCGCCGGATTCGGCAATGTAGTGAACGCCAGTTATCCTGATGAATGGCTCTACATGTACTGGAAAAATGGGTTTGCGGAAGTGGATCCGGTATTCCAGTCTGCGCTGAGGTCGCCGGGGACGCAGCATTGGCAGGACATTTATCAGAACATGTCTTCTGAAAAGGAGCAGGAATTCGTTGCCACTGCGCGCCAATTTGGATTGTGTGACGGTATCACGACTGGCTCGGTTGATCAGGCCTGCAGCATAGCCACCTTTTGTTCCTTTGCCAGCGAGCAATCACTTGATGGCAAGCGGTTGGTTCCGCTCGTCGAATACTTGGGGTATTACATACACATGGCGCTTCTCCGAACTGCCCCGAAGGCGGCTCCGGCGACCAATCGATGCGTCAAGGAGCTTTCCTCTCGAGAAGTCACGATCCTCAATTGGATGAAAAATGGGAAGACCAATTGGGAGATCGGCAAGATTCTTGGTGTGAGCGAACGGACTGTCCGATTCCATATTGAAAGCATCTTCTCGAAGCTCCAAGTGACGTCTCGTTCTCAGGCCGTCGCAACGGCCATTGAACATGGACTCCCGGCCCTTCATGGACTACCCTCTGCTGTATAGAGATCCCGTGGCAGCCTGGCAGGGACACTGTGGATATGTATCTCCTGCCAAGGTCACCTTTGCTCATGCTGCACGTACAAGCTGTCGGTCTTTGACGAATTCACTGTACCCATCCCACTCATTCCCTGCCGGAGATGGCCTCTGAGCCGAACCGAGGACTGGGTTGGTCGTTGTGAGCCACTCAAGCATCGCCGGACGATCTCGTTCTGCTTGAAGACGAAATTCTTCCAGATCCAACAATCCACCGACAGACAGGACGTGAGCCGGCGGCAATGCAACTGCTTCTCCAATGGCCCGGCATGGCCATCCCATCCGCTGCACAACCTTTAACAGTCTATGTTCCACCACCATGTATGTGTACCGAACCGCATGCTGAAGGCACCATTGATACATACCTTTAAACACAGTTTTCATAAGCTGAGCCGAAAGCCCGCGATCGGCAATCTCCGGATCAATCGCCAGTCTGGTGATCTCAGCCGTATCGGTCTCCTTGCGAACGTGATGCCGTCCCACGAGACAGGCACTGAATTCGCTCTCCAGCATGAATGGGACCGGTGCATGAGTCATACGAACTAATCCGAGCAACTCCTTTCCGTTGTTAAACACCCCGATCGACGTACTCCACGCGTCATAGACATCTGTTTCGAGTCGGTCCGCTCGCTCCGGGACCCACTTCAACCGTTCGGCAAAGACACGATGTCGTAATTGATACGCCTTCACTATCTCGTCCTTGGTCTCAATGGTCTTGACGAAAACATTTCCTTCTGAAAATACAATGTTGTGTACTGCCTGATCAGCGAGAACCGTCATGACTACCTCCCTTTGGACTAATCTGTTTGTGCTGAAAAGTAGGGCTGATTGCCCACTGAAGGAGGCGGATGGTTTCATCTCCGACCGCAGACGTCACCTGGCGGACCCGCCAGGTGCATTCCGCAGTCCGAAGGTGTAAACCTTCACGTCAGTGCGTCATGGCTGTAATCAGAACAACAGGGTACTGTCAGTGGTGACCTACAAGGAGGGGTTGTGACCGAACCAAGAACTCAGTTCCAACTGTTACAGGGCGGGCTCCTGACGACGTCGGCGCTTTCACAGAGCAAATCTGATCGCCTGACTCGTCGATCCTTCGGCATAAATGAATTAGAACCCTGCGCGGGAGAATTGACGACGGTATTCAAGGCAAGAGAACGGCGCTTACACCAGCTCTTGGAAGATCGCTCCCGTCTCGGGCGTGACTTGCATGACTCCATATTGCAATCACTGTATGCCCTTGGACTCACTATTGAATCCTCATATAGACTTAGGCATACTAGCGATGTGGAAACCTATCAAACTCCAACAACAATCACCGAGCAAGTCAACCGACTCATTCATGAAATCCGAAGCATGATCCGCGAACTGGAGTCCGACACCATCCGGGAGTTTGATTTATCCTCGGAACTCACTGCGCTCCAATTGACCTATGAGCAAACAGGACATCTGGATGTGAAATTTGATCTTCAGCGCCACGCCATCGAGATGCTCACTCATGAAGAAGAACGGGAGATTCTCAATATCATTCGTGAAGCACTCAGCAACTGTGCCCGCCATGCCCAAGCCACCCAGGCCGTGGTCTCCATTCGCATGAAGGACACACGAGTCCGAGTCAGTATCCAAGACAACGGGATTGGCTTTGCACCGGTTCCAGGACCGGCACGTGGGTACGGACTGACTAACATGGAGACCCGGGCCAAGAAGCTCGGCGGGACGTTACGCATTCAGTCGAAGACGGGAAAAGGCACGCAGATCACGGCAGAATTTTCATTGGAACCCTTACTGACATCCATATGAAACAACCACAAACCAGTATCGTACTGATCGACGATCATGAGATGGTCCGTAGAGGACTCCGCGCCCTGCTTCACCTTGAAGCAGATCTCGCCATCGTGGGCGAAGCGGCAACGGTCGCCGGCGGTGTGGGCCTTGTCGAGCAGCTGACGCCTCAGATGGTTTTGCTCGATGTGAAACTTCCTGACGCGACGGTCACCGAGGCCATCCGCCGCTTGCTGACCGTGTCACCCAAACTGCGAATTCTGATTCTCACGAGTTATGCTGAAGACACAACCGTCATGGCTGCCGTTCAGAACGGCGCCCATGGCTATGTACTCAAGGATGTCCGCATGGACGACCTGATTCGGGCCATTCGCACGGTGGCCTCGGGACAGGGCTATCTTGATCCCCGCGTGACACAGCAAGCACTGCATTGGATTCGGACCAGCTCACACTTAGGAGTCACTTCCCAAGGAGTCTCTCGACTTTCTCCGCAGGAGCGCTTAATCTTGCCGCTTTTGGCAGAAGGCAAAACCAACAAGGAAATTGCGGTCCAACTGCGCCTGAGCGACAAGACCATCAAAAACTACCTGGCGAATATTTTTGACAAGCTCCATGTGAAACGGCGTACCGAAGCTGTGGCTTGGTTCATGAAGGAGTCTCATATCCCCGCTGTGAGCCAAAGCCCGAAACTCTAACGTTCCTGCGACCACCACAGTTCTTTCGTTCATCTCTCGCTGCGAATATTGCTGTCTCTATCCCCCTCTGGTTTTGTCAGACCGGCAGGTCCTATACTATCCTCCGCTTTCTGTGACCTTTGATTGCAACAGGACTGACACCGGGACTGCGTCTGGACTACCCAGAGGTTTCTATTCATGAGTTTACCGCCGGGGACCGACAGTTCAACGATCAACGAGGTTGCCCAACTGCGCCACCAGGTCCTTGAGCTACAGCAGGCGCTCGTTCATGCAAAACAAGGCGCTCCCTCACCGCAGACTACGGCACTCGGGGCTGCCCAAGTGGGGACATGGGAGTGGGACGGCAGGACAAATCGGGTGATCTGGTCGCACGAAACGGAACGGATCTTCGGCCTTCCTCCCGGCACATTCGATGGCTCATATGAAGGATTCTTTGCCCTCGTGCATCCGGATGACCGCCATTGTCTCAGTGCGGCCATTACAAAGGCCGTGCACGACCATTCTCCCTACAGAGTAGAACATCGCATCCTCACCCCTTCCGGAGCCGTTCGGTGGGTGGCCTGCCGTGGTCGTGCCACAGGCGGCGAGCATGAGCCGGCGTCGGGCATGACGGGGACGGTCGAAGATATCACTGCTCGTAAAGAATTCGACCACACCCAGGAAGCTCTCCGAGAAACCCTGGAAACACGTGTCCGAGAACGAACAGCCGGATTGGAACAGGCTGTCCATGAACTGACGACTGAAATTGCACGAAGGCAGCAGGCTGAGTCGGCACTCAAAGCAAGTGAACAACGCTACCAATCCCTCTACGAGCACAACCCCTTCATGTATTTCACTCTCTCCTCTGACGGCACGATGCTATCCGTCAATAATTTTGGAGCGGATCAACTCGGATACCAGAAGGATGATCTCATCGGCCGGTCCATCCTGCAGCTATTTGACCGGAAAGACCACCAGACCGTGCTGGGACAGTTGATCGCATGCGCCACCAGTCCCTACACCGTGTTTGAGTGGGACATTCAAAAAATCCGGAAAGACGGAGTCAGGATATGGGTCAAAGAG
>CXWJ01030373.1_pt1 | contig 17404 bp, 18 predicted proteins | sample 590841 | NCBI WGS metagenome assembly CXWJ01 (sample SAMEA3498367, study PRJEB10139) | wastewater metagenome | biome: wastewater treatment plant; material: activated sludge | place: Austria | collected 2015-01-21 | reverse complement strand
GATCTATACGGTGATGTTGTTGATCGCACTATTGGCGCTCGTGTTCAGTTGCTTGGTGTTGCTGCTGGAATGGTCTCGTTACAGTTTCCAGCACAAGCCGCCGGCCAACTTACGTGCTGCGTGGATCGCCGCGCCGGCCCAGATTGAAATCAGCTAGTTCTTCCTTCCATCTCACGAAAAATCGCGGTTCTTATGGCTCAAGCCGAACTTCTAACACCGCCCACATTACGTTATGCGGCCGCGAAGCCGAAGATGACGATTTACTTCGTGCTATTGATCATTTCGTTCGTAGCGATGTTAATCGCTTGCCTGATCATGTTCTTGGAGATTAAGCGCTTCGGCGGCTTTGGCGCGGTGCAAGGAACCGCTGCGGTCGAGCGCGTGGGGCAACCGGTTCTCGCGGTTTGTGCAGCGTCGTGTTTGGCGAAAACTGCATAATGATGCGACGACGCGTGACGATGATTAGCGCGGGTTAGCAGCCGCTTTTGGCGCGGCCGTGCGAGTACCCAGCTCGCGATCGAGATCCAGAAGCGCGGCGGGGTCTTTTTTGACCAACTCGAATTTAGCAACAATCGCGCGGGCAGTCCGCTCTTCCTCGACTTGTTCCTGAATGAACCATTCGAGTTCTACCAGAGCGGCAAATGCTTTTTCCTTGTACGCTAACTCATAGAGAGCGTTGATTTGCGTAGTGACCGTCTGTTCCTGTTCGAAGGCTTTCGTGAAGACTTCCGGCACTGAAGCGAAATCCACCTGCGGCTGGGAGATTGGCAGTAGCTTTACGCGACCATGCCGCGCAATGAGGAAATCGTAGAGTCGCATGGCATGGCCATATTCTTCTTCAGCCTGCAAACGCATCCAGCGGGCACAGCCGATGAACTGTTGATGCTCGCAATAGGCAGACATAGAGAGGTAGCTGTACATAGAGAACAGCTCGTTGTTGATTTGTTCGTTGACGGCGGCCTGCATGATCTCATTGAGCATCATGGATATGTTCCCCGTGGTTGAAGTCGTGCGCGCGATGTGTTGCGCGATTGGTTATCAGTGAAGTTTGCGTGTGGGAATGAATTATAGGCATTTTCGGCCGCCCGCCATGAGGGACTGCGGCAGAAGCGAATAAAAAAGGACTCGGGGACGTTGGTCCCGAGTCCCAGTCTCAAAAAGGTCGAGGGTCGAGAGCCGAGGATCAAGGGCCAGCACTCTTCTGGCCCTCGACGCTTGACTCTCGACCCTCGACGACTACTGGGCCCGACTGGAGTTGAACCAGCACGCCCTTGCGGGCACAAGGCCCTCAACCTTGCGCGTCTGCCAATTTCGCCACGAGCCCGAATCCCCGCGGCAGAACCAAATTCGCCGCGAATATGCAAGTCTACTCGGCCCGCGGCGCGCGTCAAGCGATGGTTGAATTCATGCTAACATCAAGAGCATGCTGTTTTGCGGGAAGCTGCTGGCCTAGAATGGAGAGCACTGTTTTCCTGTGCATTCTGCGTCAGTGGCCTTTCCGTCTCCCTCCGATTCATTGCTTTCGAGATGCCGTCTCAACCAGCGCCAACCGTAATCGCCGTGGATATCGGCAATAGTCGGATCAAACTGGGGCGGTTTGATCGGGGGGGGCAATGCGCGAATCCGGCTCCTAAACAGGGTTTGCCAATTGCTGGGCCGTTACTCCCGGAGCCGACTGACGAATTGGGTTTGCGGATCAAAAACCGGGCGAGTGACTTCGACATCGCGGCGTTGGCTGAGTGGTGTGCCGAGCAAGTGGCCGAGAGGGCTGCGTGGCTGGTAGCGAGCGTCCACCGCGGCGCGACCGAGCGATTCAAAACGGCGATTGCGGAATTGTCTCAGCAATCCGCGCGGGGTTGGACCGTGCAATGCCTGACCTATCGCGATTTGCCACTGACGATTCTGGTGGACGAGCCGGAGCGCGTGGGGATCGATCGACTGCTGGCGGCAGTTGCCGCCGATCGGCGGCGACAGCAGGGGAGGGGAGCGATCATCGCTGATGCGGGCACAGCAATCACGGTGGATCTACTCGACGCCAACGGTGCATTTCGGGGGGGGGCGATTTTTCCCGGAGTGGCGATGTCTGCCCGCGCGCTCGACGAACAGACCGACGCGTTGCCGTTGGTGGCGATCGATCAATTGGATCATCCGCCGGAACCGCTAGGAACTTCGACGGTGACGGCCATCGAATCGGGCGTCTATTGGGGAATGGTCGGCGCTATCCGGGAGTTGGCAACGCGCTTGTCAGCCGGCTTACCAGAGCCGCCCGACGTGTTCTTGACAGGTGGCGCGTCGAACCACGTCGCGGAGTATTTGGCGCGTGGAAGTGGATGGAGGGTTCACCACGAGCCGCATTTAGTGTTGGCCGGGATTGCACTCGTTGATCAGTTGTTGTTGGGGCAATCTTTGCCGCGGCAGAGCGGCAGCCTACGCAAATGAAGCTTGAAAGGCCTTCCTGTGGTGGTGCGACGCAGGTCGTAGAGCTCACGCCAGTGGGCCGCGCGGCAGTCGCCGTGGTACTGGTGGCTGGGCCCACTGCACTCTCATCGGTTGACCCCCTCTTCCAAAGCGTGCGTGGGGAGCCCCTCGCGGAAGTGCCTGTCGGCAAGATGGTGCTGGGTCGTTGGGGCGGGCCAGACGGTGAGGAGCTTGTCGTTTGCCGGCGGACCGAGGACGAAGTCGAGATTCATTGTCACGGGGGCACCGCGGCCGTGCGGGGCGTGATCGAGCGACTCGTGGAGCGCGGTTGTCGGCGGACAATTTGGCAGGATTGGTTGCGTCAGGCGGAAGCCGATCCGATCCGTGCGGCGGCACACATTGCGATTGCTGCTGCGCCGACCGCGCGCACGGCGGCCATTCTGCTGGATCAGTTCGATGGCGCGCTGAGTCGCACCTTGCGTGCCGTACTGGCCGATGTATCGGCTGGTCGTTGGTCGGATGCGGCTAAGACACTAGACGACGTGCTGGCTTTTCGCGATTTGGGGCGCCATTTGACCGCACCGTGGCAGGTGGTGTTGGCGGGACGGACGAACGTAGGCAAAAGCAGCTTGCTCAACGCGTTGGCCGGCTATCAGCGGGCGATCGTTTCGCCGTTGGCTGGTACGACGCGCGATGTGCTGACCCTGAACACGGCCATCGACGGCTGGCCGGTGCAACTGATGGATACGGCCGGGCTAAGTGAGACGGACGATGCCCTGGAGGCGGCGGGGATGGCGCTCGCTGGGAGCGCGCTCTCCACGGCCGATTTGGTGCTATTTGTGGATGACGGGGCGGATTTTTCGCTGGCGCTTTCGACGCGGGCGCCGCAAATTTGCGTGCGGAGTAAGATCGATTTGGTGACAACCACAGCCCATCGATGGAGCGAACAGGAGACGGATGGCGAGAAAAGCGTTTTCTTTACCAGCGCAATGACCGGCGAGGGAATCGACTCGCTTCTCGCCGCAATCGGCCAGGCCCTCGTACCCACCGTGCCGGCCGCCGGAGCGGCGATGCCCTTCTTGGCGGAGCAGGTAGCGGCGCTCGATCATGCACGACGCGCCGTTCACGAGCGCGATCCTGCGACTGCGGCGAATGCGTTGCAATCGCTGCTGTCAAATTAGAGGGCTTCATTCACTCGCTTAACAGTCGTACTAGCAACCATGTTGCGCGGACTAACTTCTGTCGCGGAAGCTAGTTGCGATCAAGCCTCACCGTACCTGGTCCGACCAAGCTCGTTTTGTCGCAGCCGATCAAGTCCCGATTTCTTGAGCAAAAAGCATGACAAATGCGTGCCGGTTATGCCGATGACCACTAGGAGTCTGATTGATCCGATCGTACGGATTGGTTTGATTTTCGGAGATATATTCGTCGCAAGGAGCGATGTTCGCACAGGCGATGCCGACGACGTGTCGGTTGGCATTCGTATGGGGGTTACGCAATGAAGATTGAAATCAGTCGCGCCGCTGGAAAGCGTGTGTTGGAAGGGACGTCCATCAGAGCCACGTTTGTGGCGGCCGGCCTTGGACTCTCCTCGTTAACCGTGTTGCCCCCCACGGTGGCCTGGTCTGCCGAAGTCACTGCCGCCGAACCGGCAAAAGAGGATTCGGTACTCGTGGCTACGCGCGAAGCGCCGACGGCCCAGTTGCCTCCGAGCGAAGGCGTGATCACTAGTGGCGCTTCCACGGACGATGGTTCGGAAACACTTGAACCAACTTCGCAAACTTCCGAACACGCGCCCGAACTAGCCACTGCGCCGGAAACCAAAAGCGAAGATGCCGCCCAGTTTGGCGCCGCGCTCTCGCAAGCAGCCCAGCCCGCCAAAACAGCGGAAGTAAGTAACCAAGATAAAAATTGTGCCGCAGGCAAAACAGAAGCCACCGAACGTGGAAAGGTTCCGTTCGAACCGGCTAAATTCCACGGTATTCAGGCGGGGCAATCGACGAATCGGGACGTAATCGACGCCTGGGGGGAGCCAGCAGAAACTACCACCACGGAAGACGGCATCGTCTTGAAGTACAAGATGGAACCGTTTGAGTCGGTGGAAGTTTTGGTCTCTTCGGAACAAGAACATTTGGTGACCGCGGTGAAGATCGCCCTCTCGGGCGCGCTCGAGCCCTCGCAACTGGCCAAACAACTTTCGCTCAGCGAAATCGATCCTGTGAACGTAACCGATGAACAAGACGTGTTGCTCGGTCAGGCCTTTCCGGAGCGAGGCGTGCTGTTCATGTTCGCCACGAGCGGCAAACCCGCGATCGCCGCGGAAAAACCGGGAGTGACCCACGTGGTCATTCAACTGTTGGACGCCAAGGCGTTTGCCTTGCGGGCCGAAAATCATTTGCACGGCCCCTACCAGAAGAATGTTCGCGATTTGCAGACGGCAATCGCGCTTGAACCAGAATTTGCTCAGGCCCATTGGCTCCTTTCCGAAGTTTATCTTGCCACAGGCCAGGCCGATCACGCGGAGGCAGCATCCGCGGAAGCACTCAAGCTAGAGCCGAAGAACGCATCTTACCAATTACGCCACGCCCAGACGCTCTCGCTCGCCGGCCAGTATGACGAAGCGGTGCGTGAAGTCCGTATCGTGCTGGATGCCAACGACGTGCCTCCGGTGGTTCGGGCGCAGGCGCTCCACGAAATGGCGCGACTGGCTTCCTTGGGCGACGCGCAGATCGCTACCAAAGCGATTCCGTTTGACACCAAGGCGATCGAAATTGCAGATAAGCTGGCCACCAGCAAGAACGTGAAAGAGCGCCGTGCCGCGAAGCAATTGCTGGTGGAAGCCCATCTAGCGATTGCTGAAGAAGTTTCGCGTCAGGCGTTCAACAAGAAGGTGGATAGTTTGACGCAGTGGATCGGTCGCGCTTCGGGCATTGCCGAGGATTATATTAGTCAAGATGGCGGGAGCGTGGAGCTACGGCTGATCGTGGCGCAAAGCGCGCTCGCCTCGCTGGCCAGCTTCAAGCCGACGCTCGACCCAGCACCTTGGGTCTCCGAGGCGGAGGAAACGGGCAAGTTGCTGTATCAGGTTTCGGATGATCCGTTGTGGCAGCAGCATGTAAAATGGGAGATGGGCATCGCGTACATGAACGCCCTCCGCGTAGAGCATTTGCGGAGTGAAACGACGGAAGCATTGCGGCTTGGCCAACTAGCGATCGAAAACCTAGCCGACGGCGCCGCTTCTCGCCAAGCCGTTCATTCTTCGGAGCAATTGGTGGGGCAAGTCTATTTCCAAATGGGCGCTGTGCAGGCGATCCTGGAAAAAGACCATGAGAAAGCGGCTCAATGGTACGATAAAGCGGCTCCGCTGTTGAGCGCGCCGCGCCCCGTTTCAGAGCTCTATTCGCCGCGCCGCGAAGGGGAGATGCTGGTGAGCATCGGTGTCACGTACTGGCAGCTCGGCCAACAGAGCCGGGCGTTGGAAGTGACTCGCGCCGGAACGGACTTGATCGAACTGGCGGTTGAGGACGGCATCTTGGCGAAGTCGGCGCTAGTCGCCCCGTATGGCAATTTGGCTACGATGTATCAGCAGCTTGGCGAAGACAAAAATGCTGCCAAGTACGCGGACCTCGCCAAAACGGCCGACTCCAACGACAAAGCGGTGCCAACGGCTGCCAGGATGAACGCCAAGAGCACGATTCAAACCAACGTCCAACAGCCGCAAGCTGCAAAGAGTGTGGACGCAGCGGCTGGTAAGACCACGCAGAATCAGCGGAATGTTTCTGGCGCTGGCGGCGGCATGATGAAGCGCCTACCAAAGATGGCCACGCGGCCGATGCCGCAGCAACAGCGGCGACGGTAATATGTGATTCTTCTTTTCAAGAAGAGTTTTGTCAGCAATGCATTTGAGGGGCAGACAGCAATGTCTGCCCCTCAGTCATTTCTGGTCACTTCCTAGCCAAGCCTGGCAAATAGATCGTCGAGTATGGGGGTCGAATCGCTCGCGCTCGATCCAACCCGCCCCAGGATGGACATTCTTGTTCGTCACCGAAGAGAATGTCGTCGATCGCTCTTGTGGCGCGTCTCGATCAGCCCATTCGTGGTCTTGACCTCGCGCAACATCCAAAGTGCGTCATCATGCCGCATTCGATCAGGCTTGATTCAAGTGGATAATTGGCATTACTACTCAAATTGGACAGCCGTTAGCGAATGTGGATAAGATTGCGACGGACGTTTGTTAAGCCGATTCTCTCGCAGCACGGCTACTGTTCGCACCTCACGGAAGGAGGCACTGAATATGAAGAATGTCACTCTTACTCTGTGGGCAACATATGTGGGGACAATATTCGTAGTCTGGCTGATCTGCAGCCAGGTGAACGGCCAACAGGTCGTGTTGGAGTCAGCCGCGCTCGGTGCCACGGGACGAATCGGCGGGGCAAGCGTTACTATCGCTCAGTTTATCGGCTGGCGATTTGAGACAAGTGTGCCATTGTCTGTCGAACAAGTGGGCGGGCACATGTTGGCGATTCCCGAGGAGCCGGGCGATATTTTTGCCGCAATCGTTCATTTGCCGTCGATCGATGCGATGCCGCTCGGGGCGCCATTCACGCCGGAGGAAGTGCTCGCGACGACCACGTTTCGACCTCTCTTTCCCAGCGACGAGGTGTTGACGCCCCTATCCGCCACCCTGCGGCCGGGCGCGTACGCGCTGGTGTACGGTACGGGACAGTTCGGGGCCACAGGGGCTGCCGCAATGCATAACGGTCCAGATCAGCCAGACATACCGCCGACAACGATCTCGTCGTTCATTTTTTGGGGTCTCGCGACTCCGAGTCAGCCGTATGTTTGGCGGACGAATCTGGCCTCGAATATTCGGTTTGTGATCGAAGCGGAGGAAATTCATCTGCCGGGAGACTACAATCTGGACGGCGAAGTGGACGCCGCGGACTATGATACGTGGCAAGCTGACTTCGGCTCGAACATGAAACTGGCCGCCGATGGCAACGGCAACAACGTCGTTGACGCGGCCGATTACGCGGTCTGGCGCGACAATCTCGGAGCAAGCGTCGAGAGCGCGGCCACCCAGCGCCAAGTGCCTGAGCCGACGACGGCCGCGCTACTGGTTGCTATGGCCATGCTATCGATCTTGCGCAGAATTCGATATTCAACTCTACGCGAATGATCGTTTGTCCACCCGATGAATCACTTCGATCCAAATGCGTATGGGCCCGTCTTTGCGCCGCTGCTGGCGATTGACCGCCGGCGGCGATTGGATGAAGGCGTGCCTGACGTCGGCGGACGGCAAGCGTTGTCGGCGTTGACTGTGAAATCGGCCTTCGCGCACACAGCTGTTGCGAATGACGACCAGGCGGCGTGTTGCTTGGCGGCCGTTTGGCTGCTCCACGATTATCTAGATGAGTCCCACACGATCAGCCAGGGGATCGAGACTCCGAATGGCAGCTTCTGGCATGGGATCATGCATCGTCGCGAGGGAGATTTTTCCAATGCGAAGTATTGGTTTCGACGGGTCGGCCGACATCCCGCATACGACGCGATCGGCCAACGTGCGAGCGAACTGGCCGCAGCCCGGCAGGACGTGAAGGCCATCGGCAATCTAACGAGCGGCGGCCGTTTGGATCCGATGGCATTCGTCGATCTATGCCAAGCCGTCGAAGGTGGCCGGAGCGACGCGCGGGAGCTATGCCTCGATCTTCAGCAAGCCGAGTGGGAAGCGTTGTTCGATCATTGCTACCGGGTCGCTGTGGATTCTTGATGCGGCACGCGCGATGAGTTTTGCAGTTGCTCGGGCCGTCTCTCCCAGCCACGGAAAACAATGGCAAAAACAGGCCCCTCTGGCTGTTGCCGCGACCCCTCCGCCCCTTGCGGTCGAGTCGTAAAACCGGATACTTAGGGCTTGCAGCGCGATTCAACCGGCGGGTTTCGCGTACCGACCACCCTACAATTCAACGCAAGAAATTCGCTCAACGAGAAAGGTTTACGATGTCACGACCTGGAGCTGTTTTGTTCAAAGGCACGCCGCTGACGCTGGCCGGCAATGAGGTGAAAGAGGGGCAGGCCGCCCCCGATTTCAAGCTCAATTACTTCGAAGGGGGAATGAAAGAATTGAAGCTAGCCGACTTGAAAGGGAAGCCGACGATCTTGAGCGTGGTACCGTCGCTTGATACCGCCGTGTGCGCGATGCAGACTAAAAAGTTCAACGATACGCTCGGCGCGATGGGAGACAAGATCAATGCCGTGACAGTGAGCCTCGACTTGCCGTTCGCGATGAACCGTTTCTGCGGCGCCGAGAGCATCAAGAACATGCGTGTCGGCAGCGATTACCAGGACCGCAACTTCGGCACCAATTGGGGCACTCTGATCGAGGAGCTGAAGATTGAATGCCGGGCCGTGTTCGTGCTAGATGCCAACGGCAAGGTGGTTCACGCGGAATATGTTGGCGAAGTGACCAACGAGCCAGACTACGAGGCGGCCATCGCGGCACTGCAAGCGGCGTTGAAGTAAGGCAGAAAAAAACTTTGCCATGGCCACTGCTTTGAGTGGTCATACGAAAGGTCTTTGACCATCCAATCGCTACATGCCCACGTCGAGCCGTGGGATGGCACCCGCTGAAATGAGTTTTCGTTACATTATAGAACTGTTGAATCCACAGGTGAGGAATAGTCATGGATACGACTCGTAAACTGGTCGCCGAAGCACTGGGCGCGTTTTTCCTGTGCTTTGCAGGGATTGCTGCGATACTCTCAACCCAACAGCCGATCGCCAGCGGCGCGGGGTTGGTAGGCATCGCACTGGCGCATGGATTGGCACTGTCAATCGCCGTGAACGCGTTCGGCGGCATTAGCGGCGCGCATCACAACCCGGCGGTGACTCTCGGCTTCCTGGCGACGGGCCGCATCGCACCGGCACTGGCCGTGCTCTATATCTTGGCACAACTTGTGGGGGCGACGATCGCGGCGGCAGCTTGCAAGACGATCTTTCCGGTGGAAGTGGTGGATGCGGCCAAGCTGGGCATTCCGTTGCCGAGCGGTCCGTGGGTGTCGCAGAATATTCTGTTGTTGACCGAATTCATCCTTACCTTCCTGCTGATGACGGCCATTTTTGGGACAGCGGTCGACACGCGCGGGCAAGCAGTCAAGATCGGCGGGTTCGGAGTCGGCTTGACGGTGGCGTTCGATATTTTGGCCGGCGGCGCGGTCACCGGCGCTTCGATGAATCCGGCCCGGTCGTTTGGGCCGGCGCTTGTATATGGGCATGATCAACTGGGTGGAGTGCATTGGTGCTACTGGGCGGCTCCGATCGCCGGTGCGGTAGTGGCCGCACTCCTGTATCAGCACGTTTTGTTGGAGAAAGATAGCGATGGGTAGGTTTTTAGTAATCGTCCTGGTGCTGATTGCATTGGGTTTCTTAATCAATAAAGTGGCTAATCGCGAGCCGGCGTTGAAAGTGGAAGCGCCGGCTGCCAAGCCAGGGGCTGAAGCGAAGGTTGACGCGAAGCCGGAGGCTGCCCCCGCGCCGGCAGTTGAGGTGAAGACGAAAGCGCCGGCTGGGGCAACCGCGCCAACCGTAACGGCCCCAACGGAGACGATGCCCGCCGTAACTCCAGCCGTACCAGCCACTCCGCCCGCAGTTACCGAATCTGTCGCTACGGAACCGGCCAAAACAACTGAGCCGGCCGACACGACCGAGAATGCTAAAACCCCACCGGCCGTCGACGCCGGCGAGACCAAGCCTCTGCCGACGACGGAGTTAGCCGCTCCTGCACCAATCACCAGCGAAGAGATCATGATGGGCGCGCCGGAACTGCTGGCGGGTGTGCCGGGCGAGGGTCCGTTGACGATTGAGCAGATCCAAAAATGGCTTGATGATCCCAAGAATCATGCCGTGATCAAACCGTTGTTGCCGCTTGGTTTGGCAGCCGCGATAGGTCAGATCGTTGGCCTCGAAGCAAATCCGCTCACGCGGGCGAAGATTGAATTGGGTCGGCAGTTGTTCTTCGATACGCGCCTTTCCAAGGACAATACCATCAGCTGCGCGAGCTGCCACGCGCCGGAGTTCGGCTACGCTAAGAACACACAGTTCGGCGAGGGGGTCGGCGGTCAGAAGGGCGGCCGTAATTCTCCAGTGGCATACAACCGTATATTGAGTGCGCTTCAATTCTGGGACGGTCGTGCGGCGACTTTGGAAGAGCAAGCCAAAGGACCGATCGCGAACCCTATTGAAATGTCCAACACGCACGAAGTGTGCGTTTCGTACCTTGGTGAGATCCCGGGCTACAAGGTGCAATTCGAGAAGGTGTTTCCCGACGGCGTAAATATCGACAACGTGGCCAAGGCAATTGCCAGTTTCGAACGGGCGCTCGTGACCGCGCCTTCGCCGTGGGATTATTACGAGCAACTGCGGAACTTCGAAAAGGTTTACGCGGATGATATCACCGACCTGGATGTACTCAAAGCGGATGAGCCGGAAGTGTTCGAAGAGTACGTGAAGTTGAAGGCAGCGGCCGATGCGCACCCGATGGACGATAGCGCGAAGCGCGGTGCCGAGCTATTCTTTGGCGAGAAGGCGGGTTGCACGGCGTGCCATGTAGGCGCTAATTTCTCCGATGAGAAGTACCATAACTTAGGCGTCGGCATGGAGGCAGAGAAACCGGACTTGGGCCGCTACGAAATCACCAAGGATGAAAAGGACAAAGGGGCGTTTAAGACACCGACGGTCCGAAACGTGGCGCTAACCGCACCATATATGCACGACGGCTCGCAGAAAACGCTTGAAGAGGTCGTGGAGTGGTACGATAAGGGCGGTCATCCGAATCCGAATCTCGATCCTAAGATCAAGCCGCTCAAGCTGACGGCCGAAGAGAAGGCTGACTTGGTAGCCTACATGAAGGCGCTGACCGGCGAGTTGCCGAAAGTAGAAGCCGGGCGGCTGCCGGAATAGTTCAAGCCGTGACAGCCTTTATTGCATAAAGCCACGGCTACTGCGCGTCTTCGACGCGCGTATTAATGACGCAGGCGTCGATGACTTCGTCGCGGCGAGTCGCATTGCCCGAACCGGGTGCCTTCGGTGAGCCACCGACAGTGAACCCTGTCGTTTGCACTTGGACGTAGTGCTTCATCCAGACCGTGACACCGCGCTTGACGAGTTTTCGCAGCGGCGGAATCAACAGCGCAAAGCCGACGATGTCGGTCAGTACGCCCGGCGTCACTAGCAGCACGCCGGCAACCAGGATCAGCGCGCCATCGACCAGCGCATCTCCCGGCATCCGGTTCGCGGACAAGTCTCCTTGAATCCGCTGCATCACGCGAAAGCCTTGCCAACGGAGCAAGGCGGCGCCCGCGACCGCATCAATCAGCACGATCAGCACCGGGACCCACCATTCCGTCCGGCCGCCGACCCAAACGAGGATCGCCAACTCCAAGAGGGGCACGACGGTAAACAGCAGGAAGAGATAACGGAACATCGGAAGCAATCGTAGGGTTGCGGGCGGGATGGGTCAAATCGCCTTGCAACTGGTAGCGGTGATTGAGGACGAGCCGGAAGAGTCACACGATTCAGGACGTGGAGATTATCGTCGTTCTCTACTGCAGAGGCTAATCTTGTGGGTTACGCCAGAGCGGTGCGATAAACCTTTTCTTGATGTATCCATGAATACAGAAGTCATTGTTGAAACGGCACACAGCACGCTCGCCGAGACCATTTCCTACCCCGAAGTCGTTCAGTTATTGGACGCGGGAGTGGAATACTACCAAGTTGACAATGTCCGATTGCAAAAGACCTTCTACACCGCAGGCGGAGATACGCTTGTGACGCCGATTGCCTACAAAGGGCTACCGCCGGTGGCCGCAGACTTTGATGAGGCAGGCTTGCGAGCCGCCATCTTGGCCAGCCAGCGAGCGGGGCAAAAATACCGCGACTTTACCTGTCGCGCGATGGCTGCGGCGGCTGACACGGCATGAGGAACGTGCTCGCTGCTCTACTTCGGATCTCCTAAATTGTATGGGCACCATGTACCATGATCGATGGATCGAGTAATTTATCTGCGATCGTCTGAGGGCGAAAATAAAATTCGAGAAGGAGTTAGCTCGATCGCTGCGGGAGAGATAGTTCGCGATGACGTGCGAACCCGCGGCACACATCGACGGTCGCTCGACGGCAACTGGACTTACGGACGGACTAATACACTCATGAAATCCTATACACGACAGGCAGTCCACTTTTTGAGGCTCGCCGCTGTGGCTGAACCGCCCGCGCCAGTCAAAAACGCCAACAAAAATGGCGGCTAGATCGCACTCGGTGCCATCCGCTACAATGCAATGCTTGCCATTAGCTCCCTTAGCTCAACTGGCAGAGCAACTGACTCTTAATCAGCAAATGCCTGCCGAAAACCCCGAAGGTTTCGCAGATTCTCACCAGCGCGCAGCTCTGGGCGCAGCAGCAGATGTAAACGCAAGCGCGACTTGCGTCGATCCCCCGCTAAACTCGGCTGCCGCCCGCATCGCCCAGGCCTGGCCGTTTCTTCCACCGCACGTGCAGGAGAGCATCAATCTCCTCGTCGATGCTGCCTTATGCGGCCGCCTATCGAAGAGAGGGCAATCATGACGCCCTCCTTGTCTTCCAGTGCGTCCCTGTCGTCGCTAGCGAAATTGCTCTTAGCCATTCCTGCCGGTCGTCGTGGCGCACTTATGCAATGCGTCATTTCGTTCCAACCGAACGAGACATTAGAGGCGAGCTTCTCCGTCGGGCCGCTCCGCGCGGCGTTTGCCGAGTTTTGGGAAGTAGAGGTCGGTATGGTCGTGCCGGTGAAGGCGCTTCAGGTCATACTCGATCCGCCGATACCAATTGGGACGGTAGTGGAGTTTGGCAAGCTCGGTATCGCCCGCGATGCTGCTGAAATCGAGCTCTTTCTGTCCCAACTCGTACGGCACTTTTGTGAGCGACTGCGAAAGCTCAAGACATCCCAGCAACAGTATCTCTTTGAAGGCCAGATCAAGATACCAGCGATGAATGGCAAGCCGCGAATGGCAGGAAGTACGGTGCAAAATCTGAAGGAGCTAGTTGATCAAGAAAAAAAGTTTCCAACTTTCTACGCAGATCCGCCGTGGAAATATGAGAACGACGCTTCCCGGGCAGCGGCCATAAATCACTACTCGACGATGTCGCTCGATGAAATCTGTGCCGAGCCTGTCCGAGAACTTGCGGAAGACAACGCCCACCTCCATCTGTGGACGACCAATGGCCTTTTGCGCGAAGCCTTCTCGGTGATTGACGCCTGGGGTTTTAAGTTCAAGTCGTGTCTGGTCTGGATCAAAGGCGATATTGGCATGGGAAACTATTGGCGTGTCTCGCACGAGTTCCTGCTGCTGGGCGTCCGTGGCCGCCTCACGTTCCGCGATCGCACTTTGCCGAGCTGGATTCAATCCGACCGCACAATTCACAGCCGAAAGCCAGGTGCCGTTCGAGCATTGATCGAGCGGGCGAGCCCCGGACCGTATTTGGAGCTGTATGGTCGAGAGCAGCTTCACGATTCTGCGTGGACTGTCTACGGCAATCAGGTGGAACCACGATTGTTTTGAGCAGCCACGTAGAAGAATTGATCAGGGGCGAAGTGGCGTAGAGTTTGTTGAGACAGCCTCACGTTATAGTAGTTTGCGGGAGTTTTTCGGGTGACTACCGTACGAGTAGTTAACTCTCGACCGACAATTCAATTGCCAGCGGAGACGACCTCAATGCCATCAGGCTGTGCTAAGCGGCAATAGCGCGTTTCCCATTCCGCGCAGACGGGCTGAACCGGCAGACGTCGAGCCTTCGACAACCATCCATAACCTGTTTTCTGTTAAAATTACTCTCCATTGTGTCATGCACCTTTCAACTAGCGAACTTTTGCATATGAATGTGCATATGAATGACGACGGGCAAAGTCCCGACTCAGCTATCGGTGGCGTAGACCAGCTTGTCGAGAATCAGGAGCTCATACGAAATAATTGCTGTGCTTGAGCACGCCACTCAGAGCGAGAGATTCTCTCGATCGACCAACTTTTTTTGTCGGGCGCCCTTAAAATCTGCGGTTGCAGCGGATTACAATCGGCCGAGTCTCATCTGCCGTTCCACGTTTGACCCGGGCACCGTCAACACCTCAATGCCAAACGATATTCCAGAGCGTCAGAACCTGCCCGAATTTGTCCGTCGCATAGCGGCATCGAGCAGCGCGTACGAAACCGTAAAGTCGACCGGGAAGCTTCAAAGCATCGCGGCCATCGTAGCAGCCGTCTTCGGGTTTGGTGCAAAGGCTTTTTTGCCGGAGGCAACTGGAGCGGCAGCTTTCTTTGCCGGCGCAGTGCTAGTGGCGGACTTTCTTTATTCGGAACCTCGCCAGAAAAAATATCGAAATCTAGGCGCTAGAATTCAGGAGCTATTCGACACACAGCTCCTTTCTATCCCGTGGAATAGCCATCGTTGCCAGTCTCCGCCAGCTCCGGAGGATATAAATCGGCTTGCAACAGATTTCGAAAAGAGGGAGCCGACGGACCGGCTACTTAACTGGTACTCACCTAAGGTAGGCGCTATCCCATTGGAGTATGCCCGCTTCGTTTGTCAGCGTGCGAACATGCATTGGGACATGTCACTCCGACGGGTTTTTGCAGCCATTTTTCGCGGAGCTACTACCGTAATCGTGATATCGGTCATCGTAGTCGCGCTTGCAATGAAATGGGATGCCTCGCAGATCTTCATTTCTCTCGTCATGCCAGTTTTACCCGGCACACTGAAGCTCTTACGTGAGGGAAAGAAGCATAGCGAATCGGCGACTGTCTCAGAGCGTTCAAAACAAATGCTTGAGGCCGCCTGGCAGCGAGCTCTGACCAACGGAACAGATTTAGCGGAAATGGAAGAAGAGGCGCGGAGACTGCAGGATGAGCTTTTCGAGAGACGGCAAGGCGCGCCAACTGTCCCCCAATGGCTCTACTTGTGGTTAAAGCCGAGCTATGAAGAGGACATGGATTTTGGTGCTGAAGAGATGGTCAAGCAAGTTCAGTCAAAAGTAGGTGGGCAGGCTGTGTGAATGACGCTCAGCTCCCGATTCTGGGTGCCATCATGAACAGAGACGTGCAAACCGTTCGGTGGCATCTCACATCCAACCACAATTAGAAAGAATGCGTTTAGTTGATGGTGTGAATGTCTGACGCATTCGGCAATGCTCTGTAAATCAAGTGCCGACGGGGTTGGCCGTTTTTCAGGATGCGTGTGCCAGTCGCCGATGAAGTGCAACTCATCTGCGTGCATTTTCTTAATTTCAGCATTCTCTGCTGCTCGATCAGGTTCGTAGTGCCTTCGTCCGCGGCGATCGGTTCTTCGCGGGCCCGTGGCTTTGCGAACTGTTACGTCCGGACCATCAAACGTTGCAAATAATTGTCCTCCCGCTTCGCGACTCCAAATGCGAAGTTGCCGGTGTTTCAGAAGCTGCGCTATGACTTCATCTGAGATAACGACTTTCGATTCGTCACTTAGCTTATATTCAAGCATAGGTTTTCGTGCATTCCGAGCATTGAGAGTCGACGGGCCATGGGCGCTCTTCGATAAAACCTCCCCACGAACGACTTGATGCGAGCTTCGACCAATCGTCGGTCCAATGACCACCCGTTGCATCGAGTAACGATTTTCGGCCGCACCACATTCTGTGTGTCGAAACCTTAATCTGTCCTAGCAGGCAATCAAGAGCAGCCTCAGCCGCAAGCGCCACAATGTGGGTGAACTCTATCGGCCCGTAAGGCTGAAAGACTGCACCGCATCCAGGTTCCTGAAGTGTCGTGTTTTCGTCCCACCTCGCGACTTTGAGTTTTGGTTCACCGTTGTCCTGAAATCCGCACTGAAGGCACGCACTGTCAACAATTGTGACAGCGTGGCCGGCAACGGCGTGTGGCTCTGCCCATGTGTAAAGGATCGGGATAGATCGTCCCGTTTCAAGATGCCAGGCGTTCAGGGCCCCTTCGGCGGCCCAACTACCCATCGCGGCAACAATTAGATTACAGTTCGTCAAAAAGTCAGATTTAGAAGCAATGAGCTCTTCGCAGCTTTCCTTTGAGCTCCGAAAGTCTTTCGCATGAGGGTATTGCTGGCGCAATCCTTTTTTCAACTCCTCAGATTTGCTTAACCCGATATGGTGAGAACTCAGGGGGTGTCTGCCGACGTTCGGCCATTGTAATGGCTGGGGATCCGCCAGATTGATCTGGCCGATGCCTGCCTGTGCAAGAGTCACGGCAAGGTGGCCACCCAGGGATCCACAACCAAGAACTGTAATTGTCGAGTCTCTCATAAACTCAAAGCGCGGGTCGTGATCGCGCCCGTGAATCCATGCTGCGTCTGCTCGTTCGACGTTCGCACGAGCAACAGCGGCACCACTAAATTTCCTCAAGCGGAGGAGGTCTCGCGGCATTCTGTGTGCGCGAAAGCCGTCAGTTACGCGGCTACGATGTTGAGCTCTCGGGTTAAGGTCCTGGGGTGCTTCCGTGGCAATTGTTGCTGCAAAACACGGCCCTGCACCGGATTCGCCGCCAAGAACCACAAGTGGAAGCTCGTCAGCTTTAAGGTGATTATCGAGGAGGTTCGCTACGCCGACGGACTTGGCGATCTGCACTACATCGGCCCCGGATTTGGGATAAGCCTCCGGCGCCGGAAGCTCTGGCAGCCAGAGGAGTGTTCCTTTCACATACTTTGACGGGTCAGATTTGAAACCATGGGAATAATGGACTAGCCACTTTGTGAGTTGTTCTGGCGACTCTCCGAGAAGATAGAAATTTCGACCGCGCCAGTAGACGAATTGCCGGCTCGGCCCTTCGGGCCGAAGCAGGCTCCAAATATCCCCTCCCCAGCGATCGGCGCCCCAGCCCCAGTACGAGAGGAACTCTCGGCAAAAATCTTCATTTCTTTCGCCTCGAATTAGTTGCTCTATGAGCTCACACGAGTCGCCCACTAT
>CXWJ01002139.1_pt1 | contig 17423 bp, 15 predicted proteins | sample 590841 | NCBI WGS metagenome assembly CXWJ01 (sample SAMEA3498367, study PRJEB10139) | wastewater metagenome | biome: wastewater treatment plant; material: activated sludge | place: Austria | collected 2015-01-21 | reverse complement strand
GCGGCATCCACGGAGACCGGGTCGGTTACGTCGAGGGGGCAGAAGGTCACGTCGCCGCCCTCCCGTGCCAGAAGGCGGGCGGCCTCTGCGCCGCGTCGTGGGTCACGAGCGGTCAGGATGACGCGCAAGCCCAGCCCGGCCAGTTGGCGGCACACTTCCAGACCGATGCCGCGATTGGCCCCGGTCACCAGGGCGATTTTGGGTTCAGCGGCCATCAGACGTAATGCTCCAGGTGGTCGCGGAAATAATCCATCGTCCGCGTCAGACCGTCGCGCAGGCCGACCAACGGCCGCCAGCCCAGTTTGCTGCGAATCTTGCGATAGTCGCCGTAGAAGTCGCCGATATCGATGCGCTTGCGGTCGGCGGGAAAGGGGGTCAGGGCGAACGAGCCGCCGCCGTTGACCTCGATCATCAGCCGGGCCAGATTGATGAGGTTGATCGGTTCGTCGCCGCCCAGGTTATAGATTTGGCCGTCGGCCACGTCGTGGGCAGCCACCATCAGCAGGGCCTCCACCACATCGTCGATGTAGTTGAAATCGCGCACCTGCAAGCCGTCGCCGAAGATTTGCAGTTCGCGCCCCTCCAGCAATTGGCGGAACCACCAGCCGATNNTAGACCATGTGGTACCACTCGCCGGCCAACTTGTTGATGCCGTTGACGTCGGCCGGTTGCAGCGGGTGGCGCTCATCGACCGGCAGGTATTCGGGGCGGCCGTAGATCTGGCGCGTGCTGGCGAAGACGACCTTGGTGGCCGGGTTGCCGTGGCGGCACGCTTCCAATAGGGAGAGCTGGCTGCGGGCGTTGATCTCCAGGTCGGTGTAAGGGTCGATCATGCTGTCGGTGTGGCTGACTTGCCCGGCCAGATTGAAGATGATGTCCTGCCCCTGCACCAGATAACGCAGGCCGTGCTCGTCGCGGATGTCGGCGATGTTGATGCGCACCTGATCTTCCAGCCCGGCCACGTTGAAGACGTTGCCGCCGTATTCGGGGATGAGCGAATCGACAATGAGCACCTCAGCCCCCAGCCCCAGCAGGCGATGGACGATATTAGAGCCGATGAAACCCAACCCGCCGGTGATGAGGACGCGTTTGCCGTTGAAGAAGGTGAGGTGATCGGTGGGGACGGTGGGCATGGGTTAGTGGGTAGTGGGTAGTGGTCAGTGGATGACGCTTGACGGCGATTCGTCGTTTGTTGTTAGTCGTTCGCCATTCAGCCCTTGCCCTTCGCGCCGCCAAACCAGTTGCATCCACAACTTTGTCAGGTCGCGGGCCACCTGGGCCAGGCGGTGGAAGCGGAAGAATTGGGATTTGCCGTAGGCGCGGTGGAAGTGATGTACCGGCGTCTCGGTCAGGCGGAAGCCGGCGTTCTGCACCTTTTTCATCAGTTCGACGCAGATGACGCCGCTGTTGCTGGTGAGTTGCACCCGCTCGAAGACCTCGCGGCGCATCAGGCGAAAGTCGCAATCCACGTCCTTCAGCTTCAGGCCGAAGGCGAACTTGATGATGTATTGGTAAATGCGGCCGATGATGATGCGGTGCAGCGGATCCTGACGCTCGATCTTCCAGCCGTTGATGAAATCGATGTCATCGGTGATCAGCGCGGCCAGATTCTTGAGTTCGCGCGGATCATACTGGGCGTCGCCATCGGTGTAGAAGATCCAATCCTTGGCCGCGCCATAGAAGCCGCTGCGCAGCGCGCCGCCGTAGCCGCGATTGTGCGGATGGTGGATGATGCGCACTTCGTTCGGGTAGACGCGGGCCAGTTCGTCGAGCACGGCCGCGGTATGATCCGCGCTGCCGTCGTTGACGACGAGCACTTCGTAGTCGTCGGTCAATTCGCGCAAGGTCAGCAGGACGGTGATGACCATGCTGCTGATGGTGCCGGCGTCGTTATAGGCCGGGAAGAAGGCGGAAATGCTGGGCTTGTCGGTCATTGGTCAATCGGCTTCCAGGAGTGGAATATTAACCCCAAAACCCATCTCCGGCCAATTGAGGGGAAAGGGAGGCCAGGGTGTCTCACCGTTGTTCGATAACGACGTGGTCTTGTCCGTCCGCGAGCGTCAGCCGTTCCAGCGTTTCACCGTCATAGACACCCACCACCAGCGTAACGGGCGGGCTTTCCGGCAACGTCAGGTGGTGGCGCTGCACGAAGCGGTCGCCCGGTTGCAGGCTGGACGGGTCAACGCTCAGGCCGTCCCACTGGCTGATGATCTGGCCGGTCGCGTCGCGGGCGTGGATGAAGAGTTTTAGTGGCCGGCCGGTGCTCTGGGCCACGTCCCAAGCGGTCAGGAGGATGAGTTCGCCGCCCGCCGGGTAAATTTGTGCGCCCCGATAGGCGAGGGTATTGCCGAATGTGGCCGCTTGATTGGCCCAGGCGAGGTCGGGCGGTTGCGGCAGCCAAAATAACGTTTGCTGCTCGCTGACGATGGCCGGATCAGCCGGTAGCATCCGGCGCAACTCGTCGGGCATGGCGAAGGCTGTCGCCAACCAGCTACCACCCGCTGACCAGACTAACGCCTCGGCGTCGTCGATCCAGCGTACCCGGCGGTCGTTGCCGGGGAGTTGCGCCGTCAACTCCTCTCGCAACGCGCCCGGCGTCAGGCCCGCCAGAGCCAGGGCAAACGGCGGGCCGTCGGCGGCCACTTCGTAGACGCGGATACTGCCGCCGATGACGGCCAGCGGCTCTTGCGGCCAAAAGCGGGCGAACAGATCGCCGTTCTCGCCCAAGAGATGGCCGTGCAAATTGGTGACGCTGAGGGCGTAGCGGCCCGGCGCGGGGTCGCGGGCATCGTAGAGTTGCCGGTTGGGCGGAGCTTGTTCAGGCGCAGGCGACCAGACGGGCAGCGGGATAAAGATCAGGCCATAAGCGGAGGGGTGGGCCGTGCCGAAATAGCTGAGGAACAACGGCTGCTCGTCCCCTTGTTCTTCAGTCCATTGTGCCAGGGGCGGCAGGTCTTGCCCCCAATCGATGTTGCTGTCGGACAAAATACGCCAGTTGCGCGACGGCCCACCGGCCAACACGTTGAAGAACGATATATAGTTGGGCCAGACGACGAGGCTGAAGACCGGCAGGGAAGCGACCAGTACGGCCGCCGCCCGCCGCGCCCGGACGCTCTTCGCCGCCCGCGGCCCCCACAGGCTGACCGACGTGAACAGGATGACAAATGGCAGCATCGGCGCCAGATGACGGTAGCCGATCTGGAACGGCCCGACGAGTGAAACCGCGAAGTAAAAGAGGGGCATCAAGATGAGCATCAGAAAGGATGTCCAATCTATTCCGCTCGGTTGCCGGCGACGAAAAATAGCCGATCCCGTCACAACGACCGCCGCCGCTAACAAAACCAACGTGACCAGCGGGGTTTTCACCAGAAAGGCGATGGGAAAGTAATACCACCAACCGCCGGGACGGGATTGGCCCAATAAAAAGGTGATGGGCGGCTGTTGAAGGTAATCGAGCGTCCATTGCAGATCGGCCCACACCGCGGCCAGTGGGAACGGCCGCGACGCGAAGCCATAGGCTGCCCACAGAGTCACCAGGGCAATGCCACCCGCCAGGGCCAGAACGACAATCGGCCGCCACGAACGCCGCCGCCACCCCAGCCACAGGGCCAANNCACGCCCAAACCCACGATCAGCCGCGAGCGATCCGTCTTCGCCCAACGCCAATAGAAATATATCGCCAGCGTGAGCCACAGCGCGAGCGAAATGTCGTTGGTGATCAGCCGCCCGTGGGCCAGCACATTGGGATCGAACAGAAGCAACGTCAGAGCCACGAGGGCGGGCACTCCGCCGCCCAGCTGCCTCCCCCAGCGAAACAGCACCGCCCCCAGAAGCAAAGTCAGCCACATCGCCGGCAGCCGGCCGAGGAAGATAAGCCGCAGCGGGTCGGCGTTGTCGCGCCACAGGAAGGCCCCGGCGGCCAACTCCCACCGCCCCTCGGCCCAGGCCGGGTCATCGACCGGCAGGCGCAGATCCGGCTCGGTCAGCAGCGGCAGCGCGTTCAGGGTGAACCCTACCGGCGGGTGCACGTCGTGGAAGTGGGTGGCCCGTTCGATCAGATAGGCCGCGCCGCGAAAGAGATGGGTCTGCTCATCGACCGTGCTACTCTGGCGAATGGCGCTGGAGAGCATGAGTGCGTAGGCCAGCAAGAACACGAGAGCTGCCGGGAGCAATGCGCGAAAGCGTTCAACCTTCATGGTGATTGGGAATTAGGGCTGAAGGGTCAGATAGCCCAATTGGACGTGGTCTTGGTTCCCAGCGGCAATCAAGCGCTCGCCGCTCAGCGCGTCATAGAGACCAGAAATGATGGTATAACGCCCGGCGGGCAACCCATCGGGCAGGGGAATGGTTATCACCTCCGGGATCAGTTTATCCCCTGTCCAGCAGGTCGTCGGCCATTGGCCTTCGACCGGCCAGCCATCGTGCTGGGCCACGAGTTGGCCGCCCGCATCGAGAACGTGGATGAATACGACGTAGGGCGTCATGGTCGGCCGCCGGCTGCTCCAGACCAGATTCACCCCGGCCGACGGCCCTCCCTCGTTCGCCACGATTTCAAACCCTTCCAGCGTCACCGGGCGATTGCCCGGCGACTGGAAGGTGACGCCCAAGGGGGTCATGGTGGCCTCCAGCCCGGCGGTGAAATCGGGCCGCGCGACGGGCAGGATGACGGCCTGGATCGGCCGCCAGGCCAGGCCAATCGCCAGCGCCAAAACCAACTGCGAGGCCAGAATCAGGAGCAGGGTGAGGCGGTCAGCGACGACCCGGCTCCAATAACCACCGGCCACGACGGCCGCGGCGGGCATGAACAGCAGCCACAAGCGGCCGACCTCGCCCCGCGTGGCCCCGGAGAGATTGAGCGCCAGCAGCGTCAACAGCAGAATCAAAGCNNAGCAGCAAACCGGCAGTGACCGCCAACCCGGCAAACAATACAAAATCGAGCGGATTGTACACCAGCCACAGCCCATACGAACGATGCACCGTGACCAGTTCGCGGTGCTGGGCCAGCCCGGTCAGGATGACCTCCCACGGCGCGACGCCCCAGCCTACCCAATAGACCAACCAGATCGACGCCACGCCGAACGCCAGAACAGCCAGGCCGCTGACCAGTGGCCGGACGTCATAATGGGCGCGGCGCATGGCGAAGACAGCCATCAAGAAGACCACCACGCCCCAGGCGACATTGCCGATGCTAAGCATCGTCATCCAAGATAGAACCAGCCCGCCCAGACCGATTAACCAGGATCGCCCACGCTGTATGCCGGCCACAACCAGCCACAAAGAAACCAGCGCCAGGAGAGCATAAATCTGGTCGGGCGTCGGGCTGAAGATGAGCAGCGCCGGTAGCGACGCCGCGAACAATGCCGCCCAACGCGCCCCACTGGCGTTGCCCAGACGACGGCCGAGCAGATAAGCGGCGACCGGCACGAGCGCGGCGCACAGGAGGGGCAAGAAGGCGCCGATCAGCAGGGCCGCGGCCGTGGCCGGTGGCCGGGAAATCACCCACAGGTCGGTGCAGCGCCATAGCCGCGCCGGTTCGGAGATGAATTCGGCCAGCGCCGGCCGGCCGCGCAAAGCGTGGTCGGTCAGCCAGAAGGCGGCGATGAGACCGGGCGGGTGGGTGCGGGCATGTTCGTTGTCCAGGCTGGGCATCAACGCCGGGAAATCGCGCAGCGCCGCCGCCAGATCGTCAATCTCCCCGGCGATGGCCGCATAACCGGACGTGTCCTTGGAGAGCGTGCGATCGACCAGCTCCGCGCCGATTTGCGGACGCTCGGCATAGACGATAGCCAGTTGCAATCCCAGGGTCAGCCCGGCCACCACGGCTAACGGCCAGACGCGATGGGGGCGGCGCTTATCCCACCACTTGCCAGCAACCAATAACAATATAGCCGCCAGAATGGCCGGCCACCAACGACCGACGGGACGCAGGGCGTAGGGCCAATGCCATTCGCTCGTGCCCGGGGCCGGACCGCGCAGGGCGGGCCACAGGTCGAACAGGATTTGCCCAGCCAGGACGAGGGAAAGGGCGAGGAAAGCGAAACCGATGAGGCGACCGCGCGGCATATCCCGGAGCATAATAGAGAAGCGCCCGGCCGTCAAAGCGTTGGGCCGCTGAACCGCTTTGGAAAGCAACGCCGTCCTGTGCTATCATCGCCCCATCTGAGTCCGCGGCGTTGGCCGCCGCGCGGCCACGCGAGACATGATGCTACCAACCACCGGGCAACCCGACGACCCGCGACCAACCCTCTTGCCCCAACCGCACGAAGTCGAGTTGACGGTCATCGTGCCCACGCGCAACGAGTCGGCCAACGTCGCGCCGCTGCTCGACCGATTGGGCCGGGCGTTGGCCGGGCGGGCGTTCGCGGTGCTGTTTGTCGACGACAGCACCGATGACACGGCGGCCGTCATCGCCCACGAAGCCGCCGGCCGGCCGTTTCCCGTGGCTGTGCTGGCCCGCCCGGAAGAGCGGCGCAATGGCCTGAGCGGGGCGGTTGTCGAGGGCATGGAGGCCGCCGGTGGGCTTCGGCTGTGCGTCATCGACGCCGATTTGCAGCACCCGCCGGAGATCATCCCCCACCTGCTGGATCAGGCCAATCGCACCGGCGCGGACGTGGTCGTCGCCAGCCGCCAGGCCGACCTGCTCGGCCCGGTGGGCCTCAGCCGCTCGCGGGCGCTCACCTCGCAACTGCTCACCATTCTGGCCCGCATGGTCTTTCCGCGTGTGCTGAAGAACGTGTCCGACCCGCTGACCGGCTTCTTTATTGTGCGCCGCGCGGCCATCGACACCGCCAGCCTGCAACCGGAAGGGTTCAAGATCCTGCTGGAGATTCTCGTCCGCCACCCCGATCTGCGCGTCACCGAACTGCATTTCGACTTCGCCCCGCGCCACGAGGGGCAGAGCAAGGCTGATCTCAACGAGGGCATGCGCTTCTTTCGCCATCTGGCCCGCCTGCGCCTGACGGTGAACCAGCATCTCATTCGCTTCCTGATCGTGCTGCTCCTGGCAATTGCCCTCAATCTGACGCTGCTGCCGGCGCTGACCCGTGGCGGCCGGCCGGTCATGCTGGCCGCCGCGATGGCTGGGGTGGTCACCATCGCCGCTATCCTGTTGGGCGAGACCTGGGTCTTCAGTGACCGGCCGCGCGGCCCGGCGCGGCGGCGGCTGGCGGGCGTGCTCCTGCTCGGCTTGCTGTTTCTGGGCGTCGTCTATCTGCCGGTCATCTGGCTGCTGGCCTTGCGGCTGGGCCTGCCGGTCATGGTGGCCGGGCTGGCGGCCATACTGGCCGCCGGATTCGTCTACTATCTCTTCTCCGAGCAATGGATCTGGACGCGCGGGCTGATGATGCGGCCGCGGGCCTACCTCTACTACGATCTCCACGGCCTGCTCNNCGGAGCGCATCGACCTGCAACTGCGCGTGGATCGCCACGGCACGCCCAGCCGCGTGCCGGGAGCTATCTGCTACGATGAGCACCTCGGCCGCTTCGGCTTCGGTCTCACGGTCATCCCCGGCGACTTCACCGAAATTGTCGTCTCGCCGCTGCTGGAAACGTCGCCCGGCTTCCTGTATACCAACGTGGTCGAGCCGGTGCTGCGCTGGCTGCTGGTCACGCGCGGCTATTCGCTGGCCCGTGCGGGAGCCGTGGGCCGCGCGGACGCGGGTCGGCCGGGCGCGGGACGTATGGCCGGAGCCTTGCTCATCACCGGCCGGGGCGATATGGGCTACGGCCTGAGCCGCCTCTGCCGAGCTAATGGCCTTGACTTCATGGGCGACGATTGCATCATCATCGGCCGCGACCGGCGCGCGCGCAGTTTTCCCAAGCCGGTAACCGCCGGGCGCGGGATGACGTCCGATCAGGCACCGGGGCAGCCGATCCTGCCGGCGCTGGGCCTGCAACGGCTGCTCTATTCGTCGCCGGTGCGGCGGCTGGGCCTATTCCTCAGCGAGCGCCGGTTGCCGGCGGCCACCGTCAACACCTATTTGCAACGATTTATCCCCCAACCTAAATACCCACTACCCTCTCTGCTGCCGGAAATAGCGGTCGGCGACGAGGCCGTCCCCCTTGTCCTGGTGGATCAGGCACGCGGAGCGGAAAGCCTGACGCCCCTGCCGCTGGAAACGGCCATCGACCGGCTGCTGGAACCCGGCGAGCGCGCTTTCGGCTTCCAGCCCTATCCCCTACTGGTCGAATCGCTGGCGAGCTGGCAAGGGCGTGACTGGCAGGCCGAGGAGCGCGCCATCCTGCGGGCGGGATTGGCCGCCTGCCTGACTCTCCAGCGGCGGGCCACCGACGAGCGCTGGTGGGAACACGCCGGACTCATCTTTCAAGATCAAACGACGCATGATCCGGCGCGCCACGCCGTGGCGACCGTCAACCCCGCCTGACACCAACCCGATCGCACCATCTATTCATCAGTTTACAGGCACACAATGGATTATCGAAAACCGGCCGTCTTCGGCGAAAACTGGTCACCCAGCCGCTACCAGGTGTTGCCCTACTTTGCCGCCGAGCGCGACATATTGGCCCGTCCCGACATCCNNCTGGATATGGTCTACGTCCAGCACGTACTCCATCACGTCGGCGATGTGGAACGCGCATTGGCCGAGGCGTGGCGCTGCCTGCGGCCCGGCGGGGTACTGTTCCTGGTCGAGACGGTCGAGGATAATCCCATCATTCGCTGGGGCCGGCGGCTCTACCCCAGTTGGCTGGGCGACGCCGTCACAGCCTCGTTCACCTTCGCCGATCTGGCGACCCGGGTGGCCGATAGCGGCTTTCGCGTGCAACGCGCCGGGCAATACAGCGTCCTCTTCTGGCTGTGGGAGATCGCCCCCGACCAGCTACCGGCGATGGAAAAGCTGACGCCGTTGATTGTGCCGGTGGAGCGCGGCTTGCAGCGCGTCGGCCGCCGCTATAGCGCCCACTGCTATCTGGTGGCCGAGAAGGAGACATTCGGCTGAGCGCCGGGGCCATGACCGCGTTGCGCGCCCGCCTCCTGTCGCTGGGCCTCTCCTCTTCGACCATGCAGGGCGGCTTCATGGCCGTGGCGATGATCGTCGCCGGCGGCTTCGACTACGTGGTCAACATCGTCGCCGGCCGCCAACTCCAGCCGACGGAGTTCTTCGTCTTCGTCACCGTCACCGCGTTGTTGCAGGTGATGGTGCAGGCCACCAACGTCATTCGCAACGTGGTCGCCTACTACGCCGCCGAAGCGACGGTCTACCCCGACGCCACGAGCCGCGTGGGCAGTGTGCTCGGCCGCAGTTGGCGCTGGGCCTGGCGCTGGGGGGTGGTCGGCGCGGGGATCATGGCCCTCGGCAGCCCGCTATTGGCCCGCCTGTTGCACATCGATTCGCCCGCGCCCCTCTGGGCGGCCAGTCTGGCCCTGCTGCTGTTATTCCTGCGCCCGGTCACCGACGGCGCGTTGCAGGGCATCCAGCATTTCATCGGCCTCGGCTTCGTCCAGATGCTGCAATCCTGCCTGCGGCTCCTGTTCGCCGGGCTGCTCATCTGGGCGGGCTGGCGGGCGGCGGGGGCGGTGCTGGCCCTGCCATTGGGCAGCGCCGTGGCCCTGGTGCTGGCCGCCTGGCTGTTGCGCGCCTATTTCCGGGCCGCGCCGCCGGCCACCCCGCCCCGGCCGATCAGTTGGCGCTATTCGATCTATACCCTCGTCGGTCTGTCGGCCTTTGCCCTCATGGCGAACGTCGATCCCATCATCGTCCGGCGCTTCTTCGGCGACGCCGCCGCCGCAGCCTATGCCCCGGTCGTCACCCTGGGCAAGATGAACCTGTTCATCCCGTTGGGCATCGGCCTGGTGCTGTTCCCCAAAGCGACGCAGCGCCAGGCCGCCGGGCGCGATGCGCGGCCGGTCTTGCTGCTGGCGCTGGCGGCCACGCTGTTGCCCGGCCTGGTTCTCACGCTGATCTACTGGCTGTTCCCCGGCGCGATTGTCCGCATCGTCTTCGGCGACGCCTACACCGATCCGGGCCGGCTGCTGGCCCTGGTGGGGCTGGCGACGACGCTCTACGCCGGGGTGAACATCTGGGTCAACTTCGCGCTGTCGCTGGAGCGGCACAGCACGATCTGGCTGCTGGCGGCCATCGTCGTGGCCCAGATCGCCGCCATGCTGCTGTTCCATGCCCGGCTGGAAACCATCGCCCTGATCATGGTTGCCGCCGGCCTGCTGGGCAATCTGGCCGGAGTGGCGACGACCTTGCGCGCGTCGTCCGGCCCAGCCGCCAAGGCGGATGTGGTGAAATATTAGTTGGGTCGGCCGTCCGGCTGCGCTAGAATAGCTGCATCTGTCCTGGCGTTGGCCTTTGCCCGGCGTTGGCTGTGAACGGAGCCGTGGATGCATCATTATTATTTGACCAAATCCGACTTCAAAGTCGCCCGAACCTGCCCCACCAAGCTCTATTACCGTAAGAAGGGCTATCCCACCCATGATGACGGCAATGAATATCTGGCGACGCTGGCCGATCAGGGCTATCTGGTCGAAGCGCTGGCTCGCACGCTCTACCCCGACGGCCGGTGGGTGGGCTATACCCCGGACGTTGAAGCGGCGGCCTGGGAAACGATGGCCGCGCTGACCGACAACTGCACCCTGTTCGAGGCGACCTTTATCAGCGGCGGCCGGATGGCGCGGGCCGATATCCTGACCCGGCGCGGTGACGTGTTCGAACTGATGGAGATCAAATCGTGCGGCTTCGACCGGCAGCAGTACGAGGCCCAACACGCCGCCGGCCAACCCACCCTGTTTCGCGCGGCGCGCCATCCGGCCGAGATTCAGCGCGATTGGCGGCCCTATCTGGAAGACGCCGCGTTCCAGGTGGCCGTGGTGCAAGACCTGTTTCCCGGCGCGCGCGTCATCCCCTACCTGATGATGCCCGACACCAGCCGCCCCTGCTTCATCGACGGCCTGCACCATCGCTTCGTGCTGCGCTCCCATCATGGCGCGAACGGCGAGACGGCGCTGCCGGCCGCCGACTATGCCGACGACCCGCGCGACATTCGCCGCAATCCCATTCTGGCCCGCGTCAACGTCAGCGCCGAAGTCGATATTCTCTTGCCGGAGGTGCGGCGGCTGGCCGCAGAGTACCTGGCCGGTCTGTTGCCCGCCCTGACGCGCGTGGTCACGCCGCTCTCCCTCAACTGTCAGGGTTGCGAGTATCGCGTCGCCGACGGCGATCGGCGCGGCTTCCACGAGTGCTGGGGCGAATTGGCCGACGTGAAGCCCCACATTTTCGATCTGTATCACGTTCAGGACGTGGGCGGCCGTAAAGACCCTCTGGCGAACCGACTGCTGGCGCAGGGCAAGGCGGGGCTGTTCGACATCGCCGAGAAGGAGCTGACCCGCCGCGACGGCACGGTCGGCGAGCAATCGCAGCGGCAGGTGCGCCAAATCGCCTACACGCGGGCCAATCGCGAATGGGTGGACGACGGCCTGGGCCCGGCCCTGGAAGACCTGGTATACCCGTTGCATTTCATCGACTTCGAGACCTGCGCCCCGGCCGTGCCGCGCTACCGGGGCATGCGGCCGTTCGAGACCATCGCCTTTCAATGGAGTTGCCATCTCGCCACCGCGCCCGACGCCACGCTGCAACATAGCGAGTGGCTGCAAACGGCCGACACTTTCCCCAACGGCGCGTTCGCCACGGCGTTGCGCCGCCGGCTGGGCGACGAGGGATCGATCCTGGTCTGGTCGAGCCACGAGGCGACCGTGCTGGGGGCCATACGCCGCCAACTGATCGAGCGCGGCGAGGGGGACACGGAGATCGTGGCCTGGATCGGCGACACGCTGGCCAACGGGCGGCTGGTGGATTTGCACCGGCTGGCCTTGCGCCACTACTTCCACCCGCGCATGGGCGGCCGCACGTCGCTGAAGGTCGTGGCCGATGCCGTGTGGCAGAGTAACCCGGCCATCCGCGCCCGCCTGCCGCAATATCTGGTGGTGACCGAGGAGGGGCAAGCCAGCCCCTATCAGGCCTTGCCGCCGCTGACCATCGCCGGGCGGCAAATTGCTGTGGCCGAGGGCACGGGGGCCATCCTGGCCTATTACACCATGATGGAGCGGCTGGCGGCCAACGCCACGCTGGAAGCCAACCAGTGGCGGCAGCTATTGCGCCAGTATTGCGGGCTGGATACGATGGCGATGGTGATGGTCTGGTGGCACTGGCGCGCCCTAACCGGCCGGTAGCAGGATGGTCAGACCGGCTTCGGCCGCCGCGCCAGGCAGGCGGATGCGGCAATCGAGCCGGCCGGGGCTGCGCGCCTTCAGGCCCACAAAGCCGGCCTGATGCGGCATGGCCTGCATGACGGCCTGGGCCACCAGCGCAACTTGCGCGGGGTCGGCGAAATAGATCAGGACGGCACCCATCCCCGGCACGAGTTGCTCTATCATCCGCTGCGCCTGCCGCAATAGTTCCTTTTGGCCGCGCCAGACGTCGCAACCGATCAGGATGGCGCTGCGGTCGTCGGCGTAGGCCAACAGATCGCCGCCCGTCGCGGGCAGGACGTCATCCTCAGCCAGGTCGACCGATTCGGCGCGCAGGGCGGCGGCCAGAGTGTGGCGCATGGCCGCGCCTCCGTCCACGGTCGGGCCGCCGGCCGCGACTGCCGCCGGGGCCACGCGACGACCGGCGGCGGCTATCCGCGCCAGCAATTGCTCCACATCCGGCCCGGCCGGGACCTGGTCGTTGGGTGTTTCCGGCCGCCCATGCGAACCCGCGCCGTTGGCGGCCCGCCTCGTCCGGCCGGTGAACTCCTGTAGCCAATGGGTCAACAAGGCGCTATCGGCCCACAGCCGGTTGCCGGTCTGGCTGATGACGCCATAGTTGCGCAATCGCTCCACGGCGGCGGCAACTTCCGGGCCGCTATAGGGCAGGCGCTCGACCGGCTTCTCCTGGGCCACGGCCACCAGCGTGTCGCGCTCCACGTCGCTGAAAGTGCGCCACCACTGCTCGTAATAGGGCCACATCTCCGAGACGAGGCGCTGGGTCACCTCGCGCTCGTCCGGCCTGCGCCCCTGGAGCTTGTGGTTCAGCCAGATGGCGGCCACGGCCTGGACGAAAAAGGGCAGCGTTCCGGCATGATGGCGCACAAAGGCCACGTCTTCGTCGGTGGCCGCCACCCCCACCCGCCGCGCCGGAACCCGCACCAGTTCTTCCAGTTCGGCCGGGCTGAGGCCGGACAGGTAAATGGGCGTCGGAAAGAAGATGTTGTAGAAGGGCGAGGTTGGCGGCAGGCCGACGAAATTGCCCAGCCGGTATAAATCCCAATACGAGGCGGTCACGTAGGCCAGCTCATAATCCCACACGCCGGCCAGCGCCCGCAGCTCGGTCATAAACTCGTCGCCGAAATTGGCCGTGCGCAACTGATCGAATTCGTCCAGGAACAGGACGACCCGCCGGCCGCGATATTCGTACAGCAGGGATTCGACGGCATAGGCATCGGCCGTCCGCGGCGAGCGCGCCACCCCGGCCGGGGCCGGCGACAACCCGCCGATCAGCTTGTGATAGAGGCGGCCATAGAAATCGGCCGCCGTGCGGCAGGCCGAGACATCCACGTAGATCATGGTGTAGCGTGCCGCGTCCGGCAGATAGGCGGCCATGACTTCGGGGTGGGCGACGTATTGCATAAACGAGGTCTTGCCGGCGCGGCGCAACCCCAGGACGCTGACACATTGCGTCTGCGCCCCGGCCAATGTCTCGTAGAATTGGCGGGTCTGGCGCGCGCGGCCGAAGAAATCGGTCGGCAGGCGCACCGGCGGGCCGACGACGTAGGGCATGGTCATGGCTGCGCCGCCTCCACCTGCAACTCGGTGGTGATGAAGGCTGGTTCGCCGCCGTAGCCCTCGCGCTCTATCTGCCGCAGCACGTTCGCCACGTCCTGAACCCGAATGGCGACCTTGGAGCGCCGCCGGTTAGCCAACGAAACCAGCCGGTGGCACAGCGTCTGGACGAGGAACGGCTGCCCGGCCGTATGTTGCCAGATGGCCTCTTCGGCCGCCGCCTCATAAGGCAAATGTCCCTCAACCGGCTGTCGGATCAGCGTCAGGGTCTCCTCAAAACTGAGAGCCGCCACTTCCTGCCGCGCCGTCAGATCGATGATCGGCCGCCAGAACTCATCCAGCAGAGCCGGCGAGCCACACAGCAGGAAGACGATGCGCGCGCGGTGCTGAATCTGCGAGCGCAGATAGGGCAGCAGTTCGGGCGAGAGCGTCCCGGCGTCGATACCGGCGCGTAGCTGCTCCAGTTCGTCAATTGCCAGCAGAATCAACTCATCGGCCGGCAACGTCTTTTCCAGCCGATCCAGACAGCGGTCAAAGACGGCATAGGCCGATTCGCCGGCCACCGGGCTGTCGGGCAGCGAGGGGGCCAGCATGGAGGTGTTGACCCGGTGGCAGATGTCGCGCGCCAGACAGCGCAGCCACTCATCGGTCGGTCGCCCGGCCAACCGCTGCAAATCGACGTAGACGGTCTTGAGCGATCGTTGGCCGTGGCGCAGCGGCCGGCCACGCTCCCCTTCGGTGATCTGGTAGAGGGTCGAGGTTTTGCCGATGCGCCTCCGGCCATAGAGGAGCAGGGCGTTGGGGCGGGCAGGGCCGATAAGGTTTTCTTCCAGCCAGGCGAAAAGGTCCGCGCGGCCGACGTAGAGCGCCGCCGACGGCCCTGTGAGTGGTCGCCCAACCACGTAGGGATTGGCTACTACTGTCGCCTCCGGCAACGCCATGACGCTCATCCTGTCTCCGGTAGCAGCGATAGGCCGTCACGCCGATCCGGCTAACGGCGATGCAGCCCACGGCGACGACTTCGCGCCGCTGTTATCGGCTTGTAGATTATTGGTACTTCCGTTAAATCACAGGTGCGCCCGGCTTGACGGGTGGCCGGTCAACGCGCTGCCGGATGGCTCCAGGCCGCGTTGGCTACCGATTCATATAGGGTTGTGTGCATTATAGGTAATTCGTACTGGTATGACAAGGAGGAATCTGTCAGGCCGTATCGGCGGCCAGTAAGCGGCGATAGAGAGCAGCCAAATCACGGGCCGCTGCCGACCACTTGAAGCGCGCACTCCGGGCAAAGCCGGCTTGCCGCAACCGCCCGCGGGCCGCGTCGTCGCCCAACAGATCGATCAGCGCCGCCGACCAGGCCGCCTCGTCGTGGGGCGAAAGCAACAGCGCCGCCCCCTCCCCGCCCACTTCCGGCAGGCTCGACGCGTCGGAGGAGAGCACCGGTACGCCACAGGCCATCGCCTCCAGCAAGGGCAGGCCGAACCCTTCATACAGACTGGGGAAGGCCAGCAGATCGGCCGCCGAATAGAGCGCGGGCAGATCGTCGTCATCGACAAAGCCGATCAAGTTGACCCGCTCGCTCAGCCCTTGCCGTTCGATCTCCGCCGCCAGCCCTTCGGTGAGCCAGCCCTTCCCTCCGGCAATTACCAGCATATGGGGGAAGCGCGCCGCCACCGGCCGGAAGGCGCGCACCAGCAGCTCGTAATTTTTGCGCGGCTGCACCGTGCCCACGGCCAGCACAAACGGCGTGTCGCCCAAGCCATAACGAGCGCGCAGAGCAGCCAATGACTCACCGTCGGTCACCGGGTGGAACCGCTCGTTGACGCCGCTATAGAGAACGGTGATCTTGTCGCCGGCCACGCCCCACGCCGTTTGCAAATCGTGCCGGGTGGCGGCCGAATCGGCCAGGATGTGGCTGGCGCGGGCCACCGACCAGGGCACGACCCGGTTGAGATAGGCCACCAGATTGGCAGGAAACGTCGCCGGATAATGGATGAACGACAGGTCGTGGACGGTCAGGATGGTGGGGATGCCGCCACGCGCCGGCGGCAGCACGAAGTCGGGCGAGTGGAACAGGTCGAGCGGCCCGGTGAACGCCTGCACCGGCAATGGCAGGCGGGCGCGATACCACAGCCGGTAGAGCCAACGCTCATCGATGGGCGCGGCCCGGTGGGTCACGTGGGCGGCCACAGGCAGCGAATCGGCCACGGGCGACACGGCCGGCGGCCGGGCCGAGAACAGCCGGTAGTCAAAATCCGGCGCGTCGCTGACCAGGGCGTGGATCAACTCGCGCGTATAGCGCCCAATGCCCCCGCCCTGGGTCAAGGCTGCCGTCACGTCGAAGCCGATGACCGGCCGCGGGCGAGGGGCCATCACTCCACGTCGTTATACGTCCAATGACGGTTGGCGAAGAAGTTCCAGAACAGCACCACCAGCACGGCCACGGCCAGGGACAAATTGTCGGCCAGGCGCGTCGTGTAGGCCTGGAGCGCGCCGATATTGCTGACCATTGACCGGAACAGCGGCGTCATAAAGAAGACGATGGGGATGCGAATCAGGACGCCGACGACGCTGACGAGGAAGAACATCGTGAATTGCCGGCGGCGGGAACGGGAACGGGAATCGGGATAGGTCCAGTAGCGATTCCAGAGAAAGTTGCTGAGGACGGCGGCCACGAAAGAGACGGCCGAAGCGATGGTCGGGCCGAGATGGGTAACGAAGTAGTGGCTGAGACCCAACCCGGTCAGCAGTATATACAGCGAGTTGCCGGGAGCCACCAGCGCATTGGCCGGATTGAGCAATAAATTAAATATGCCGAAGTCGACGACGAAGCCGATCCCGCCGACGACGAGAAATTTGATGAAACGCTCGGCCTCTTTGGGGTTCACCCCGAAGCGGCTCGATACGTCCGCGAAGTATGTGATCATCTTGGGCATCCCTTACCAATCAGTTGTTGCCATATTCTCAATGGGACGGCCGTCGCCGCTCCTCACCCTGAAACCGGGCCAGGCGAGCAATTGTAGCAGGCCGAACATCACGCCCAAATGGACGTAGATATTATTCACGTAGAGTTTATCAACCAGATGGTGGACTGCCAATGCCGCCCAGGCCGCCAAAAGCCCCACGACCACCCCACGCTCCGGCCACGCCGCCCGCCGCGCCACCCGCATGGTCTGGACGACGATGAACAGCCAGAAGACCCCATAGGCCAGCAAGCCCGGCGCGCCGACCTCGGCCAGCAGATTCAGGTAATAGTTATGGGCATGGCCCAGCGCGTCGGGGAAGTTGATGAGGGCGTAGTCGCCATAGGCCGCCGGGTAGTTGCCGAAGCCGACGCCGCTCCACAGGTCATCGCGGGCCATGCCGGTCGCCGCCTGCCAGTGGGCCAGCCGCTCGATNNCCATGACCGCCAATCCGAGGAGCACCCGCCGCGTGCTGAACAGAGCCAACACCGCCGCGCCGGCCAGAAAGCCCAACCACGCGCCACGGCTCCATGACAGCACCACGGCCAAACTGCCCGCGCCCGCGCCCACGGCGGCAAACGGCAGCCACAGGCGCGACCAGTCACCCGGCTCAGCAGGCGACTTCGCCCGGCGGCTCTCGACGCGGGCCACGACCAGCCCCAGCAAGAGGCCCA
>CXWJ01015343.1_pt1 | contig 17435 bp, 15 predicted proteins | sample 590841 | NCBI WGS metagenome assembly CXWJ01 (sample SAMEA3498367, study PRJEB10139) | wastewater metagenome | biome: wastewater treatment plant; material: activated sludge | place: Austria | collected 2015-01-21 | reverse complement strand
ACCTTGGGCAGCGACTCCAGCAGGCCGACGGTATAGGGGTGGGCGGTCTGCTTGTAGAGGCCGCGCACCGGGGCATTCTCGACGATGAAGCCGGCGTACATGACGATGATCTTGTCCACCATGCCGGCGATGACGCCCAGGTCGTGGGTGATCCAGATGATGGCCATACCCAACTGCTGCTTCAGGCGTAGCACCAGGTCGACGATCTGGGCCTGGATGGTTACGTCGAGGGCGGTGGTGGGTTCGTCGGCGATGAGGAGCGAGGGGTTACAGGAGAGGGCCATGGCGATGCCGATGCGCTGCCGCTGGCCGCCGGAGAATTGATGGGGGTAATCCTTCAGCCGATCGGCGGGATTGCCCACGCCTACCAACGTCAGCAGTTCGGCGGCGCGCTCGTCGGCTTGTTCCTGCTTCATGCCCAGGTGCATGACCAGCGCCTCGGTCATCTGCGTCCCGACGGTCAGCACTGGGTTGAGCGAGGTCATCGGGTCCTGGAAAATCATCGCCATTTCCCGGCCACGCACCCGGCGCATTTCTTCGTTGGAGAGCTTGAGCAGATCGCGGTCGTTGAACATCACCCGGCCGTCTTCGATACGCCCCGGCGGGCTAGGGATGATGCCCATAATCGACTTCATGGAGACGGACTTGCCGGAGCCGCTCTCGCCGACGATAGCCATCGATTCGCCTTCGTCCAAGTCGAATGTGATGCCGTTGACGGCATGGACGACGCCATCCTCCGTATAAAAGCGGGTCGTCAGGTTGTCAATTTCTAGTAGTTTTGCCATCGGTCCCCCCACGTGCGTTTGAAAAGTTCAGCAGTCATAGCCGCTTTCTCCGTAGACCAAGGTTGAGTATCTATACGATCGCTCCATCCAACAATATGAGAGAACGCTAAATATAACTCAAAACCTCGTAATGCAAATAATTGGCAGCCGGACTTTTGTAAACGTCTTCACCCACACAACCGAATGATGGCCTGAAGGTAACGGTTGTGACCAACAGAGTATAACATGCCTGTCAACAGGTGACAAGTTGGTGGCAAATGAGTTGCTATTAGGAAAACCCCCTCGCCTGTGCTGGCAGGCGAGGGGGATTCGGCGACGGCGTCCCTGCCGGTTTCGATCAGGTCGCGGTCACCATCGGAAGAGGAGGAACCAACGCATCACTCCGAAGCTAACGACATAGCGTAGTAATCGCGGCCGAACATGCCGACGCGATAGTAATAGCCGTTGACCCAGCGCTGGGTATACCAGGGCGCGTCGCGCTGCAACAGGATCACCTGTGGCAGGGTGTCGTAGAACAACGCTTGCAGGTCGAAGTAGATCTGCTCGCGCTCGGCCGGGTCGGAGGCCAGTACACCGGCGTTGACCAGCGCGCGATATTGATCCATCAACTCGGCCGGGATGTTCTGGCGCGCGCCATAGGTGCCGACGAGATAGGGCTGCACCCAGTTGTGCGGGTCGTGGATGTCTTCCTGCCAGCCGTTGACGGCCACCGGCAGTTGCGAGGCGCGCTGGGCGGCCAGGAACGTCGGCCAGGGCAGGCCCAGCGTCTCGATCTGGTACAGCGGGTTGAGCGCCGCGAACTCGCCTTGCAGGATTTCGCCGATGGTCTGGCGGGTGGTGTTGCCGGTGTTGAAGGCGATCTGGAAGCGGAAGCCGGTCTCCGGCAGCGCGCCGTCCCAGGCCGCGGCCAGATGGGCGGCGCAGGCCTCGGGGTCGTATTCATACATCGCCCCGTCGGGGTTGTAGCCCAGCATCCCGCTGATGATCGGGCCGTTGTTGCGCACGCCCTGACCCAGCAACACTTCATCATTGTAGACGTCGTAGTTGAAGCAGGTCGCCAGCGCCTGGCGCACGTCCAGGTCGTTGAAGAAGTCGAGCGGGATGCCGTTGCCGTCCAGTTGGCCGCTGCCGACGTAGGGCGACCCATCGGCGATGATGAACGTCGGGAAGATGTCGGTGCGGTTCACGCCCGGCCGGTTGATATACTTGCGGAAGAGACCCTCGGGATTCTCCGGGTTAGGCTCGCAGGCGCCGGTCTGGGCGTCGCAGATCTCGCCCACCATCGGGTCCATCTGGATCTCGTGCTCCGGGTTCACCTGGGCGTATTCGGCATCGCCGGCCTGCATCATCGAGAAGCGCGTGCCCCACTCGTCAACGATGGAATAGATGACCGTCTTGAGCGCCGCCGGGCCAAACGGGCCGCCGGCCCACTTGGGCGTCTCCTCGGTGCGCCAATACCCTTCGTAGGCGGCCAGGACGATCTCCTCGCCGGGCGTCCAATGGTCGAGCATATAGGGACCGGTGCCGTTGATAATGTTGGTCAGTTCCGAATTCTCCGCGCCGGGGGCATACCAGTTCTGCCAGGTGGCGCAGTCGCCGTCCCAGGCGCCCTGCTCCACGGCCCACTCCTGATCGAGGATCATGCCCCAGGTCTGGCTGATGGTCGCCAGGAACGGCCCCCAGGGTACGGCCAGATTGAAGGTGACGGTGCCGGCGTCGTCGTCGGCCACGATGGCCGCCTTGACCGCCTCGCAGATGCCGGCCAGTTGGGTCGGGTCGGCGGCCTGCACCGCCGCCGGGTCGCCGGCCAGCAGCCCTTCGGCGTCGATGCTCTCATTGATGTCGCCGGAGGTGATGCCCATGATCGGCTCCAGCAGCAGCCATTGCGGGCCGTTGGGGTCGCTTTGCAGCAGGCCGCGCTGGAAGGTGTAGGCCACGTCGTGGGGTTCCAGCGTGCCGCCGGCATGGAAGGTAACGCCTTCGCGAATCTGGAAGGTGTAGGTCAGGCCGTCCTCGGAGATGCCGCCGTTGTCCTGGGTGGGCACGTCCAGCGCCAGCGCGGGCACAAAGTCGGTCGGGCTGACGTGATCATAGATGACCAGCGGCTCCATGACGTTCTGGATGACGTTGCCGCCGGTGGTCTCATAGCCGAGAGCCGGGTCGAGCGTGTCCGGCTCGCCGAACGAGACCTCGCGCCAGACGGTGGGGTCTTCGGGGCCGCCGGTGACCGGGGCGGCGGCCGTCGGTGTGGCGACGACTTCCTGCACCTCGGTGACGATGCGGGTCACTTCGACCGGCTGCCCTTCGCCCACTACGGTTTCGGTGACCACGCGAGTCACCTCGACGACCTGGGATTGCGGCTGGCAGGCCGCCAGGGCCAGGACGACCACAGCCAACAGGCCCACAATGAGGCCCAGCTTTTTCCTGTTCAACATTTCGTGTCTCCTCGCATTCATAACGTTTGGCTTGCTGCGCTAAAGTTTGGCGGGTAATCGGCGTTGCTTGTGGTAAAGTAGAGATCGCTACACATCACCTCCCAACCGGCCGGGCCGGCGATTGGCCGGCTACAGGGCTATGGCGGCGGGGGCAGCGGGTAGGCTGCCGGCCGCGGGCATTTCATCGGTATCAAGTAGCGGCAGTATACAACAGTGTCATTACGGTGTCAATATGGTGACATTAGAATGACATTATGGGGTCATTAGAGGATCAAAGCCTCGCGAGGAGTCAGTTATGAAGAAAATTCTCGTCATCCATGCCGGAGAGGGGGGCGAAATCGCCACCTACTCATTCATGGGACACGATTTATCCGTGCAGCGCGCCGGCTGTGGCGGCGATGCCGAACGCGCCCGCGCGCTCATCCAGACCTATGACGACCAGGTGGACGCCATCGCCCTGGATGGGATGCCGGCCACGCTGGAGCTGGGCGGAGCGCAACGAACCCACGAACTGGGGGCGACGCTACCCGCCGTGGCGCAACGGGCGGCGGTCGTTGACGGCAACGGCATCCGCGCCGGGCTGGAGCGCTGGGGCGTCATCCTGGCCGACCGGGCGCAGCCGGGCATCTTTGCCCAGAAGCGGGTGCTCATGGTGCCCGGCCTCAACCACAACGGGCTGGCCGGGGCGCTCGGCCGCCGCGCCGCCGATCTGCGCTACGCCGATCCCATCGTCTACTTCAACCTGCCGGCGTGGCCGCTGGTGGGCAGCCGCGGCACGCTCGAGCAGGCCGCCGGGCCGACGCTCGATCAATTGAAGGACGCCGCCTTCGACCGCCTCTATCCGCTGTCCGGCGGCCCGGCCGAGCCGCGCGACGCCGGGGCCTTCGAGTGGGCCGACATCCTGGCCGGCGACATCGGGGCCATCCGCCGCCACGTGCCGGCCGAACTCAAGCGCAAGACGGTCGTGGTCGAATGGGCCACCGAGGACGACCTGGCCGATCTGCGCGCCCGGGGGGTCAATATCGTCGTCACGATGATGCCCGCCCTGGACGGCCGCGGCGAGCTGGGCCGCTGGCCGGCGGCGGTCATTGAGGCCATCATGGCCGCGCTGCGCCCCGACCCGGCCGCGCCGCTGAGCGAGGACACCTACCTCGACCTGATGGCTAATCTGGACTGGACGCCGGCCGTGCGCTATCTGCAACCGGGCGAGGCGGGCATCAATCGCTTCGCCTTCGTCATCCACCCGCTGAGCATCAAGTTCATCCACAACGACAAGCGCTTCCGTTGGACGAAAGCCCTGCCCGACGGGCTGGTCGAGTCGTTCTCGGCCCTCATGCCGCCGATTTACCTGTCGCGCATCACCGGCGGCGTTTCGCCCACCACCGGCCAGCGCATCGAGGGCCACCTCATTTCGCTGGGGGCCACGCCGCGCCAGATGATGACCCGTGGCGAGCGCTTCACCTACGACAAGCTGAACAAGGCGGCGCGCATCGCCGAGCGCAAGGGGGCGCGCATCATGGGGCTGGGCGCGTTCACCAGCGTCGTCGGCGACGCGGGCATCACCGTGGCCCACGAAGCCGACATCGCCATCACCAGCGGCAACAGCCTGACCGTGGCCGCCACGCTGGAGGCGGCCAAGCAGGCGGTGGTCAAGATGGGGGCCACCGATCTGACCAAAGGCAAGGTGATGATCATCGGCGCCACCGGCTCCATCGGCTCCGTTTGCGCCCGGCTGCTGGCCCAGGCCATCTACGACGTGGTGCTGGTGTCGATTGAGCCGGAGCGATTGATCGAACTCAAGCGCACCATCCACGAAGAGACACCGGGGGCCAGGGTCGCCATCGCCACCAAAGCCGACGACTACCTGAGCCAGTGCGACCTGATCGTGACGGCCACCTCGGCCTTCGGCCAGCGCATCGTCGACATCACCAAGTGCAAGCCGGGCGCGGTCATCTGCGACGTGGCCCGGCCGCCGGACATCAGCGAAGAGGAAGCGGCGCTGCGGCCCGACGTGCTGGTCATCGAAAGCGGCGAGGTGCTCATCCCCGGCGAGATCGACTTCGGCTACAACATCGGCCTGCCGCCGGGCACGGCCTACGCCTGTCTGGCCGAGACGGCGCTGCTGGCGATGGAGGGGCGCTTTGAGGATTACACCCTCGGCCGCAACATCACCATGGAGCGGGTCAAGGAGATCTATCGCCTGTTCAAGAAGCACGACTTCCAGATCGCCGGGCTGCGCTCCCACGACGAATACGTCACCGACGAGATGGTGGCCGAGAAGCGCGTGCTGGCCGACGAATTGCGCCGCGACGCGGCCAGGTTCGCCCGCGTGCAGAGCGAATCGGCGGCCAAGCTGGCGACCATCCCGGTGTCGTCCAAGGGCGTCAAGGCCGGGCGGTCGGGCGTGTGGCGGCCGGTGGCGGCCGTGGGCGCGGCGGCGGCGGCCGGAGCGGCGGGGCTGTTGCTCTTCCGCCGCCGCAAGTAGGGGCCGGCCCCCGTGCCTGCCCGGAGTAACACCGATGCACCCGCGCCAAATCCTCGACCGCTACGCCATCACCCCCAAGCAAAGCCTGGGGCAGAACTTCCTCTATGATGAGGGGCTGCTGGCGCGCATCACCGCCGCGGCCGAGTTGTCGCCGGCCGATCAGGTATTGGAGATTGGGCCGGGGCTGGGGGCATTGACGCGCCAGTTGGCCCAGGCCGCCGGGCGGGTGGTGGCCGTGGAGCTGGACGAGCGGCTGCTGCCCATCCTGCGCTACGAGTTGGAGCCGTTCCGCAACGTCGAACTGGTGCACGGCGACATCCTGAAATTCGACCCGGCGGCGTGGTTCGATGGGCCGTTTGTCGTCGTCGCCAACGTGCCCTACTACATCACCGGAGCCATCCTGCGCCGGCTGCTCGACGGGCGACCGCGGCCGAAGCGGCTGGTGCTGACCGTGCAGCGCGAGGTGGCCGAGCGGCTGTCCGCCAAGCCGCCGGAGATGAGCCTGCTGGCGGTCAGTGTGCAATATTACGGCGCGGTGAAGGTCGTCGGCGCGGTGAAGGCCGGGGCGTTCTGGCCGCGGCCGGAGGTGGATTCGGCGGTGATCCGGGTTGATGTCGATGAGCGGCATCTGACCGACCACAGACCACAGACCACAGACCACGAACCACCGACCGCCGAGCACGAGGTGTCGTCCGTCGTCGGTCGTCCGCCGTCGGTCTCTGAGGCCGCGTTCTTCCGCGTGGTGCGCGCTGGGTTTAGCGAGAAGCGCAAGCAGTTGAAGAATAATTTGCGCCATCTGGGGCTGGCGGATGGGGTGATTGCGGCGGGGCTGGAGGCGGCGGGGATCGATGGGCGGCGAAGGGCGGAGACGTTGACGGTCGCGGAGTGGGAGCAATTAGTTGAGGCGTTAGAATAAAGGCAAATTGACATTAGGTATAACCACAGTTATACTCCTGGCATGAAGACGGCTATCTCTATACCTGATCCCATCTTTGAAGAGGCTGAAGGGCTAGCCACGCGGCTGGGTATGTCGCGCAGCCAACTCTACGCCACGGCCGTTGCCCGATTTGTCGAGGCGTATCGCGAGGAAGCGATACTCGCCGCGCTCAATGAAGTCTATGCTGAAAACGACTCGGCTGTCGATCCCGTTCTGAACCAGCTCCAATGGTTGGCCCTGCCCCACGAGGAGTGGTGATGAGGCGGGGCGAGGTGTGGTGGGCGTCGCTGCCCGATCCGGTGGGGTCAATGCCCGGCTATAGGCGACCGGTGCTCGTCATCCAGTCCGATACCTTCAGCGCCAGCGCCATCAAGACGGTCGCGGTCTTGACGATCACTGCTAATCTGCGTTTGTCCAATTCGCCTGGCAACTTGCTCGTCACTCCCAAGCAAAGCGGTTTGAATCGCGATTCGGTTATCAACGTGTCGCAAATTCTCACCATCGACAAAGTAGTGTTGATTGAGAGAGTGGGAATGTTTTCGTCTCGGCTGATGGAACAAGTTGATGAGGGTGTACGGTTGGTGTTGGGCCTATAGGTAAGGCTCGGCAATGACCTACCCTAACGAACGGCAGACTGAGTATTGTACCAGTCGGGCCATCGAGGAGTACTTCGAGAACAGGGGCTACCCCGTGGTCGCCATCCCGAACTCACAACGGGCCGAGAAACACGTCCCGTTTGACCACCTTTTCGCCAATCATCGGTTAAAGCTGTTCGGGCTGGAATATAAACAGCTTTATGAGTCGCCCCATCATTGGCGACTCTCTCGCGATCAGCACCATCGGCTATTTGCCTTCCCATGGATTTATAATTCGTGCGCGCAATTTATCCTCCTTTAATCTGCCCAAATTTCTTTTGCCATGCGGAACGCCGCCCATGCCTTAGGCCATCCGGCATAAAAAGCCGCATGGGTCAGCATTTCAGCGATTTCCTCTTTGGTGATGCCGTTGGCTTTGGCTGTTTGTAAATGGTGCTGTAAGGAACTGTCCAGAATTCCGCTTGCCATTAAAGCGGTCACGGTAATCATACTGCGGTCTCTGGAGGATAGCCGTTCCTCCCGTGACCACACCTGCCCAAACAGCACATCATCGTTTAGTTCCGCAAATTTGGGGGCAAAGTCTCCCAAAGCATCCCGGCCCGCTGTAACCTTTGCCATAGCTTTCCGCTCCTTTCTCTATTTTAGCTTTCCGTAATCGTCCTCACTGACCGGCTCCAGCCACGCGTTGTAAGCGCCCTCTGCGGGAATCTCCACAGCAAGATGGGCAAACCAACTGTCCGGCGCGGCTCCGTGCCAGTGCTTCACCTCCGGCGGGATATGGACGACATCGCCCGGATGCAGCTTCTGCGCAGGCTTCTCCCATTCCTGATAATAGCCACGCCCTGCCGTACAGAGCAAAATCTGTCCGCCCTTGTGGTGGATATGCCAGTTGTTGCGGCACCCCGGCTCAAAGGTCACGTTGCCGATGACTACGCCATGCGTAGATAGCATATTTAGATAACTCTGACCGACAAAATACTCTGCGTAGGCTTCGTTTTTCCCGCCCACGGGAAAGATGGTGTTAAATTCACTACTCATTACAGCTTTCCTCCAAAAACCGGCATGACATTGGCCTCGCCGTAATCCGTTATCTGCTCCGCGTTTTTCAGCAGTTCCATATCGTCATCAGAAATGACAAAATCGACAGCGGCGTTTGTTTTCATATGCGCCGGGTTCGCCGTTTTGGGCAGCGGCAACAGCCCAAGTTGCAAACAATAACGGATAGACAACTGCGGTACGGAAACGGCATATTTTTCAGCCATCGCTTTCATTTGCCGATGAGCCAGCGCGACGCCGTGTGCTATGGGTGAGTACGCTTCCACAAGGATTCCCTTGCTTTGCGCATACTCGATTAGCTCAAAAGGCGTGTTGCCAACATGGGCGCGTATCTGGTTCACCATCGGCGGGGTGGTGCAAGACGAAAGGATATTCTCCATATCCGGCTGTTCAAAGTTGGAGACGCCTATGGCGCGTAGCTTACCGGCTTTGTACGCATCCTCAAGAGCGCGCCATGCCTCGCGGTTGCCTTCAAAAAAGTGGTCATCTTCCCGGAATTGTGCCCAAGGCTGGGGGCTGTGGATAATCATCAGGTCGATGGTTTCAAGCCCCATTTTTTGCAGGGAGCCGTCTATTGCTGCTACTGTCTGCGCATAGTCCTTGATTTCCGCCGCCAGTTTGGTGGCGATAAACAGTTCTTCGCGGGGAATACCGCAGGTGCGAACACCTTCGCCCACGCCGCCCTCATTCATGTATGCCTGTGCGGTATCAATGTGGCGGTAACCGATGTCAACGGCGTCATGGACAGCCTGCCCGGCAATGTCGTCGTCAATCATCCACATTCCGAGGCCCAGCTTTGGAATTTCTATGCCATTGGAAAGGGTGTAAGTTTCATTTAGCATGGTTTTTGCCTCCTAGTTATGATTGATTCACGAGAGGGTAACGGTGACATCTTGTACTGACCCCCAGAAGTTGGACACAAAAAGCGTCACCCTAAGGGGGCAAACTCTTGCGCCAGTTGGTGGCTGAGCCACTGGGAGTCAAACTCGGCCGGCGTCAAATAGCCCAGCGCCGAGTGAATCCGCTTGTGCATGTACACGTCGTCCAGAAAGCGACCCAGTTGTCTGAGCACATCGTGATAATCGACATACTCGCTGTTTCACGAATTCGATCGCGATGTCGTGTTTCAACCGTCAGCGACAACTTACAACCCTCACCGCCAATTATTCACAATAATTATATCACATTCCGCCACCCCCGCGCGGTCGCCCACGGGTCGTACACGGCCTGCCCACCTTCCGTGGTCTGCGGCCTGTGGTCAGTGGCCCCAATCTCTTCGTAGATCGCCGCCGCCACCCACTCCACCTCGCTTGCCCCGGCCGCCGGCCGCCAATCGGCCATATGCTCGGCCAGGAAGTTGGTGCTGGTGCGCCCGGCCAGGAACGCCGGCGCGGCCAGGATGTCGCGCAAATAGCCGATGTTGGTCGCCACGCCCAGGACGACCGTCTCGCGCAGCGCCCGCTCCATCTTGCGGATGGCCTCGGCCCGATCCTGACCCCAGGTGATGACCTTAGCCAGCATGGGATCGTAGTAGGGCGACACGGCCGACCCGCCGGCGATGCCGTCATCGACGCGCACGCCGGGGCCGGCGGGGCGGGCGTAATGGGCGATCTCGCCGATGGACGGCAGGAAGCCGGTGGCCGGGTCTTCGGCATAGACGCGGCACTCGATGGCGTGGCCGCGTTGCCGCAGGTCACTTTGGGCAAACGGCAGCGGCTCCCCGGCGGCGACGCGCAATTGCCAGTTCACCAGATCGACGCCGGCCACGCTCTCCGTCACCGGGTGCTCCACCTGTAGCCGGGTGTTCATCTCCAGAAAGTAGAAGCCGCCGTTGCCGTCAACGATGAACTCCACCGTCCCGGCGCTGACGTAGCCCGCGGCCCGCGCCAGCCGCACGGCCGCGGCGCAGATGGCTTGCCGCAACTCGTTATTATCTCCCACCACCGGCGACGGGCTTTCCTCGATGATCTTCTGGTGGCGGCGCTGGATGGAGCACTCGCGCTCGAACAGATGCAGCAGGTTGCCGTGGGCGTCGCCCAGCACCTGTACCTCGACGTGGTGGATCTCCGTGAAATACTTTTCCAGCAGCACGTGGGGGTCGCCAAAAGCCGATTGCGCCTCTTGCCGGGCGGCCTGCAAGGCGTCGCCCAACTCGCCCGGTTGGTTGACCACGCGCATCCCCTTGCCGCCGCCGCCGGCGCTGGCCTTGATCAGCACCGGGTAGCCGATGGCCCCGGCCGCGGCGGCCAGTTCATCGTTGCTCTTGCCCAACCCATCGACGCCGGGCACAACCGGCACGGCGTGAGCCTCGGCCAATTGGCGCGCGGCGGCCTTGCTGCCCAGGGCGCGCATGGCTTCCGGCGGCGGGCCGACGAACACCAGCCCGCGCCGGGCGCAGGCGGCGGCGAACTCGGCGTTTTCGCTCAGGAAGCCGTAGCCGGGATGGATGGCCTCGGCCCCGCAATTCACGGCGATGGTCAGGATTTTCTCGTGGTCGAGGTAGGTCTCGGCCGCCGTGCTGCCGTGGAGCGGGTAAGCCTCGTCGGCCTCGCGCACCCACAGCGCACGCTCGTCCACGTCGGAATAGACGGCCACGGCGGCGATACCCAACTCATGGCAGGCGCGAATAACCCGGCGGGCGATCTCGCCCCGGTTGGCGATCAGGACTTTGCGGAAGGTGGGGTAGGACATGGGGTAATTATGGGGTGGCGGGTGGCAAGTGGCAAGTGGCGGGTGGGCCATTCTGGTTCCCTCTCCCTGTGGGAGAGGGTTAGGGAGAGGGTTCAGGCACTCAGCAACGTCTGCCGCAACCGTTCCAGTGTCACACCTTCGAGACCACCCTGCCGCAGGTAGCCTTCCACCGATCCATAACGGCGGCGCAGATGGGCCAGCGCGCCCTGCAACGTGCGCGCCTCGGCCAGCAGGAACGGCCGCAACTGCGCCTCATCGAAGCCGAGCGCGTAGAGCCGGGCCATCTCCGGCCGCATCCGCCCGGCCAATACGTCAAAGGCGTGATTGCTCAGCGTGTAGTCGGCGATGACCGTCTCTTCCGGCACGCCGAGGGCCAGCAAGAGCAGCGCCGCGGCCAGCCCGGTGCGATCCTTGCCCGCCGTGCAGTGGACAACGAATGGCAGGTTGGCCGGATCGGCCGCCATTTGGATGATCGCGGCGTAGATCGGGCCGTTCTGATCGAGCATGATCATATAGGCGTTCAGCAGCAACTCCTGGATGCGGTGGCGCAGGCGGAAGAGGGTGAACATCTGCCGCAGGCGGCCGACCTCGACGGCGATGGGCCGGGCCAGGACGGCCGCGCCCGGCGGCAGACGGTCGGGCCGGCGCTCCACTTCCTCGGCCGAGCGCAAATCGCACGCCAGCCGCAGCCCCAGCCGGCCCAGATAGGCCACATCGCCGTCGGTCAACTCGGCCAGCGACCCGGCGCGGTAGACCCGGCCCCAGCGCACGGCCCGGCCGTCGGCCGTCCGGTAGCCGCCCAGGTCGCGGAAGTTGACGCCGCCGGCCAGCGGCAGCGTCCGCTCGGCGACGACAAGGCGGCGGCCGTCGAGGGCTACCATGAAGTAAGGGCGATAATCGCCGACCGCGGACGACAGACCGCCGACCACGGACAACTCTGAATTCGTCACCCGTAACTGGTTACTCGTAACTTTCTCGGCTGTAAGCGGTCGGCCGTCGGTAATCAACCCATCGGGATTATCGCTAACATAGACCGCCACCTGTTCCGCCGGTTGACGCAGGTGGATGAGCCAGTCGCCATCGGGCAGGCGTTCGACCCAGGCGTCTTCGGGCGGCGGGATGATGAGATCGGCGGGAAAAATCATGGGGAGTGGCAAGTGGCGAGTGGCGAGTTAAGAGCGCGTTGATCGAGAATTAGTCTATTGCGCTATGATTGTAGATGTTGGAGTTTATTTGAACTAAACCGAAATGACACCTCTAATCTCTGATTCGACCGACCTTTCTGCACGCGGAACACGGAACGCGGCGCGCGGAACGCCAATCATCGGCATTATCGGCGGCGTCGGGCCGTGGGCTGGGCTGGATTTGCAACGCAAGATTCTGGAGCAGACGGTGGCCGCGGCCGATCAGGAGCACCTGCCGGTCATCAGCGTCTCCTGGCCCGGCCCCATCGCCGACCGGACGGAGTACCTGCTCGGCCGCGTGCCCGATAACCCGGCCTACCCGATCCTGGCCCAACTGCGCTTGCTGGCCGCGGCCGGGGCCACAGTGGCCGGCATCCCCTGCAACACAGCCCACGCCCCGGCCATCTTCGACGTCATCCGCGCCGGCGTGGTCGCCGAGGACGGCGTGGCCGCCGAGGACGGCGTGGCCGCCGCGGACGGCGGGGCCGCCGAGGACGGCGTGGTCGCCGAGGACGGCGTGGCCGCCGCGGACGGCGGGGCCGGGTTCGGGCAGCCCTTGCGTCTGCTGCACATGATCGACGAGACGGCGGCCCACCTGGCGGCTCAGTTGCCGGGCCTCAAGACCATTGGGGTGCTCTCCACGACCGGGACGTGGCGGGCGCGGCTGTATCCGGCGGCGCTGGAGCCACACGGCTATCGGGTCATTGTCCCGGATGAGGCGCTACAAACGGGGATGATCCATCCGGCCATCTATGATCCCGGCTACGGCATCAAGGCCACCGGGCGGGTGACGGCCCAGGCGCGGGCCAATCTGGAGCAAGGGGTGGCTACTCTGCGGCGGCGCGGGGCGGAGGCGGTCATACTGGGTTGCACGGAGATGCCGCTGGCCTTCGCGGAGCGAGTCTACGAGAGCATGCCGCTGATTGACCCAACGCTGATCCTGGCGCGGGCATTGATTCGCGAGGCCGATCCGGCGCGGCTAAAGGAAATGGATTGAGTCAGGCCACCCAGGTTTCCTGGGCCGGGCCGTTGAGGGTCAGTTCAAGTTGGTTGAGCACGTCGCGGCCGAGGATGGCTTCTTTGTTCTGAGACATGGCAACAGCTTCAATGCCATGAATCGTATATGGGCCGAGGCCAATAGAGATCAGATACGTATCGACCGTCAACGCCTGGCCGGTTATGCCCCGTACCTGTCTGCCTCGGTAGTGGCGCGCGCCGATAGACTTAAGTATTGCTGCGGGAAGCATGGTAGCATCTGATCCGGAATCAATAAGGGCCATCATGCTGACCTTAAGTTCGGCTCTCAAAGGGGAGTGCAGAGTGATTTCCGCCACCGGCATGGCAGGATCATAATCCCAATTGTTGTATAGTTGAGTGTAGATAGGCATTGGATCTACTTGACAAACCAGGCCGAGGTCACACGGAGTTCCCTATCGGGCTGACGTGTAACCAGTCTCATGTGGACGACATCTTTAGGATAGTTGGCATCAATGCGTCGGAGCAAGGCTATTTCATCGGGATCGTGATCGACCACTTTGCCACCATGAACCGCAACGTATTCCCCTTCGTATTGGGCGATTATTTCTACCCGTTGCCGCTCATAGGCTGCCTGCTCTTCTTCCATTTTTTCGCGGTCAGGGCTAATGTCAAAAATAGAATCAAAGGCCTGTGTCACGGTGTCGGTTAACACATCGATCACCGTCCGCTGGTTCCGTCGCGCCGTGGCCTCAACCTCGCGGTAAACAGTATCAGGTAGGGTAAGGGTCACTTCTGTACTCATGGGCTCTATTATACCATAGCCAACTTGCTTTTTGCTGTGGTCTAGCGAATCGTTTCTTAAGGATACGGCGTCACCGCATTCGGCAGCGCCGTCGGCGGCTCGGTCGTGCTCGTGGGCGTCTGCGTCGGCGGCTCGGCCGTGGGCGGCTCTACCGGCGTCGTGGCGCTGGCGGTCGGTGTGGCCGTGGGAGTCGCCGTAGCTGTGCCCGTGGCCGTGGCCGTCGGGGTGGCCGTAATCGTCGGCGTAGCCGTGCCGGTAGCCGTGGCCGTCGGCGTCTGCGTGGCCGTGGCCGTCGGCGTGGGTGTCGGCGCTTGCAGGTTGAACACCGTCCGCCCTTCCTTCAGCACCGGGTCGTTCTCCGGCGTGAACGGGTTGTCGGGGCCGAAGACGATGACGCGGATGGTCACCGGGCCGCTATAGGCGATCTGCGAGGCGTCCCACACCGCCAGACGGCCGTCCTGCACCGCCTCCGGTCGCCGCTCCTGGATCATACCCCAGCCGCCGGGGTTCTCGCCCAGGCCATACTCCACCTGATACCCCTGGTAGTTCGGCCCCATGGCCGTGCCCCAGATTTCGATGGCGGCGCGGTCGGGGGCGTCGGCCTCGTTGCGCGGGCGGACGATCTCGGCTCGCGGCCGGGGAGTCTCGTTGTTGCAGGCCTGGGTGGGCGGCGTCGCGGCGGCCGAGCTAAACCCCTGGGCGGCGGCCCAGCTTTGCCCGGCCGGCGTCTGCTGCATCCAGTTGGTCGCCAGCACGCGCTCCCGCTCCAGCACGTCGGGCCGGCCGTTCACCGGCACGCCGCCGCCGAACGTCGCCTCATAGACGGCATCGTTGCAGGACGTGTTGGCCTGCAAGCCCGTCCATAGATCGATAGCCACGCGGGTCATGCCCTGCGTCGCGTCCTGGGGCGGCTGGTCGCCGGCGAACACCTCGGTCACGCGCGGGCCGCAGGTCGATTCGGGGCCGACGGCGATGCCCGTGTCGGCGCAGATCTCGCGGTCGATGACCCCCGGCGGCCGGACGAAAGCCAGCGCCTCGCGGCCATTCAGATAGGACGACATGAAGCGGTTCCAGATGGGCGAGGCCAGCCGGTAGCCCGATTGGCCGGAGCCGATGGGCCGGTTGTCGGTGTTGCCGACCCAGACGGCGGTCAGCACCTGGGGCGCGTAACCGATGGTCCAGCCGTCGCGCACGTCGTCGGCCGTCGAGCCGCTGGTGCCCGTCTTGGCCGCCACCTGATAGCCGGGAATGATCAGGGTGTTGTTCTGGCCAAACTCGGCCAGGCGGGCGTTGTTGTCGCTCAGGATGCTGGTCAGCAGATAGGCGTGTTCCTCGCGCGCCGCTTGCGTGGCCGCCGCGCCGGGGGCCGGGGCCTCATAGAGCACGTTGCCCTGCCGGTCTTCGATGCGGCTGATGGCGTAGGGCGCGGTGTAACGGCCGCCATTCGCCAGCGCGCCGAACGCCCCGGCCAGTTGCAGCGGCGGCACCTCGCCCGCGCCCAGGGCCAGCGACAGGCCGTAGTTGCGCGGCGTGCCGGCCTCGGCGCAACCGGGGTCTTGCAGATTGGTCAGCCCCACCTTTTGCACGTTGGCGATGAATTCGCACACGCCGACAAACTCCAGCGTCTTGACCGCCGGGATGTTGTAGGAATTCGCCAGCGCCGGGCGGATGCGCAGCGGGCCGTGGAATTCGTCGTCGAAGTTCTTGGGCACGTAGGCCGGGTTCGCGCCGTCGGGAAATTCCGTCTGCACGTCCCACAGCAGCGTGGCCGGCGTCCAGCCGCGCTCGAAGGCGGCCAGATAGACCAGCGGCTTGATGGTCGAACCGGCCTGGCGGGGGGCCAAAGCCATGTTGACCTGGCCGCTGATGGCCTCGTCGTTGAAATCGGCGCTGCCGACCATAGCCAAAATCTCGCCCGTCTGCGGCTGCAGGGAGACCAGCGCGGCGTTGTTAGCCCCGCCGGCGTTGATGGCCTCGCGGTTGGCGGCCACGGCTTCCTCGGCCAGCCGTTGCGCGTCGGGGTCGAGCGTCGTGCGGATGCTGAGGCCGCCGCGATAGATCGACTGCGCGCCGAGCAGCTCTTCGGCCTGTTGCAGCACGGTGAAGGTGAAGTGCGGGTGGCGGATGGTCACTTCCGGCCGCTGCAAGGTGTAGACCCGCCCGGCCATTTCGTCCAGCGCCGCCTGGGCTTCGTCGAGGGTGATCAGGTCGTTGGCGACCATCAGGCTGAGCACTTCGCGCTGGCGGCCGAGGGCCTTGTCGGGCGCGGTGTAGGGGTCCCACAGGGCCGGGGCCTGGGGCAGCCCGGCCAACAGCGAGGCCTCTGCCAGCGTCAGGTCGGCGGCCGATTTGTTGAAGTAGGTGTTGGCCGCGGCCTCGATGCCGTAGGCCAGATTGCCGTAGTAGATCTCGTTCAGGTATAGCTCGAGAATCTCTTCCTTGCTATAGGTTCGGGAGATTTCGGCAGCCAGGATGATCTCGCGCACCTTGCGGCGATAGCTGCGCTCGGTGCGTTCGTCCTCGTCCAGCAGCGTGGCCCGCACCAGTTGCTGGGTGATGGTGCTCGTCCCGGCCACGGCTTCCTGCTCGCGGGCGGCCATGATGACCGCCCGGCCCAGGCCGATGATGTCGAAGCCGGGATTGTCGTAGAAGCGCTTGTCCTCGGTGGCGATGGTAGCCTGGACGAGGTAGGGCGAGATGCGGGCCAGGGGCACGTAGGTGCGATTGCCCGTATTGGGATCGACCGGGGCGTAGAGCAGTTGGCCGTTGCGGTCGTAGATGCGGGCCGTCTCGAAGCTGCTGGCCCGTTCGCGCAATTCCGACGGCCGGGGCAGATCGCCGGCCACCAGGCTATAGCCGATGGCCGCCGTCGAAGCCAGCAGCAGACCGCCGACAAACAGCACCAGCAACGTCACCAGCAGCCCTCGCAGAATACGGGCGGCGGTCATGGGCCGCTCGACGCGACTCTGGACGGGCGGCGGGGTCGGGGAGGCCGGCGGACGGCTAGTGGCCGCCGGCCGGCGTGGCGGGGGAGCAGACGGCGGCGGGGAAGACGGCGGACGGCCGACCGCTGACGGCGGCGGCGGGGTTGGCGGGCGGCCACTAGCAGCAGGCCGCGGCCGTACCTGTGTCGTCTGCTCGCTTTCAGCCGGCGGTCGGCGGTCGCCGGTCGGCGGTCGCCTAATCTGCGTCGCCCCCGGAAAGGCCGTGCGCGGCTGGACGGTCGTGGCCTCGGTATCCTCCACCGTCGGCGCAATCTCCGGCTCGAACGTCTGGCGCGTCAAGGGGCGCTCGGTGCGGCCGGACCCGCCGGATTGCCCGGCGGGCGGTTGGCCCAGCGGCGGGATAGTGGAAGTGGGGGTGGCCTGGTCGTCGTCGTCGTCGGCCGCGGGCGGCGGGGGGACGACGGCGGGCGGGTTCGAGGGCACCAGCGGCGGCAGTTCGACCGTCAGGGCTTCGGGCGGCAGCTCAATGGTGATCTGCCCC
>CXWJ01029143.1_pt1 | contig 17438 bp, 16 predicted proteins | sample 590841 | NCBI WGS metagenome assembly CXWJ01 (sample SAMEA3498367, study PRJEB10139) | wastewater metagenome | biome: wastewater treatment plant; material: activated sludge | place: Austria | collected 2015-01-21 | reverse complement strand
GTATCCATGTAGTGCAAGGTACGGCTGATCTGATGGACCAAGCTCTCCAGCACGGCGCTTGCCGCTTCGGCGATTGCCACCTGGATTTCTTGGTCCGCCCCCCGATCACTTGCCGCACTCGGCACTCCCATCGCCTCCACGAGGTGCTGCGCTTCATCCAACGTCACGCCAAACACGCGAATGATCGCTTCCAGCACACCACCAAAAGCACAGCCATGGATTCGCCGCACATAAAGTGGCCGATTATCCCCCACCACACACAAAGTGGTGTTCGAGAAACCCCAGTCCACCGCCAGTACTCGTCGACCTCCGCTAATGCCCCCCGTCAACCCAACCGCCCGCGCCATAGTCAGCGGGACGCCATCGATCGACCAACAGTCCATGCCACTCGATCGGCAATCGCGCATCAGTTGAGCTACCCACGGTCGGGTCACTCCCAGCACGTTGACGTTGAACGCTTCGGAGCCCTTTTCCGCCTTGCCGACGTCGAGCTCCCAAAAATCAAAGTCGATCGTGTAGGGTTGTCCAGACCATTCTTCCTCCAGACCACCCGCAATCATGGTTCGCCGCTCATAGTCGTCGCCCGGCGGAATGTTCAGCCCGCGCAACTGGCACACGTTCATGGGCAACGTGCAAATCGCATCACGACCCACAAAACTGCCCGCTTGTAGCGCGGCCTGCAACTCAGTTTGCGAAGAGACTGGCTGCGCCATGGCCAACGCATCGTCGTTGGACCAAGTGCTGTGCCGCTGGATCACTGCCGCGCGATGGAGGCGCGCGCCACCAGGTGTCCGCGCGGCTTGCGCCAGCTTGACCGTGTGGGTTCCCACATCGATGCCGATCCAACCTAATCCTTGCGCTCTCGCCAACCCTGTGACTCCGTCTAAAATCGGCGTCGGAGACGCCTTCTACGCGACCTTACAAGATCGCTTTCCCTCAATTCCTTGCCGCCTGATTGGCCCGCGCCGATTGCTGCATCTGCTTGGCCACGATTTCCAACCGCTCCAATCTTCCATCCATTTGATGGAGCGTAGCGGCAATCTCCTTCAACAGCGGCACCGACATCTGGCCGCCGCTTTTGAAAAACTCCGGCGGTGCAGCATCTTTCACTTGACCCCAGGCCGGTTCCGCCGGCGGCAATAAACCGCCGACGAAAACCCCGGCGCCCAACAATCCCAAACCTACGACCGCAGCCCGCCACGGGCCCGGTCGCTCGCCAATCGCTCCCTGCTCGAACATTTTTGACATTGATGCGGTTCCTCTCTTCGTGGTCCTCTATTTGGCCATGGTTGCGATGTCAAACATCGGCAACATCACAGCCATCACAATGGTCGCCACGATCACGCCCATAATGACGATGATCAGCGGCTCGAGAATCGTTGCCAATTCGCGCAGCTTCGATTCCCCCTCTTCTTCGTAGTGTTCCCCCATCAACTCAGTCACCATGCCTAAGGTGCCCGTCCGTTCCGCGGTCAGCACCATTTCCGCGGCCACCGGCGGTACGAAACCGGCATTGATCAGCGAGCTGGCCAATCCGCGGCCATTCAAGATCGCTTCTTCCAAGTCGTCGAATAGTTGCCGATACAACGCGTTGCGGACCGAGTTTTTCGTCAGTTTCAGCCCTTCTAATAGGGGGACGCCACTTTCGATCATCAACCCTAACAGCCGAAACGTGCGGCCGATGTAAAACGCCCGCGTGATATCGCGGATCACAGCTGTATTGAGCAACACCCCGTCCCACCACCGCCGACCCGCTTCCATCTTTCGCGACATGAACAAGAGCACCATCCCGCAAATGATCAGTGGCAGCAGAATGTAAGCGTGCTCGCGCAACACGCTGGAAACAGCCACCACCACTTGAGTCAAGGCCGGCAACGGAATCTCGAATTGGCTAAAAATATCCACAAACTTAGGCAGCACGAAGGTTACTAGACCAAGTACCACCATCGAGGAGACGCTGGCTAGCAAGATAGGGTAAGCCAGCAACGTGCGAATCGTTGCCCGCATACGAATTTCCGTGCGTTGGAACTGCGACAACCGGGCGAGCACTTCCGGCAGTTTGCCCGCCGCTTCGCCCGCCGCCACGCTCGCAACGTACGCATCGCCAAAAATATGGGCCTGCTTGTGCATGGCGTCCGAAATGCTTTTGCCGCCCGTCACATCGCGATGAATCTGTCCCAAAATATTCCGCAAGGTGGCGTTACCACACTGCTGCGCCAACGAACCGATCGCCGACGCCAAATCGACGCCCGAACGAGTCATGATGGCGAGTTGGGTTGTCACGCTCAGTAAATCTCGCTTGGATAGTTTCGAACGGTCCCGCATGCCGACGAGCGCCTTCCACAGTGACTCGCCCGCCTTCTGACGAATTTCAATAGCAAACAGACTCTGCTCTCGCAGCGCACGTTTCACCCCCTCCACATCCGTAGCCATCATCTGGCCTGACTGGATATCACCCGAACTCGATTTGGCGGTATAAACGAACTGCATGAATCAGATTGCGAATTGCGGAGTGTGGATTGTGGATTGATGTTTTTCAATCCGTAATCCGTAATCTGAAATCTGAAATTGCCTTAATTTCAATTCAGATGCTTTCACTTTGGACGCTCCGTTACTCGAAATACGCCACGCGCATCACTTCCTCGAGGCTCGTCTGCTCCTTCTCTGCCAGGCGAATGCCCTGTTCCAGCAGAGTCTTGCCGCCCGCGCGACGGTAACAATCGCGCACCTCGTCGGTATGTGCTCCTGCCGCGATGAGACCGCGCATCTCGCGGTCCACCACCATCACTTCGTAGATGCCCGTACGACCGACATAGCCCGTATCGTGGCATCTCGGGCACCCTTCGCCGCGAACAAAGCTCCGCCGGCGATCGCCTTGAAAATGAATCGTCTCCAATAGCTCCGCGGATGCGTACACAAAAGTCTTGCAGGCCGGACAGACGGTGCGAATCAGCCGCTGCGCCACCACTCCCACCAACGCCGCCGCGATTTTGAATGGCTCGATGCCCATATCCACCAACCGGTGAATAGCGCCTGCGCAGTCGTTCGTGTGCAACGTACTGAGAACCAGATGGCCGGTGAGCGCCGCTTGCACGGCAATCTGCGCGGTCGGCACGTCACGGATTTCTCCAATCATGATGATGTCCGGGTCTTGCCGCAAAATCGAACGGAGCGCGAGCGCGAACGACATCTGCCGCGATTCGTCCACCTGCACTTGGTTCACTAGCTCGACTTGATACTCGACCGGATCCTCGACCGAGACCACGTTACTATGAACCGATTTGATTAACTCTAGCGCGGAATAGAGTGTCGTCGTCTTGCCGCTGCCTGTAGGACCGGTAACCAACATCAACCCGTATGGCTTCGCCAAAAGTTGCTTGATCTGCTTGAGCATGTCGGGCGGAAAGCCCAGCAGATCGAGACTGAAGGTCAGGTTATCCTTGTCGAGAATACGCAGCACGATCTTCTCACCCAAAACGGTCGGCAGCGTAGAAACGCGGAAATCTACCTCACGACCTTCCACAGTCACCTGAAATCGGCCGTCCTGTGGGCGGTGATGCTCGGCAATATCCATCTTTCCCATGACTTTAATGCGCGAGACCAGCGCGGCATGCATATCGCGACGCGGCCGTAGCGCTTCGTACATCTGGCCGTCTACTCGGAACCGCACGATGGTAAACTTGCGGCTCGGCTCAATATGAATATCACTCGCGCCGGCGCGAATCGCCTGCACTAACAGATAATTCACCAGGTTGATGATAGGGCTTCCATCGACCATCGCCTCGACGTTGGTCAGGTCGACTTCAGCCGAATCCGCCTGTAATTGCACAGACGATTCGTCGATGTCGGCTGTAACCGTATCGACTTCGAAGCCCTCCTCATAGCAGCGGGATAAGGTCCGCTGAATGCTGGTCCGGAAGGCGAACACCGGCCGTACGCGGAGGCTGGTGATTCGCTCGATTTCATCCAACTGCTCAAGGTTCTGCGGATCCGCCATCGCCACGCAGAGCGTTTCGCGGATTCGGAAGAGGGCGATGGCATCTAGGCGCTCGGCGATACGCCGCGGCAGCAAGCGAACTGCGATCGGATCGATCATGCCGTCGCGCAACCGCGTGGCCGGCACTCCCAGATGGTCTTCGATAAACGGCAAAATGGCATCTTCCTGAATCATGCCCATCTCAACCAGCGTCTCACCTAGCCGCAAACCCTTCTGCGAACCCTCGGCTAGCGCTTGATCCAACTGGGCGGGCGTAATCAGAGCCGCACCAATCAACTGCTGGCCAAGGGTCGTCCGACCTGGGCGGGAGGGGGACGGCACCGCAACGGTTTCGTCCACGCTACGCGCAGGGAGAACGGCCGTGCCGTTCTTCGCGCCCGTACGTCCCGAATCCTGCTTATTCCACGGCGAAAAACTCATATCACAAAACTACGGACCGCACTCCCCGTGTCAGGAAAAATTTCGAATCGTGCTCCCACACCAGTTACGTTCAAGACCTCGCGGCATACACTGCCCGGGTTGGCCAGCTTGAGCGATCCTCCCCAACGCTGGTATTTCTCTTGTGCATCGAGCAACAACTCCAATCCCGCGCTATCGATCACCGCGATGTTCTTTAAGTCGAGGACTAAATGGGGCGGTCCAAGCTCCAATCGAGCGTCAAGAATCGCACCCAATTCCACGACGTGGTCGCCGGCAATCCGCTCACCCCCGCTGATCACATTCACCGCGCCTTGACATTTCAGTTCGAACATAAGCTTCGCCAGCAAGGAGCTTGGAGCGAGGAACACGGAGCAGGAAGTTAAAAACCGTTGGTCTCGGTTTCCTGCTCCTTGCTCCCCGCTCTTACCCCAATGGCAACCACATCGTGAACGTGCTACCTTTGTTGATTTCGCTTTCCACTTCAATTCGGCCGCCGTGCAAACGAACTACCTCCTGCGACAACGCCAAACCCAGCCCTGTACCGGTTTGCTCCTGCACGCGCGGATCATCGCTGCGGAAGAATTTTTCGAAGACTTTCTCTACCTCGTCCGCGGCAATCCCCACGCCCGTATCTGCCACGCTGATTTGTAACTGCTGGTCAGACGTGGTTTGGACGCGAAACGTCACCCGACCCCCTTCCGGCGTGTACTTGATGGCATTGCCTAACAGGTTCACCAGCACGGTCGCAATCTTATCTTTGTCCAACTTCGGTTCGGGCAACTTGTCTGGCACTGCGACCTCAAGGGTCATTTTCTTCTCGTCGATTTGCGGCCGCACTTTGGCTAGCACTTCATTCAACATCCGCCCCAGATCAGTCGTCAGCTTGTTGAGCGACAGCGATCCCAATTCCATGCTGCTGACACTCAGTAGATCATCTACAAATCGCGCCAGCCGCGTGGCTTCGGAATTGATCGTGTTCAAAAATTGCTTTTGCTGCTCGACATCGATCATGTCCGCCAATGCCAAGGTCTCCGCGTAGGCTTTGATATTGGCCAGAGGCGTTCGCAGTTCGTGGGTGGCGGTGTCGACGAACTGATCCCGCATCGCTTCCGCCAGTTTTTGTTGCGTTACGTCACGGATCGTCCAGACATGAGACTCGTGCTTACTCGTGCCGACTATGCAAATAGGATGACGGGCCACTCGAATCACTCGCCGCTGGCCGTTCTCTTCGTGGGATAACTCCGTCACAACTGAGCGATCGCGGTTCTCTACCGCTAAGAGTGGATCGGTCTCCGCGAGCGACCAGCGTTCAATGAGTTGATCGACCATGCGAGGTGCCGCCTTGGCCTGGTCGTTATGCAGCCCGTTATTCGTAACGTTATTCGCATCGCTCGAATGGACTATTTCCTTCAAGCCCAGGATTGCAACCATCGGCGAATTGGTATAAGTCAGACGGCCTTCGGCATCCGAGGTGGCTACGCCCTCTGGAATGCTGTTCAGAACCGCGTCCAGATGACTTTGCCGACCACCTTCGAGCGATAGTCGAACTCTCTCTCGCAACGTCATCGAGTGGACCCCGCTCTGCCGTCCCTGTACGACGCGGTTCCAACCCAGCGCTGCCGCGCTGCGATCTTCCACTTCTCGCAACTGGCAGCCTTCGACCGACGGGCTCATAGCCACCTGAGTAAGTTGGTATTCGATATTGGCCACCGGCCGCACCATGCGGTTCAGCAGTACCGCGCCTGCAACCATACAGCAGGCGGGGCCCAAAAATGCCAGCGGAGAGAATTGCGCGCCGGCCCACAAATAACTGGCGAGGCTGGGTCGGGGAATTGCCAATCGAAGCGTCCCCAGCGAGATGCCGCCCGCCGTCAGGGGACATTGATACTCTTGGTTCGNNTTGATACTCTTGGTTCAATTGTCCATCTTCGCTCACGAACCCCACGCAGCTCACATCGCCCCAACGATCTGTGACCGCTCCGCCTCGTTCGATGGCGTCGCGCCCGGCCAACTCCGGGTTCGAGTGGGCCGTGTATTTGCCGATCGGCGAGACAATGGCGCAATAGCTAGCGCCGCTTTGAGCGCGGATGCTTGCCACGATCTCAGGGAGATCTTTTTCTCTGCTGCGTAAATAACTCAACACGATTCGGTCGGATCCACGACCTAGCCACCTGAGCGAAGCACTTTCAGAGCGGTTGCCGCTGACCCAATGGGCGACGTAGACCGCCCCCACGCTGAGCCACAAGAGCGCGGCCAGCCCGAACAGCAAGAAATACGCAGTCACTCTGCGCGGCAATCGGATTTGAAGCCTGTTGACCATCATCGGAATCCATTCCGTGAGACGGACGACCCTGTCCGCCCTACGATTACGACCTGCAGCCGGCCGCTAAACAATCCTCAATACAAGCCACCAATTCGCTGGGGCTGAACGGCTTGGGAAGGGCCGCGGAAATCCCCAATGTTTGTTGCAGTTTCTGGAAATTGATCTCCATGCACTTGGCCGTCAGCAGGATGAACGGCGTCCGCCGGTAAGCCGGGATCTCCCGCAGGTGCTCACACAGCTGAATTCCCGTCATCAATGGCATCTGCTGGTCGGAAAGGACCAGATCAAATGTCCCCTTTAGTGCCGCATCGAGGCCCAAGCGGCCGTTGTTGACGCTCGTCACTTGGAAACCGGCCCGCACCAAATTGAAGCAAATCACGCCGGAGAGTGCCGCGTTATCTTCAACGACCAGAATTTTCGCTTTCTCTTCGGTCATGGTGGTTACCACACGGCGGTGATTGCCGCCGCGCGGCGTTCTCTTCAACATTCAGGTACAGGCATCGTTCGACGGGTTGCGCAGTTCCTCGTAACAGCTTATCGGCCTCTCTGGACCTAATCTTTCCTGCAATCAGGAGACTTCGCCCAATCAGCAAGCAGGCCTTGAGCTTCGCAGTTTTCGAAAGTCCTCTAATTTACGGTCCGCTTGCTAGCACTGCCACCTGCAATCTCTTACAGCTCACTGTAGGTCGTAGTGCCATCCTTGGTTGCGGCATTCGAATTGCAAATGAACTCGCCAGACACGGCGTCATATTTCCAAGATGTGGTCGGCGATGCATCGCCGCTTAATGCGCTTCCCGTTGCACTGACACTTACGCTCGCGTCCTTCAATCCCACTGGGCAAACTGGGAAACCACCGCGAAGATAATTTGCTAACTCATTCTTGAAGTCCACTTCGGTTTCCCCCTCGCCCGGGAATGCTCCATTGTGCTCGGCCGCATAGCGCTCGATGGCATCCCGCACCACGCCCAGCGTCTGCTTCAAGCCGTTGTCGGCCGCCATACCCGAAGTGTTGAGCAACTTCGGCGCCGCAACGGCCGCCAAGATGCCCAAGATCATGACCACGACCACCAGTTCGACCAATGTAAAACCCTTTTGCTTTCGCATCTGACTATTCTCCCAAATCCCAAGGTTCAAGTTGACTCAATGACCCGGAGGCGCGCCGCCTTACAGGCGTTCGAACGCATCGACATGTACGCTCCCCGACGCCGGCTCGCCTGCAAAGGTTCTCGCCGTTTCTAGAAAAGCCTAGTCCGCAATTCGCCAAGTGCGCATCCTCGTCGAAAACTTCGGTGCGTTGATTCCATACCCTGCGATGCGGCCAATCCCCGGCATCTTCGGCATTCGCAGCCGTCATAGCCGCTACAGCCAACACACACCCCTCGCAATCACCTCCCATAGAGGGTGAAATTTTCGGAAGGCTAGCGCCACCTCCGCACCATCGGCACACTCCCACCAGACCGACCAAACATGACAGCGACCTATGCTTGGATAACCCTTAGTGACGTTCGCGGACTCGGCACTGATTGGAGGTTCGAGTCTCGACGGCTCCCACTACGCGCAAATTCCTATGCACGCCATTCTCATATTCAATCGCTGTCGCCGCGCATTCTCGTTGATCGAGCTAGTAATTGTGCTGCTGGTGATGAGTATTTTCGCGGCAGTGTCCGCACCTGCTTTTATCGATTCGCTGTTGTTCGGTCGCGTCGAATCGGCCGCCCGTCGTCTCAAGGCCGATCTCGAATTGGTGCGTCAAACCGCGCGGCTCAAAAGCGCCAGTCAAACACTCACATTTGCTGGCACGACTTACACGACCAGTACCGCGATCAAAAACCTCGACCGGCCGCAGCAGATAAACTCTGTTAACCTGGCCGCGACTCCCTATGAGCTTACGGCAGTTTTGGCCGATTTCGGCGGCCAGCAAACTGTCACTTTCGATGGCTACGGAACTCCCTCAGCCGGTGGCAATGTCGTGCTGCGGGCCATCAACCACGAGTGCACGGTCACACTGGACGCCATAAGCGGCGAGGTGACGATCACCAGCAACCACCCTGGCGGCGGTGCCCCATGAACGAGTTAACGCACTACAAACCGCGCACCAAAGCGTCCGGCCACACCCTCATGGAGGTAGTGGTCGCGATGATCGCCAGCGCCATGCTATTGGCCGGGTTGGGCTCCGTGATGATGATCGCCCGGCAGGTGGCCTTCGTTCCCTCAGCCGCGGAGCGCCGCATCGACGTGGCCGGCGTATTGAATGATCTTTCGAATGAGTTGCGCTACGCCACGGTCATCCTCGAACAGACTGCCCACACGCTGGAGTTCGTGGTCGCGGATCGCAATGCGGACGGCACGTCCGAGAAGATTCGTTACAGTTGGTCCGGGACGGTCGGAGACCCGCTCTATAAAGCGGTGGATAGTAACACGCCCGTGGCCATTATCAATTCCATCCATAATTTTCAGGCCGCTTATGTTCTGAAATCAGAAATCACACCTCTGACAACTACTTCCGATTCGGCGGAAGTGACGCTCCTCGCCAACGCCAGTCCTTCTGGCAGTCAGGCGAACGACATCACTGCCACCAACTTCACATCGCAACTCCTCAATCCGTCTGTGTTTACTTCGGCGGCGCCCGCCAACGCCACTTGCTGGAACGTCACACGAGTCGAGTTTCAGGCCAGCCAGAATGGTACGAATACCGAAACGCTACGGGTCCAAATTCGACCCACGGGCGATCCGGATGATGGACCAACCAGTGACGTGCTCGGCCAGGTCAACATGGCTGAATCGACGATCTCTAGCACCATGGGATGGAACACGGCCACCTTCGCGACTCCGCTACGCGGTTTGTCTCTCAGCCGTCGCTATACGCTCACGTGGAACTCCGCCAGCGGTGCCGCCGCACGCATCCTCACGAACGACGGGGCCACCAGCGGCGTGTCTGAAACGACCAATGCCGGCGCTTCCTGGGCCTATATCAATCCTCGCCAGACCTATTTCAAACTGTACGGCACTTACACTACACCCGGATCGACCTACAATATCACACGCAACTACGTTTCCCACGTAGCGATCGTATTGCAAAGTGGCGGTCGCGCCGATTCTCGCGTGGACGCTCGCATTCCCCTCACCAACTCGCCGGAATTACTCTCCGCCTACTGGCGCGCCGACTTCGGCCGCGACCCTACGGCCACCAACGCCAATGGCGACGCCGTGGCCGATTGGGCCATGAACAGCGGAAGCTTCGGCGCCGGTTCCCTCAGCGGTGGAATCTGGACCGCGACCGGTGCTTTGGAAACCCGACCGCTGAACGACTTCGCCACGACTACAATCATCGAAACACGTTGCCGCAACACAAGCGTGGGGGGCAACGGCGCCGTAGTGGCTATTAATGCCGACCGCAGCGGGGGCTTGAACGGCACGATCATGATGTACCTGGGGCTCCAGTCAGACGGCACACAAATGTTGACCCTATTAACCCGACCTACTTCGGTCACCACGCAAACATTGTTCACCCGCACGAAGTTGCCCAGCGACTACATTCGGATGCGACTTGTGATCGATACCCAGCACAACGTGGTCAACCTATGGATCAACGAAGAAGACCAAGGGGCGTTCGTCTATTCCACGTACGCCCCTGCGACGAACGATCGCTTCTTGACCCTTTACGCAAACACGAGTGCTGCGAACTTTGACTACATCGAGGTGCGGGCAGCCGCGAATTAATACCAACGCCTCTTTCGTCACCTGTCACTTCAGGACGACCCATGTCACACCAACTATTCGCCTCAACACGCCAGGCACTCACGCTGATTGAAGTCGTCGCCTCGACGATGATCGTCGGCATGATGTGCGTTGCCGCCCTCAACAGCCTGGGTGCCGCTACCCGCTCCAGCGAATCGATCGGCAATCGTGCGGTCGCCGTCGGCTTGGCTGACGAGTTGATGGGCGAGATTCTGCAGGCCAATTACAGCGATCCGAACGACACGCCCACTTTCGGCACGGAGGGAAGCGAATCCGCTGGCACGCGGGCCGGTTATGACGACGTCGATGACTACAACGGCTGGAATCAATCCCCGCCGCGCGCTCGAGACGGCACCCAAATGGCCAATCGCACCGGTTGGCGACAACGCGTGACCATCAGTTACGTCGTACCAGCCACTCCCACACAAACCTCCGTCACGGATCAAGGCGCCAAACGCATCAAGGTTACGATCGAATACAAAGACGAAGTTTTGATTGAACAAACGACCATTCGCACGAATATCGATTAGCTAACGCTTGAAATTGCAAGACCAATCGTTGAAATCACTAAAGCACGAATGACACAAAATAGAATTGATACATCTTGGTTGCCGATCTTCTCTCTTCGTGTCATTCGTGTTTTCGTGATTTGTATTTGAGTTGGACAGATGGCAGTAACTAGACAGCATCGGTTGGCTCGCACCGGCGGCGTGTACATTGTGGTACTCGGCGTGGCGCTGATCGTGTCGCTATTGGGGCTTTCCACGTTAGTCGTTCAACGTATTCAAAACAAAATTCTCACCGCCTCGGCCGACATTCGTCAGGCCCAACTGAATGCAGAAACAGCCGTTAGCTTCGCCCTGCTGACCATGAAACAGGAGACCGCCTGGCGGTCCTCGCAAGCGAACGGTAACTGGTTCACCGGACGTAGTACAGGCGCGGGCACCTGTACCGTGAGTGTGACGGACCCTGCCGATAACAGCCTCTCCAACAACGCGGACGAGCCGATTGTCATCCAAGGCATCGGCTACAGCGGCCAAGCCGAACAACGCGTCGAAGTCACAGTGGATCCGCGTCACCCACCTTTAAGCTGCTTGCGATCTGCCGTTGCTGCCGGCGATTCGATCGACCTCAATAACGACATTCTCCGCACCAATGGCTTGATCACCGCTAATACGATGACTGCCAGTTCTTCTTTAGTCTACGGTTCTGTACAAGCGACTTCTACGACGGGTTCGACTTACAACGGCACGAACACCACGATCACGTCCGACAAACGTCCCGCAATGCCAGCTTGGTCAACCCTGTTCGACTACTATCAGACAAACGGCACGGAAATCACCAGGGGGAGCTTACCCACTTCCACGGGCAACTTGGGCCGCAATGTGGGGATTGAAAACGGCTCCAGCGATTGGACGGGTACCCCCACAGGCATCCCTAGCGCCGATATTAGCCAGTCGAACAACGCAAATCACACCACTGGAGGCAACTACAGCTTGCGGGTGCGAAATCGGACTGCCTGGTACGCCGGCGCGGCACAAAATATAGATAGTTTCGTGAAGTCCGGCCAGCAATATTATGTGGAAGCTTGGGTCTACATGCCTTCTGGCATCGCGCGGACCTTTCTAATCTCTCTTTATACCAAAGGTAGTGGTACGTTTCAGCGTGACGAAACCACAGCCACGTTGGCGGTAATCGGCCAGTGGACCAAAGTCTCCGGCTATATCACAGCTCCCACTTGGACTGGAAACCTCGAATACGCATTTGTCAAAATTGGGGGTGCCGATATTCTAAACACGGCTGACTTTTATGCAGACGATCTCCTGATCCGCGAAACCACCACCGGCAGTTTTATCTACCGTCAAGCGCTCGGTCCGGGACAGAATCCGTTTGGCGCAACCACAAATCCCAACGGCCTCTACTGGATCAACTGCGCGGGTAATAAGCTGATCATCGAACGCTCTCGCATCCGCGGCACGCTGTTGGTTATCAATCCGGGCGCCGGATCGTGTATCGGTCCAGGACCGATTCATTGGACACCTGCCGTCACCGGCTACCCTACGCTAATGGTCAAAGCCGATACTGCCGAAAACGCCGACTTCTCTATCCAAGCTACAAACCGCGTACTCAGTGAAAAAGAAAACAGTGTGAACTTTAACCCGTCCGGTGTTCCTCATGATGATCTCAGCACAGACACAGATACCAGCGACATCTATCAATCGCAAATCCGGGGTCTTGTGGTCGTGCAGGACGATTTGACGTATCACAATCGTCCCTTGATTCGCGGTTCCGTAATTTTCGGAGACGATCTGAGTGGCGCTAGTGGCACGCTGGAAGTCGAATTTGAACCCGACTCTCTCCTCAATCCGCCCCCGGGCTTCTTCGCCCCCTATACTTACGTCCGTCGCCCGATTTCGGTCCGCAAAACGGTCGCTCCGTAGCTAGTAGTCATTTGATAGTGGTCGGTTGTCGGCGGAATGCCTTTTCGCCAATAATATCGGCTGACTCCGATGACTACTAACCACTAATAACTTCGTCCATGCATCGCCGCCCGCTGCTCGACATGCTGGCTCGTTATCGCCAAGCTAACGCTTCTGAGGCAGCGGTCGTCGAGCGGATGTGTGCTCTCATTGAACGTCACGCTGATTGCTTCGAGCGTACCTGCCGGCCAGGCCACATCACGGGAGCGGCCTGGATTCTCTCCGCCGACCGCCGCCGCTGCCTGCTCACGCACCACCGCAAGCTCAATCGCTGGCTGCAGTTGGGTGGGCACGCTGACGGGCAATCGCAAGTTGAGGAAGTCGCCCTCCGCGAAGCGCGTGAAGAATCAGGCATGCGAAGTTTCGACCTGGTCTCGATCGGCGGCACGCTCATGCCACTCGATGTGGATGTCCATATAATTCCCGCCCGCTACGACGCAGCCGGACAACTAGTCGAAGACGCCCACGAGCATCACGATGTGCGATTCCTGCTGATCGCCCATCCGTCCCAAGAAATCTATTGCAGCCACGAATCGCACGACCTCGCCTGGTTTACGCCTAAAGAAGTCGAACAGCGCACGGATGAAGAAAGCGTCTTGCGGAGGCTCTATAAAGCACTTGAGCTGATCGGCTAATCAAAGAGTGCAGCAGAACAGCTGAGGGAACGATAAATAGCTTCTCCCTACTGCTTGTCTATTTTTTAATGTCCTGCCGTTCTACCGTAGCTTCCGCCACCGCACGCTCAGCAACGAGCCAGTACCAACATCCATGCATCCCACGTCGCGATGGGTGGAAACTCAACAGATCGATTTTTTCGACGCGAGCTCCGCCATTCGATTCATTCTCTGTTCTACCCTCCGCGGCTCGACTGAGCTCGCCGAAGTCCTTCCCCCTTTGTTCTCTCCGTGTTAAGTTGACCGGCAGTTTATTGACATGACCGCCTCAACCCAGGAGTGTGCCCCGTGGCGACCGCAGCACTTCCAACCAAACCGCGCCGCAAGGATGTACCCAAGGAGAAGGTTCTGTGCGAATACTGCACGGCCAAGTGCTGTCGCTATTTCGCCCTGACGATCGAAGCCCCCACGGAACTGGCCGATTTCGAATACATCCGTTGGTTCTTGTTACACGAACGAGCTTCGGTGTTTAAGGAAGGGGAAGATTGGTATCTGCTCGTCCACACCGTCTGCCGCCACTTGCAGGATGACAATCGATGCGGCATTTACGAAACCCGCCCGCAAGTCTGCCGCGATTACACCACGAAAGAGTGCGAATACGAAGACGACTGGACCTACGATTTCTACCTAGAGACGCCGGACCAGGTCGCAGAATACACGGAGGCCGTCCTACAAGAAAAAGGTCGATCCATCCGCAGCCGCAAACCGGCGCTCCTGCCGATTATTTCCTGACCACTTAAACATACATATCGCGCAAAGCCGCTAAATCGCAAAGGAAGCCGCTCATAACCACAAAGTCACGAAGGACACAAAGAAAACGAGTTGGGAACACATTCCCAAGAGTAATCCTTGCCATCTTCCCGAACTTTGGGTCTTTGTTGTTACAATTCTTCTTTGCAGCTCGGCACCTTTGCGAGAAAGTAAAGCATCCACCGGCAGAGCCGGTGGCTTTCAGCGGTAAGCCCGGAGGGCTTACTGTTTTTGTGAAATTGTAATTTGTATACAAGCAAAGCCAATTGTCTCTGACCACGTCCGGAGGACGTGGGTTTACCTTCGGACTAAAAGACCAAAACTGTGGCCGTTCCCCGCATCCAACCTCGCACATTGAAAGGCTTCCGCGACTTTCTGCCGGAGCTGATGTTGCCGCGCGAACAGATCATGGACACGGCCCGGCGCGTGTTTCGCTCCTACGGATTCAGCCCCATCGATACGCCTGCCCTCGAGTACCTCGAAATCCTCCTCGGCAAGGGTGGGGCAGAAACCGACAAGCAACTCTACAAATTCCAGGATCACGGCGGGCGCGACGTCGGCTTACGGTTCGATCTCACGGTCCCATTCGCCCGTTTCGCCGCCCAACACATCGGCACGCTCGGCACGCCCTTTAAGCGTTACCACATTGCACCCGTCTGGCGCGGCGAAAACACCCAACGCGGCCGCTTCCGCGAGTTCATGCAATGCGACTTCGACACCATTGGTACGCGCTCCGTCGCTTCGGATGCGGAAACGATCGTCGTTGCTCACGACCTCCTCCGCGCCATCGGCTTTGAGCGGTTCACGATCCACATCAACAATCGGCTCGTGCTAACCGGCTTGCTGGAATCGCTTGGGCTGGAAGAGCGCGCGACCGATGTGCTTCGCGCCCTGGACAAGCTGGCGAAGATCGGTCCGCAAAAGGTCGCCGAGGAGATCGTGCAAACAGCCGGCGCTGCTGCAGACCAAGCCGTTCGCGTCGTCAGCCTGGTGCAACTTAAAGGGAATAATGATTCGGTGCTCACACAGCTGCGGCCCCTTGTGGCAACCAGTCAGCGCGGGGAGGAAGGCATCGAACGCCTCGCCGAAGTGCTCGCTACGGTCACACCGGCCGGCGTGCCGACCAATCAAGTAAGCCTCGACGTTTCAATCGCCCGCGGCCTCGATTATTACACCGGCACGATCCTCGAAACCATCCTTGACGACCTGCCCACCATCGGCAGCGTCTGCAGCGGCGGACGTTACGACAATCTCGCTGAGCTTTACACGAACCAGGAACTCCCCGGCATCGGTGCCTCGCTGGGGCTCGATCGCCTGCTGGCCGCGATGGAAGAGTTGAAGATGATTGACGCCAGCCGCTCGGCTGCCCAAGTCTACATCCCCTACTTCGATGCCACTCGCCTTGGCGATTATTTCCGCTTGGCCGCCGAACTACGCTCTGCTGGCTTCAACGTGGAGGTTTATCCCGAGCCCAGCAAACTCGGAAAGCAACTGCAGTATGCGGACCGCCGCAAAATGCGCGTTGCCGTTATCGTCGGCGAGCGAGAATTCGCCGCCGGAGAGTGTCAGCTCAAGAATCTGGCCACCGGTGAGAGCATGACCATCCCCTTAGCCAACGCCGCGGCCGAAATTGGACGCATCTTGGCTATCTGAACAAAATAGTGTACAACTATCGCTGGGCAACATCTCTCACGCGCAGGCGCTACGCTGTGAGAGAGACTTAGAACATACAAGACACAAAGTTCACGAAACATAGTAAAGAACGCTCTTTGGAATGCATTCCTAGAAATTTTCTTTGCGGTCTTCGTATGTTTGTGGTTAAAGCGATTTTCTTAGCGCCTTAGTGTGAGACATTCCTTCTGATGGAAGTGGCTTCTCATGCACCGTGACAACCATTACGAGGTGGCGTTCGAGGAATACCTCCGCACGCGACGGATGGCCTACATCGCCGTCGACGAAGCGCGGCGGAGCTTGGTGGCCGACGGCTCACTTAAGAGTCTCGACTTCATCGTTTCTCCACCCGGTCAAACTTGCTGGCTCGTCGATGTCAAAGGCCGACGCTTCCCCTCTGGTGATGAACAGAAACAATATTGGCGAAACTGGTCGACTCGCGACGATCTCCGCAGCTTGGCCGCCTGGCAAAGCCACTTCGGCCCCGGCTTCTGCCCGCTTCTGGTCTTTGCCTATCACCTGGTTGGCAGTCGCTCGCCTCTGCCACGCGAGCAGCTTTTTGTCTTCCGTGGCATGCACTATGGCTTCGTCGGCGTTCGGCTGGCGGACTACGTCCCTCACGCCCGGCCTCTGTCCGACAGTTGGGACACCGTCGCGATGCCCACCGGCCTGTTCCGCCGCGCCGCACGTCCGTTGGACGAACTCCTCGTCGGTGGCCTAACAGAGAATGGGGTCACGATGCCCGCAGATTGGCAAGAGCTACCAGCCAACTTACAATGGGAAACCTAGCCGGAAATGCTCCAACTCTAGGGCCATCCGCACGCAACTTTCACCACATCGACCAGAGTTCAGATATGTCCTCGCTCTCAAATCTCATCCTTTTCGCTCAGACTAGGTCGGCAGAAGCTGCGGCTTCCGGCGGCGCAAGTAGCGCCGCCTGGGCACTGGTAATCTTCCTCGTGATTTTGGGCATGCTCGTGACCCTCGCCTCGAGCCGCCGCACGATCGAAATCAAACGGCAAAAGGAAGATTAGGTAATTGAGGAATTGAGATAGTGGATTTAAGTTTCTTCAATTCCGAGATCCGCAATCCAAAACACTCTCATGCTGCCGTGCGGACTTTGCTCTGCTGGCAGAAACTCGTGATCGATTCAATTACGGTTTCTTGTTCGGCCGCCGTCATTTCTGGATAGACAGGCAGCGACAGGACTTCACGGCAGGCCTGCTCTGTCACGGGGAGGCTCCCTTCCGTATGGCCAAGCCCAGCGAAGCATTTTTGCAAGTGGAGCGGCACCGGATAGTAAATCGCTGAGCCAATTTTCCGCTCGGCCAGGTATTGTTGCAACGCATCGCGTCGTCCGCCCGTTACACGGACCGTATATTGAT
>CXWJ01000070.1_pt1 | contig 17449 bp, 16 predicted proteins | sample 590841 | NCBI WGS metagenome assembly CXWJ01 (sample SAMEA3498367, study PRJEB10139) | wastewater metagenome | biome: wastewater treatment plant; material: activated sludge | place: Austria | collected 2015-01-21 | reverse complement strand
CCTGCTCCGCCTCACGGTCTTCCTTAGCGTGGTCGGCGGGAATGCTGCCGGTGAAGGCGAGTGCAAGCATGCCTGCGGTTAGAAGCACGTCGCGAACCAGCGGCAGGTTGGCAAATTGCTGAGTCACCTCCGTGGGAAGCAGGCCCGGAACCATGAAGGCGATCAGGCCCAAAACGATACCGGGGATCAGCACCTTCGCCCGCGGGGAGGTGAAGGCGTAGCTCAGCGCTACCGCGACGGCGGTGGCGGCCGCCAACACGCCAAAAACGCGCAAGATCGAGAGACCGTAACCGACCCCGAGCGCGGTAATGATCGCGAGGCCTACGACCGCGAAGGCCGCACCATCGAAGAGAATCGCCATGCTGCGCCGGTTGTAGTCGTAGCCCAGGTAGGTCGAAAGGAACCGTATACCGGCGGCAATCATCACGGCGCCGGTGACGAGCGTGTTCTCCGGCGAAACCGTGATGACAGAACCGGTCAACAGGAGCAACACGAGGGCGCTCAGCGAAATCGCGGCCCATCCCGGCTGCCACGATCCATAGTAGAGGGCGAGGCCGCCAAGCCAGATCGCCATCACGAGTGTCGCACCTGCCAGGATGCCGACGATCAGCGTTTCGGATTGCTTCTTGTCGGCGAGAACGTCGGGCTTCCACATGGTCCACGCGGCACCTTCGACGTTGCCCCTGGCGGCGATCGTAATGGTCGCCGTGGTCAAGGGATCGAGATACACGCTCACCGCCTTCGCGCCGCCGATGTCGATGAGGCGCGCCTCGCCCCTGTCGATCGCGACGCCGCCGACGGCGGCTATCGCGCCTTGACCTAGGAAGCGGAAAATTCCATCCGAGCCCGTTTCTAGCGTGATGATGCGGTGGATGCGCTCGTTCTTCGGGTTCGCGAGTTCGATCGAACGCTCGTTCGGATTAGCGGCGTTCCTCGGTTGAAGCCAATGGGAGATATCGTTGACGTCGCGATCGAGCGTGACGGGTGCGGCTGCAAACACGCATGCCGGTGCCAACGCGAGAAGCAGCAGTACTGCTGCCCTCGCCCAGCGATGAAACCGGCTAGCGCTCGTCTGCATTCGGGGGCAACGCACTGGCTACAACGGGGGATTTCGGCCTCGACTATCGTTGTTGACGCATGAAGCCGCAACTGGCGTTTCGCATTAACGATTGATGCGCGTGCCCCAAACGTTAAGGCGCCACGCGTCCTCAGGACGAGCGGCGTCCCTTTTTTTCGCCTGGCGCGTTAGCCGTTATTGCACTTTCAGCAGTTCGACCTGGAAGACCAGCGTCTGGTAGGGCGGGATCCCCGGACGTCCACGGCCGTAGGCCAGTTCGTGCGGGATCACCAGTTCGGCCTTCCCACCCTCGCGCATCAGCTGAAGGCCCTCGGTCCAGCCGGCGATCACCCCGTTCAGCGGGAACGTGATCGGCTCGCCGCGGCTATAGGAGGAGTCGAACTCCTTGCCGGTGATAAACGTGCCCTTGTAGTGCACGGTGACCTGGCTCGTGGGGCCCGGCTGCTTTCCCGATCCCGCCGTGATCTCGCGGACCTGGAGGCCCGAGCTAGTGACCTTGACGCCCGCCTTCTTTGCGTTCGCGGCCAAGTACTCTGCGTTCTTTTCGGGGGACATTTCTGCAGACACGTCAGGCTCCTGTTCGTTAATGAGTAGATCGGACGGTACTTCGCTGGGCTCTTCGCTTGGTCCGCTTAGCGAATCCAAAAACCCGCCGGGCATGAAGATCCCGACGGTAAGAAGCACGCAGAGCACGCCGCCGCCGATAGCGACGAGCATCGGCTGCGACAGGTTGTTCGGTCGTTTGTTCGTCATTGGCCGCTGGTCAAGTCTTGAGTGCCGGCATCGGATCGCCGGCGATGATCGCAAATAGCAGATGATCCTGCCATTCGCCATTGATCCGTAGATACTTTCTCGCCGTGCCTTCTGCGGTGAAGCCGGCCTTCGTCAGCACGCGACGCGACGCCACATTCGAAGGCAAGCAAGCCGCCTCGATCCGGTGGAAGCCGAGGCGGTCGAATGCGTAGCGCACAAGCGTCACGACCGCGTCCGTCATAAGCCCCTTGCCCGCATGCCTCTGGCCCATCCAGTAACCTAACGAGGCCGCCGACTGGGCGACGCCCTGACGGATGTTCGACAGCTGGCAGCCGCCGGTGAGTTGGTCGGTCTTCTTGTCGAAGATAAAGTACATCATCCCGCTGCCGTCACGTTCGGCTTGGATATAGCGGCGCAAGCGTCGGCGGAACGCGGCCCGCGTGAGTTCGTCCGGTGCCCAGCTCGGCTCCCAGGGGGTCAAGTACTCTCGGCTCTCGGCGCGAAGCTTCGACCATTCCGGATAGTCGGCTGCGAGCGGCGCGCGCAAACGCACGAGCCTTCCCTCGATGCCCATTGGCTTCGTACGACCCAGCGCCATGCGTTACGCGAAGCGTTGCGCGATGCGGTCGTAGGACCCAAGCGCGCCCATGGGTCCTAGGGCTGCCATCGTGAGCCGCGCATTCGTCAGTACTTTTGCGGCCACTCGCGTGACCGCTCTCGTATCCACCGCTTCGATCTTCGCGATCAGTTCACGCGGGCTCAAGATGCGTCCATAGGTGAACATATGCGCCGCGATTTGTTCGCAACGCGAGGATGCCTGTTCGAGACCCATCAGAAGGCCGGACTTGATCTGAGCGCGGGCCCGGGCGACCTCGTCCTCGCCTGAACTTGTGGCCAGGGCCTTCATCTCGCCCGCGATCACATCAACAAGCTCCGGTGCGTCTGCGGCACTGGTTCCGGCGTAGATGCCGAATAGACCGGTGTCGCGATAGCTAGAGCCGAACGTGTGAACGGAATAGCAAAGCCCACGCTTCTCGCGCGCTTCCTGGAACAGGCGCGAGGACATGCCACCGCCCAACACGGTCGAGTAAACTTGCACGGCGAAGATGTCTTCGTCGTCCGCACGGAAGCCGGGGAATGCAAGCGTCAGGTGCGCTTGCTCCAAATCGTCGTCGCCGCGGAACTCCCCGCCGGCGTAGCGTGCCGCATCGGACTTTAGCGGCGTGCCGGACTGTAGCTTTGCGAAATACTTTTGGGCGAGTGTCACCATTTGCTCGTGCTCGACGGCGCCCGCCGAGATCAAGAGCATACCTTGGGCGAAGTAGTGATCCTTGATTTGGTTGATCAGCGTGTCGCGCGTGAACGAGCGAACGTGCTTCTGGGTGCCCAGGATCGGACGGCCAAGCGACTGGTTCGGGAAGGCTGTCGACTGCAGGTGATCGAAGATGATGTCGTCCGGCGTATCCTCGGCCTGGCCAATCTCTTGGATCACGACACCCTTCTCGCGGGTCAGTTCCTCAGGATCGAAAATCGAGTGCTGCAGAATGTCGGCGAGGATGTCGATGCCGAGCTGTACGTCTTCCTTCAACACACGCACGTAGTACGCCGTCTGCTCGCGCGCCGTATACGCGTTGATGAAGCCGCCAACGCGCTCGACTTCCTCGGCGATCATCCGGGCGGAGCGACTGCGCGTGCCCTTGAACGCCATGTGCTCAAGCATATGGGCGATGCCATTCGTGGCCTCGGTTTCGTTGCGGGCGCCTGCGTCGACCCACACGCCCAACGCCGCGGATTCGAGGTGGGGCATTGGGTCGGTAATAACGGTCAGGCCGTTCGCCAGTTTCGTGATTTGAGGGGTCATCCCCGCTCCTGCTTCGTTCGGAGCGGGATTACATAGAGCAACTGGTCCCTGTTTTCATGGGGAATAGAGCTAGGCGGGAAATGGCCGATTTCCGCCGTTCTAGGCGCCGGCAATGAGCGCTTTCAATGGCTCTATCGCGTTGGGGAGCGTCGCGTAGCGCTCGGGCGCGGTCAGGATCCAGCGCATCCGTTCGGGCAATTCAGGCTTCGTTCCGGTTGCCATTTCGACGGCTTCGGGGAACTTGGCCGGATGGGCAGTCGCCAGTGAGACGACGTCGTCGGTTGCGGACACCTTGCGGGTCGCGGTGAGGCCGACTGCCGTGTGCGGATCGACGGTCAGACCTGCTTCGCGATGGAACAGCTTCATCGTGGCGACCGTTTCACCCTCGTGGACGCGGTCGGCCAGAAACATCGATTGGATCGAAGCCAAGGCCCGCGGTTCTATCGTAAGCGCGCCGGTCGCCGCAAAGCCGTCCATCAAACGCCGTACCGTTGCCGCCTCGCGGCCATGGGATTCGTAGAGTAGGCGTTCGAAGTTGCTTGCCACCTGGATATCCATCGCCGGCGAAAGCGTCGCGTGGACAGTGCCGCGGGCGTAGGCGCCGGTCGAAATGGCGCGGGTCAAGATGTCGTTCGCGTTCGTCGCGGCGATGAGGCGCTTGACGGGTACGCCGATTTGCCGGGCGACGTAGCCCGCGAACACATCTCCGAAGTTCCCGGTCGGAACGGAGAACGTCAGCGCGCGTTCGCCGAGCGCGAGACTTGCCGCGAGATAGTAGGCGGCTTGAGCAGCTATACGGACCCAGTTGATGGAGTTGATCGCGGCGAGCCGGTGCTTCGCCGTAAAGGCTTGGTCGGCGAACAATCGCTTCACCAGGCTTTGCGCGTCGTCGAACGTGCCTTCGATCGCGACGTTGCGGACGTTCGCCGCCAGCGACGTGGTCATCTGCCGGCGCTGCACGTCGGAGATGCGGCCCTTCGGGTGCAAGACGACGAGCTCGATGTTCGCGCAGCCCGCTAAGGCTGCGACCGCGGCGGCGCCGGTGTCGCCGGAGGTCGCCGCCACCACGAGCGCGCGGGATTTGCGGCGCGCCAACGCTTCGTCCATTAGAGGCGCAAGCAACTGCAGCGCAAAATCCTTGAAGGCCAGCGTCGGTCCGTGGAACAGCTCGAGCAGCCAGCGGTGGGGTCCCAACTCGCGAATGGGCGCGACGCGTGGATCGTCAAACTTGGCATAGGCTTCGCGGGCGTGGCGGTCGATCGCTTCGTACCAATCGCGTTCGGCAAACAGAGCAACGACCGTCGCCGCGAGGTCCGCATAGGTCAGCTTCCTGCCGCGAAGCCGCGCGAAGTCGAGGTGCGGCCAGGTTTCGGGCATGTAAAGGCCGCCATCGGGCGCGGGGCCGGACAGCAGGACGTCTTCGAACGATATCGCCGGCGCTTGGCCGCGCGTGCTGACGTACTTCATCTCGTGAACTTCAGACGGCCGCGGATGTAGTGATACCGCAGGTATATGACCAAAAGCACAAGACCAAGCGAAAACCACGTAAGCGCGTAGCTTAGGTGGTTGTTGGGGATGTCTTGTTTGGTTGGCATCGGTTCGGGACCGCCCGGCGCGCGCGTCCATGCTTCGAAAATCAGCGTCCGGTGCAGCGTGAGGCCAAGCGCCTTGGCGATGGCGGTCGTGTCGCGGTTGTAAAACGTGCGCGTCTTGAACTCGGGCGGTGGCGTGAACGTGCGCGCAGTCGCCGACGGCAACAAAACGCCTGCGAGTTCGACCTGGCCTTCGATTTGCCCCCGCATGCGGGCCGCGGGGTTTTTGGAAGCTTCCGGAATCCAACCGCGATCCACCACGATCACGCCGCCCGAGGCGAGCCGAAACGGGGTGAGCACCTTGAATCCTTGGCGGGTCGGTCCGGTGTCGGCGCGCGGCGCATAAACGTAGGATTCGAGCGCGTGGTCGAACATACCTAGCGCTGTGGCCTGGCGATAAGCCGGAAAGGTATCGCCGGTCACAAACAAAACCTCGACGGGTGCCGGCGGCGATTTTGTGCGTGCCTCTATTTGTGCGAGCACGGCGTTCTTCTCCGCGCGCCGCTCGAGCTGCCAAACTCCGAGGCCGATCAGAATGGCGAGCGCGAGCAGCGTGATTGCGGTCAGGATGGGGAGCGGGCGAAACATCTCAGTCCTGCCGGCGCCCTTCGCCCGCATCGTTGCGATACTGGAGCGCGAACATCGTCGCCTTCAAGGGCGGAAGAAGCGCAAGGCACGTGCCGATCGTAAGCGGCAGCCAGAGCAAGGCGTGCAGCCAATAGGGCGGGCTGAAGTTGACCTCGACGATGACGGCGCTGGTGACGATGAAGGCGCCGGCAATCAGGATCACGAATACGGCCGGACCGTCGCCCGCGTCGGCGAAGCGAAAGTCCAGGCCGCAGACGGCGCAGCGATCGGCGAAGACCAAGTAGGCTTTGAAGACGCGACCCTTGCCGCAGCGCGGGCAGCGACAGCGTAGCCCCGCTTGCGACAACGGGGCTCGCTGCAACTCAGCCATGGATCACCGTCTTTGCGCGCTAATGCGCGGCTGCGACCGCGCCTTCACCCCAGACATAGATCGAGGCGAATAGGAACAGCCAAACGACGTCGACGAAGTGCCAGTACCAGGCTGCCGCTTCGAAGCCGAAGTGACGCTCCGGCGTGAAGTGGCCAGCGCGGGCGCGGAACCAGCAAACGATCAGGAAGATCGTGCCCACGATCACATGGAAGCCGTGGAAACCGGTCGCCATGAAAAACGTGGCGCCATAGATGTTGCCCGAGAACGGGAACGCGGCGTGCATGTACTCGTAGGCCTGCAACGCCGTGAAAAGCATGCCGAGAAGGATCGTCGCCGTGAGGCCGTTGACGGCACCCTTTTGGTTGCCGGTTTGAATTGCGTGGTGTGCCCAGGTCACCGTCGTGCCCGACGTCAGCAGCACCAGCGTGTTCAGAAGCGGGATATCCCAAGGGTCGAACGTTGCGATATTCGGCGGCGGCCAGTCGGCTAGGTTGATCCAGTTCGGGAACAACGCGGCATTGAAGTAGGCCCAGAACCATGCGACGAAAAACATCACTTCAGAGGCGATGAACAGGATCATGCCGTAGCGCAGGCCGAGCTTTACGACCGGCGTATGGTCGCCATATTGGACCGACTCCTTCACGACATCGCGCCACCACCCGACGAACGTGATGATCAGGATCACGAGGCCGCCGAGCAGCAACCATGGGCCACTGAAGACACCGAAAAGCGGCGCAGCTTCTTTCAGCGTTTGAAAGTACGCAATCGCCCCGACGGCGGCCAGAAAGGCGCCAGCCGAGCCGACGATCGGCCAGGCGCTGGGCTGAACCAGGTGATAGTCGGGTTTGATTTCGTCGGAAGCCATGGTCTCGACCTTTAGTTTACGGCGCTCAGTTGCGCGACGGTTTTGGTTTCGGTTTTCGCGGGGAAGAACGTGTAGGACAGCGTTACCGCGGTGATGCCTTTGGTGTCGGGGTCGGTGGCGATCCTCGGATCGATGAAATAGGCGACGCCGAAGCGTACCGACTGAAAGGGTTTGAACTCCTGCCCGTCTTCGCAGAAGCACTTGATCTTGTTGAAGTACTTCGCGGCGCGCAGCGGGGTCACATTGAACTTCGCGACGCCCATCATCTTCGAGCCGCTGGTGTTGCGGGCCCGGTAGAAGTCGACGGTGTTTTCACCAAGGCGAAGCTCGGTGGCGACTTTCTCGCCGCGAAACTCCAGGGCCAGGCCCGGCGCAACGTTGGCGTCGAAGCGAACTTGGATCGTTTGGGCCGAAACGCTTGCCGAAGGCGCGCTGAACAATTTCGGCGTCCCGTCGTAGCCAGTAGCCGCGCAAAAGATGCGGTAGAGCGGCGCGGACGCATAGGTCAGGCCGATCATGCCCACGAATACAGCAACGCAGGACAGAAGCACTCTGTCGTTCGGGTTCAGCGTGCGCATCGCCCCCCCCTCACAACGCTCTGTTGGCGACGTTGCCGCCGAGTTTGACGATGGTGACAACGAAGATGAGCACCACAAAGGCGACCAGCACCGCCGCCAGCGCCCAATTGCGCTGATTGCGTTTGCGGAGCTCTTCGGGGGTCAGGCTCATGGTGCCAGGCCTATCAACTTCTCCGCGGCGAGCGCGGTGAAGAGGGCAAACAGGTAGAAGATCGAGTAGGCGAAGACGCGGAGCGCGGCTGCGCGCTCACGCTCGGCAGGCGCAAGCCAGAGCGCGACCGAAAGCGCGACGAAGCCCGCGCTGCCTAAGGCGGCGACAGCGCCGTAGACGGCGCCTGTCAGGTTCAGCGCATATGGCGCGACGACCGACACGGTCAGAAGACATGTGTAGGCGACGATCTGGTTGCGCGTCGCGCGCGAACCCTTGACCACCGGCAGCATCGGCACTTTGGCGCGGGCGTAATCATCGCTGCCCGCAAGGGCGAGCGCCCAGAAGTGCGGCGGGGTCCATAAGAAGATGATCAGGAACAGGAGCCACGGCAACGTGTCGAAAGAGTTGCCGGTCACGGCCGCCCAGCCGATCACCGGCGGCAGCGCGCCGGCGGCGCCGCCGATAACGATGTTCTGGACGGTCGAACGCTTCAGCCACATCGTGTAGACGAAGACGTAGAATGCGATCGTGGCGGCGAGCAGGATTGCGGGCACGTAACCCACGAGGAACGCCATCGCAAAGACGCTGAATGCGGCCAAGATCGTGCCGAACTCCAGCGCCTCTTGCCGGCCGATCTTGCCTGCCGGAACGGGTCGTGTCCGCGTGCGTGTCATGATCGCGTCGATGTCGGCGTCGTACCATTGGTTCAAAGCGCCGGATGCACCGGCACCGACGGCTATGCACAGAAGCGCCGTGATCGCGAGCACCGGATGCAACGTACCGGGCGCCACGATCATCGCCGCCAACGCGGTGAAAACAACGAGCGACATCACGCGCGGCTTCAGAAGCGCCAGATAATCCGAAGGGCCCGCGAGCGATGCGCGAGCCCCTTGGGTGTCAATCGTGGCGGCAGCGCCGGTCAATGCCCGTGCCCTCCCGTGATCTTCGGCAGTTCGTTGAACTGGTGGAACGGCGGCGGCGAAGGCANNACGAGGTAGAGGAAGATCAGCACGCCAGCGGCCGAAAGATACGAACCAATCGACGAGACATAGTTCCAGTAGGCGTATGCATCGGGATAGTCGATGTAGCGCCTCGGCATGCCCGCCAATCCCAAGAAGTGCTGCGGGAAGAACACGAGGTTCACGCCAATGAACGTGACCCAGAAGTGCAAGTGGCCCAAAAGTTGGCTGTACTCGTAACCCCACATCTTGGGCGCCCAGTAGTAGAACCCCGCGAAGATCGCGAAGACAGCGCCGAGCGACAGCACGTAGTGAAAGTGCGCTACGACGTAGTACGTGTCGTGCAACGCGGTATCGACGCCGGAGTTCGCCAACACGACGCCGGTCACGCCACCGACGGTGAACAGGAAGATGAAGCCGATCGCCCAGACCATCGGAACCTTGAACTCGATCGACCCGCCCCACATGGTCGCGATCCACGAGAATATCTTGATACCGGTCGGCACCGCGATGACCATCGTCGCCACGACGAAGTAGGTCTCGGTCGATAGGCTCATGCCCACCGTGTACATGTGGTGCGCCCACACGATGAAGCCGATCGCGCCGATCGCGACCATCGCGTAAGCCATGCCGAGATAGCCGAACACCGGCTTCTTCGAAAACGTCGAGACGATCTGACTGATGATGCCAAAGCCCGGCAGGATAAGGATGTACACTTCGGGGTGACCGAAGAACCAGAACAAGTGCTGGAACAGCATCGGGTCGCCATTACCGGCCGGATCGAAGAATGTCGTGCCAAAGTTGCGGTCGGTCAGCAACATCGTGATCGCGCCGGCCAGAACGGGCAACGAGAGCAGCAGCAGGAACACAGTCACCAAAATCGACCAGACGAACAGCGGCATGCGGTGCAAGGTCATGCCCGGCGCGCGCATGTTGAAGATCGTTGTGATGAAGTTGATCGCACCTAGGATCGACGAGGCACCGGCGATGTGCAGCGCGAGGATGGCGAAATCCATCGCCGGTCCGGGCGAGCCTGTGGTCGAGAGCGGTGCATAGATCGTCCATCCGCCGCCCACGCCGTGTCCGCCCGAGTCGCCCTCCACGAACATCGAGAGGATCAAGAGCAGGAACGAGAACGGCAGCAGCCAGAACGAAATGTTGTTCATGCGCGGGAACGCCATGTCGGGCGCCCCGATCATCAGCGGCACGAACCAATTGCCGAAGCCGCCGATCATGGCGGGCATGACCATGAAGAAGATCATGATCAGGGCGTGGGCGGTCACGAAGACGTTGTAGAGATGCTCGTCGCCGGCGAACCATTGCACGCCCGGCTCTTGCAGCTCGAGGCGGATTCCGATCGAGAGCGCGCCGCCGATCAGGCCCGCGATGATCGCAAACACGATATACATCGTGCCGATGTCTTTGTGGTTCGTCGAATAGACGTAACGGCGCCATCCGGTCGGGTGGTGGTCGTGATGCCCGTCAGCGTTTTGAGCGGTCGCCATAGTTCCTGGGACTCCTGAATAGCGTTAGCGCGAAGCGAGCGCGGTGGGCGCTGAGCCGTCTGCGGCTGCGAATTTCTTCTTGGCTTCCTCGACCCATTGATCGAAGCGCTCCTGGCTCACGACCTCGACCGCGATCGGCATGTAAGCGTGGCGGGCGCCGCAAAGCTCGGAGCATTGGCCGTAAAAGACGCCTTCGCGCTCGGCTTTGAACCAGGTTTCGTTCAATTTGCCCGGCATGGCATCGATTTTCGCGCCGAAGGCCGGAATCGTCCAGGCGTGGATCACGTCCTTGGCGGTGACGATGACGCGAACGACCTTGCCTACGGGCACGACCACCCGATTGTCGACGCCCAGGAGCCGGGGTTCGCCAGCCTTCTTCGCGTCCTCGTCGCTGAGCATTGTGGATGTGAAGACGAACCCACCGTGATCAGGATACTCGTAATCCCAGTACCACTGGTTGCCGATGGCCTTCACCGTCATGTCGACGTGGGCCGGAATGCCATCGCCGTCGTGGAGAAGCCGAATCGAAGGGACCGCAATAAGGCCCAAGATCACGATCGGGATCACCGTCCAGACGATCTCGATCAAGGTGTTGTGCGACCATGTCGCCGGCTTCGGGTTCGCGCGCGCATTATAACGGATCATCACCCAGAGCAGGAGACCGAGGACGAAAACCGTGATGACGGTGATGATCACGAGCAGCAGGTTGTGGAACTCATGGATGCGTTCCATGTGCTCCGTAGCTGCGGGCATCAGATTGATTTGTTTGTCGACGGCGTGGCTGCCGTCTTTGGCCCAGGCGAAGTTCATTCCGGCCGTCATCGCGGCGAGCGCCACGAACAACGTAATTCCAAATCGCGAAAATGCGCGCATGCGCGTGATCAGCCCCGTTCGCCGTAATGATTGGAAATCCCAAGGGGAATCGTCCCTTAGGTTCAGACCCGTGGTTAGTTTTAGTGGAGGCGGTTTAGCGGCGCAGTCGGCCCAATGCCATTGCGACAGTATGCCACAATATCTCACTGTCGGTGATTGACGGCGGGCCCGAAGCCCCTACGTTCGCCGTGTACGCACATTTCCCCAGAACGAGGCCCGCCGAATGAGCAATGCCCGCGATCTCTTTTTCACGAAGACAGGCCTCGATCGCGGCGCGGTGGAACGGCTCGCAGCAGACGCGCTTAAAGGTGCAGACGACGGCGAATTGTTCCTCGAATACCGTTTGACCGAGTCGTTCGTTTTCGACGACGGCCGAATGAAATCGGCAAGTTTCGATACGACCCAAGGCTTCGGGTTGCGTGCCGTTGCGGGTGAAGCGATCGGATTCGCCCATTCATCCGAGTTGAGTGAGGGGGCTATCAAGCGTGCAGCGGGCGCCGTTCAAGCCGTGAAGAGCGGACACACCGGCACGTGGGCGGCGGGACCGCAGCGGACGAACGTTAAGCTCTATTCTGACGACAATCCAATAGATCGAACACCGTTCGAAACAAAGACGAAGCTGCTGGAAAACATCGACGCTTATGCGCGTGCGAAGGACTCGCGCGTGCGGCAGGTGTCGTGCTCGCTTGCCGGGGAATGGCAAGCAGTAGAAATTCTGCGCCCCGATGGGATGACGGTCAGGGACGTACGACCGCTTGTGCGTCTCAATATCTCCATTGTGGCGGGTGAAGGCGACCGGCAGGAGTCGGGTTCGCACGGGATGGGCGGGCGGACGCCTTATGACTTCTATATGAAGCCCGAGACTTGGAAGGGTGCGGTCGACGAGGCGTTGCGGCAGACGATCGTCAATCTGCAGTCGGTGCCGGCGCCGGCGGGTGTGATGCCGGTGGTGCTGGGGGCCGGCTGGCCCGGCATCCTGTTGCACGAGGCGATCGGGCACGGGCTCGAGGGCGACTTCAACCGAAAGAAGACGAGCGCGTTCGCGGGGCTCTTGGGCCAGCGCGTCGCGTCGCCCGGCGTCACCGTGGTGGATGACGGTACGATCGACTCGCGTCGCGGGTCGCTTTCGGTCGATGACGAAGGCACGCCGACGAGCCGCACGGTGCTGATCGAGGACGGCATTCTAAAGGGGTATCTGCAAGACCGGCAGAACGCGCGGCTCATGGGCATGAAGGCGACAGGCAACGGGCGGCGCCAATCCTATGGCTGCACCGTGATGCCGCGCATGACAAACACGTTCATGCTTGCAGGCCAGCATGATCCGGCTGAGATTTTGCGCAGCGTGAAGAACGGGATTTATGCCGTAAACTTCGGCGGCGGTCAGGTCGATATTACGAGCGGCAAGTTCGTGTTCTCGTGCACCGAAGCCTATCGCATCGAGGACGGTAAGGTCGGCGCGCCGGTCAAAGGGGCGACGCTGATCGGCAACGGGCCGGATGCGCTGACGCGAGTCAAGATGATCGGCAACGATCTAAAATTGGATACCGGTGTGGGAACGTGCGGAAAGAACGGGCAGAGCGTGCCCGTGGGCGTGGGGCAGCCGACATTGTTGATCGAAGGGCTGACAGTTGGCGGCACGGCTGCTTAGACTGGGCACATGACCCAGCCGCAACAGACCGCGCACGCCTCTCTCTACCGGGACCCTGCTCTTTTCGCTTTCGAGCGAAAGTCGGTGTTCGGACGATCGTGGTTGTTCATGGGGCACCAGTCCGAACTTGCGCGTGAAGGCGACGTTCTGACAGCGACGATCGCGGGTTATCCGCTGATCGTCGTTCGCACGGCGAAGGGGATCAAAGGATACCACAATGTGTGCCGGCATCGCGCGGGGCCGCTGTTCGACGAAGAGCGCGGCAATTGCGGCGGCGCATTGACGTGCCGGTATCACGGCTGGGTCTACACGCTGGAGGGCCGGCTTCGGAACGCGCGCGACTTCGGTGCTGCAGCCGGGTTCGATCCGCGCGACTACGGGCTCTTTGAGCTGAAAGTCGAGACGTGGCGCGGGTTCGTGTTTGTGAACATCGACGCTCAGGCCCCTGCCCTTTCCACACTGCTTGCGCCGCTCGACACGCGGCTGGGCAAGCGCGATCTGAGCAAGCTCGTCCATACCGACCGGCGCTCGCACGATATTGCCTGTAACTGGAAGGTCTATGTCGAGAATTACCTCGAGGGCTATCACATCCCGCTCGTGCATCCGCAATTGAACGCCGAGGTCGACGCGACGAAGTACGAGGTGACGGTCGACGAAGGCGTGTGCTTCCACAATGCGCCAACGCGAAACACCGGCGGCGTCTACGACGGTTTGTGGGCGTTCGTGCTGCCTGGACTTGGCGTGAACGTTTACGAGAATGGGTTGATGATGGAGCGGATGGTGCCGCTCTCGCTTGGGGCCACGCGGCTCATCTACGATTTCTATCTGACGGCTGACGCAGCGTCCGATCCGGTCAAGCGGCAGAGTGTGATCAGCACGTCGGCGATCGTCACCGCCGAAGACAAGTGGATCTGCGAGCGGGTGCAGGCGAACATCGACGCCGGCGTCTATCAGGCCGGCGTGCTGTCGCCGAGGCACGAGGCGGGCGTGGCTTGGTTTCAGGCGTTTGTCGCAGCGGCGGTTACCGCGTAATCTTGGCATCATCGCCACTAAAGGAATCGCACATGAGCGCACGTCCGGAAGCCGTCGGTTTGTCGTCATCGAGGCTTGAGCGGATCGATCCGTTCCTTCAGCGCAAGTATGTCGACACCGGACGGATTCCGTGTGCGTCGACGCTGGTTTGGCGGCGCGGGCAGATCGCGCATTTCTCGACGATGGGCTTGGCGGACGTCGAGCGCAAGAAGAAGGCCTCCGAGGACACGATCTTTCGCATCTATTCGATGACGAAGCCGATCACGTCCATCGCGTTCATGCAGTTGGTCGAGCAGGGCTTGGTCTCGCTCGACGAGCCGGTGCACAAATACATCCCGGCGTGGAAGGACCTTGGCGTGTTCGTGGGCGGCGGCGGGACGACACCGTTCCGCACGAAGGCGACCGAGCGGCCGATGCTGATCGTCGATTTGCTGCGCCACACGTCGGGGCTGACTTACGGCTTTCAAGAGTCGACCAACGTCGATGCCGCGTATCGGAAGCTGAAGATCGGTCAGATCGAAAAGAGCGGCACGCTCGAGACCATGGTCGAGGGCCTTGCGAAGTTGCCGCTCGAGTTTTCGCCGGGGACGGCGTGGAACTACTCCGTGTCGACAGACATCGTGGGCTACCTCGTCGAAAAGATTTCGGGGCAGAAGTTCGAAGACTATCTGCGCGCGAAGATCTTCAAGCCGCTCGGCATGGCCGACACCGACTTTCATGTGCATGCCGGGAAGGAGTCGCGGTTTGCGGCCTGCTACATCCCGGCCAAGAGCGGGATGGAGTTGCAGGACGATCCGGCGACAAGCACGTATCTTCAGCCGCCGAGCTTCGTCTCCGGCGGCGGCGGGCTGGTGTCGACGATGAGCGACTATCTCAAGTTCTGCCGGATGGTGCTCAATGGTGGGTCGCTCGACGGTGTGCAGATCGTGAGCCCGAAGACGATCGAGCTCATGACCATGAACCACCTACCCGACGGCAAGGACTTGCCGGCGCTGTCGCGATCGTTGTTCAGCGAGGTTGCTTATAACGGCGTCGGGTTCGGCTTGGGCTTCTCGGTTACGATGGATCCGGCGAGGACGATGATCCCCGGAACGGTCGGCGAGCACTCGTGGGGCGGCGCCGCATCGACGTCGTTCTGGATCGATCCGAAGGAACAGCTGATCGCGATCTTCATGACGCAGCTGATCCCGTCGAGCTTCTATCCGATCCGGCGGGAGCTGCGGACGATGGTGTATTCGGCGTTCACGAGCTGAAGCGCTTCTCCCCCTCGACCCAGGTCTCGCGCACTTTGATTTTGCTGAGGCGGGTGGGCTCGACTTTCATCGGGTCTTCTTCCAGGACCACGAGGTCGGCGTATTTGCCGACTTCGAGCGTGCCGACGGCGTGATCCATTCTTGCTTGGTAGGCGGCGTCGATGGTCATGGCGCGCAGCGCTTGGTCGATGGGGATGCGTTGTTCGGGGCCCAGCACCTCGCCGCCGTCGCGCATGATGCGGGTGACGGCGTTTTCGATGCAGCGCAAGGGGCCGATCTCGGTCACGTCGTAGTCTGAGTGCAGCGAGAAGCGCACGCCGTGTTTCAGCGCCGATTGGCCGGCGCCGAGTCTTGCGGCGCGTTCCGGGCCGATGATGCGGTCGCGGAACGCCTTGCCCCAATAGTGGACGTGGCCGATCAGGAACGAGGGCGTGAGTTTGAGTTCCGCCATCTTCGCGTAGTGTTCGTCCCACGCGATTGAGCAGTGTTCGATGCGATGGCGGTGGTCGGCGCGGGGGCTCGCTTTCAGCGCCTTCTCGTAGGCGTCAAGCGTGACGTCGATCGCCGCGTCGCCGTTCGCGTGGACCGCGACCTGCCAGCCGCCGTCGTGGGCGCGTTTCATGCCTTCGGCGAGTTCTTCGGGCGGGAAGCTCAACACACCATGGCCGTCGACGTTCAGGTAGCGTTCGCGCAGGTAGCCGGTGTTACCTTGGTTCGAGCCGTCGGACCAGAACTTGAAGCCGAGCAGGCGGAAGCGGTCGTCGCCCGCGCCGGGCTTGACGTCGGGCATGGCGAGCCACTTGTCCATCAGGCGCGACGTCATCATTGCGGCAAGGCGCACCGAGGCATTGCCGCTGGCCACGATCGATTTCAGGATCGCTAGTTCGTCGGGACCGGCGAAGCTGCCGAGGCCCGCATCGACGAGCATCGTGCAGCCTTTGCTCGCGGCCATGGCGAGTTCCTTCGCCGACGCTGCGACGAGCGCTGCGGCGTCCGCCCGCGGCATCTTGGCGACGAACGGTCCGTAGGAGGTTCCGCCCGCGAGCTGGCCGGTCAGCCTGCCGTTCGCATCCTTGAAGTAGCGGCCGCCGGCCGGCGGGTCGGGCGTCGTGTCGGTGACGCCTGCGATCTCGATCGCCTTCGAGTTCACGTAGGCGAGATGGCCGGAGGCATTCAGCATGAAGACCGGATTGTTCGGCGCGACCGCGTCGAGTTCTTTGCGCGTGATGTTCGCGTTGCCGGTGGTGAGCGACGGGTCGAAGCCCTTTGCGGGCACCCATGCGCCGGGGGCAGCTTTCGCCACGGCGGCGCGGAGCTTCGCGAACACATCGTCGATCGTGGGGCACAGCAGCGCGCTGACATTGGTAAAGCTCGACAGGGCTGCCGCCATCACAATGTGGACGTGCGGGTCGATGAAGCCGGGGAGGATCGTGGCTCCGTTCGCGTCGATCACCTCCGTGCCTGTGCCCTTCAGCGCCGCGATCTCGCCCCGCTTGCCCACGGCGACGATGCGGCCGTTCTTGACCGCGATCGCTTCGGCGACCGGGTTGGTGGGGTCCATCGTACGCACGGTCGCGCCGAGGAAGATCGTGTCGGGGGCCGCGCTCTCGCCCGGGATCGCGGCGCAAACCAGACGCGGCGTGGCGAGTGAGAGAGCCGCCCCGGCCAGCACTTGGCGGCGGGAGGCGCGGTAGAGACCCTGGATCGGCGGCGTGCAACAGGAGCAGGATTGGGCGAGCAGCGCGGATGTTTTCATCGGTTGAGGCTGCCCCGTCCGCAGAGTGCTTGTCCAGGGTGTCGCCGCGCGGTAAGTCCAAAGGCAACAAGAAATTGCCACCTGAGGAACCGTCCCATGTCCACTGCACCCTCCCTGCCCAAGGGTTTTCCCGCCATGCCGATTGCGCAGGCGCATGCGATGCTTGTGGGCGCGCCTGCGTCACCCTTCGAGATCGAGGAGAAGGTGATCCGGGGCGTCAAGATCAAGACGTGGAAGAACGCACCGGCGTCGCTTGCGGTTGTGTTCGAGGCGAGCCGGCCGTTTGGGCCACGCGACTACATGGTCTTGGACGAAGATCGCGTCACGTTCGACGCGCACCGCCGGGCGGTGTCGCAGCTGGCGAAGCGNNGAGCTCGAGTACGGCTTGCAGGATTCGGGCACGTCGGTTGCGCTCATCGATGCGGAGCGGTGGGAGCGCGTGCGCGAGCATGTCGATGCTTGCCCCGATTTGAAGCGTGTCTATGTGTGCCGGTCGTATGAGGAGATCGCCGATCCGCGCGTGAAGAAACTGGAGGATGTGATCGGCGTGCCGAACGCGTGGGCGAAGCTCGACGAGGTTGCGCTGC
>CXWJ01001227.1_pt1 | contig 17457 bp, 14 predicted proteins | sample 590841 | NCBI WGS metagenome assembly CXWJ01 (sample SAMEA3498367, study PRJEB10139) | wastewater metagenome | biome: wastewater treatment plant; material: activated sludge | place: Austria | collected 2015-01-21 | reverse complement strand
GTAGCTCACCCGCCACACGCCGGCGCTCGGTGATATCATGGCGAATCAGGTAGTAGACCGATGCGAGCAGCACCAGCTGTAAACCGGCACCGACGGCTAACAGCATGATCGTATGGCGTGTATTTGCGGCGGATTCGATGACCCGCCGATTCAGTGCTTGTCGTTCATACACATCCATCTCACTGATAATCTGATGAATCCCGTCGAGTTCGCGCCTGCCAGCTCCCTCCAATGCCATTTTCCTGACGGATTGGATGCCGCGTTCCTGAACGTGAGTGATCGCCTTTGACTCGACGCTTACCTGACGTTCCATCAACCGATTAAGCTCTCCGGCACGCCGCTGTTGCTCGGGCGAATCCTGGGTCAATTCATTAAGATAGGTCGTGAAGGTAGGTTTCTGAGCGATCACCCGCTTATAGGCCTCAAGATAGGCCTGTTCACCCGTGACAAGATACCGTCGATGCGTACCTTCAGCCTCACCCATCGCAGCGTCAATGCTGCCGAGCAGTTGGATCAACGCATGACTTCGACCGTCGAGCCCATTGTTTCGCAGCAAACCGTTGGTATTATGATACGAGATCGCACTGATGATGAGAATTCCCACAAACACGAGGCTGAATCCTGTCAGAACTCGTTGTTCGATCGTCAGCGTCTGAAACCACCGGATGATACGCTGAGAAGGAGCGGTTATCGCTGGAGTCGAACCGACTGGAAGTTTGCCCACGTCATCATGCAGAGAGGGGGCTTGGGCCTGATGGTTGGTGGCTGATTCCATAGATCTGGACAACCCGCACCAGACACACTGATCACGCGAGAGTCACCTGCGGAGAGACGAGACGATTCGTTTCTCAAACTGAATTGTAGCAGAACTGTGTAGATGGAAAAGCAGAAACCTAACTGCCGATCAAAACAGTCGGAGGGGTGATCGTGGCAGCCGGAGTCACAAAATTCGAGAACATCAATGTTGCCGCAACTACCCAATCCGTAAACGGTTGGGGATAGATTCCGATCACCAGAGTCCCGGCGAGACCGACATAAATCACCGCCTTCATAGGTCCTCTAATCGAAATGGGAGACGGATCAATGGGCTCATTGATGTACATTTGCTTCACCACGATGAGGTAGTAGTACATCGAAATGACGATATTGATCAGCCCGACGGTGATCAGCGTATACAGCCCTTCTTTGATCGCCGCAATAAAGATGTAGAGCTTCCCGATAAACCCGGCAAGCGGGGGGACCCCGGCAAGGGAGAGGAGGAACAGTAACATCGAAAAGGCAAGGAATGGCGAACGGCGCCCTAGACCACGGTAGTCTTCGATCTCATCCCTTCCAATGGCCTGACTCACGGCAATGACTACAGCAAAAGCCCCGAGGTTGGCGAACAGATACGCCAGGAGGTAGAAGAGAATCGCGTCATTTCCCATCTTGGTTCCGGCGGCAAGACCAATGAGGAGATTTCCGATCTGTGCGATACCGGAATAAGCCAGGAGCCGTTTGATATTTCGCTGCGCAATGGCCACGATATTGCCGTAGGTCATAGACACAATGGACACTGCAACGATCAAGTAGATCCAGGTCGGCTTGAACGTCCCTAATGCGACGATAAAAATCCTGAGCAAGATGGCCAGAGCCGCACCCTTCGGAGCAATGGACAAAAAAGCCGTGACCGGTGTGGGAGCACCATGGTAGGTATCCGGAATCCAAGAATGGAAGGGGACGGCCCCGATCTTAAATCCCAATGCGGCAAAGATCAGCAGAAAGCCGATGATTAAACCAGGGGTCGCTTGAGCAGAAGCCATGTCCGAAAACACGAGTTTCCCGGTTTCCCCGTACACCAAACTAATACCATAGGCAAAGAGACCTGCGGCGAACACACCAAGGATGAAAAACTTAAGACCGGCCTCATTCGAGGCTAAATCGTTCCGGAGATACGCCACCAAGATATAAAACCCGAGCGTCGAGAATTCCAAACTGACGAACACCGACAGCAGATCGTTGGCTGACGCCATGAACATCATACCGAGCGCCGACATGACGACCAGCGCATAATATTCCCCACGGAACAGCGTAAACCGGTCGACGTACTCGATCGACGCTAGGATCACCAGGACCGTCGAGCCTAGGATGAATATCTTGAAAAAGATCGCCATCCGGTCAAGCACAAACATGTTGCCGAACAGCGTCCCGGACACCTGATTCACGTCAAACCATGCTAAACAGCCAAGAGTCACCAGCAGCCCACCGACGCTCAAATAGGCCAATCGCTCTTTGGGCAGTCGAGGTGAAACAAAGTCGACAGTGATCACCACACAAAGCCAGCAAGTCAGGAAGATTTCCGGCAACAAGAGAAGCAAATCAGAGAAGGACAGGTTCAGCACAAAGTTCATTCTTGCCCTCCCCGAGAAGCTTCCGACACTTGCGCGATAGGCTTGTTTGAGACCATGGGAATAGAAGGCGGCTGCGTGATTTCGGCTGCAGCCTTCACGTTTCTTGACTCTTCACCGCTTTCAGCGACAGGGACCACGTGTGTAATCCGTGCAATCAGAGGGTCCACGCCGGACCGGACCACCTCGTACAGATGCATGGGGAAAATACCAAATCCGATGCTGATGGTGATCATCATCAGGAGCGGCAATCGATCCACCGTACCGACGGCGTCATGCGCATGGCTGTATTTTTGATTCATCGGCCCATAGAACAACCCTCTCATCATTTTAAAGAGGTAGGCAAGGGTCAACACGATACCCAGCATGGCCACGATTACTTGAAGGGGGTACTTGTTCCAACTTCCGACGACGATCATGATTTCCGCCACGAAATTGACGGTGCCGGGCATGCCGATCGACGCCATACACCCCACAATAAAGCAGCCCGAAATGAACGGCATCTTATTGGAGAGCCCTCCGAGCGATGGAATGTCACGAGTATGCGTTTGGTCATAGACCCATCCGGCCATCGCGAACAGCATCCCGGTGGCCATCGCGTGCGCAAACATATAGATGACGGCTCCGCTCAGGCTGATGTAATTCAAGGCCGCCATCCCGAGGAACACATACCCCATGTGGCTTGAGCTTGAATACCCGATCACATACTTCGTATCTTTCGCATAAAACGCCACGAAACCGCCGTAGATAATGCTGAACATGCACAACACAGCGGCGATCGGCATCAGCTCCCTGGTGGTCTCAGGCAGAATTTCAAAGGCCACCCGAATAATCGAAAAGTGTCCAAGTTTCATCAGCACACCGGCATGCAGCATGCTCGTCGCGGCAGGAGCCGCCGCATGGCCGACCGGCGACCACGAGTGCAACGGCCAGATGGGAGCAATCGATGCAAACCCAAAAAACACCAGGATCCAGATAATCTTGTCGAGCGTCGTCCCGAGCACCGGAATATTCATGAGGTTGGCGTGTTCTCGAAGCACCAAGATATCGAAGGTGTTCAGTCCTGAAAACTTATAGATGAGCAAGATCCCCATGAGCGCAGCCACGGCAAAGGCAGAGAGGAACAGAACCAGCTTCATCGCAGCGTACTCTTTGCTGTTCGATCCAAAATTAAAAATAAATCCGACCGAATCTCTCTGCTTCAACCCTTCGGAGTCGGTCATCTCCAAATATTTTTTGGTATGACTCCCCCACATACCCAAAAGCAAATACATCGGAATAACTGACATTTCGTAGAAGAAATAGAGGAAAAAGAGGTCGAGTGACATGAACACGCCAATGGTCGCAGCTGCCAAGATCAGCAACCAGATATAGAATTCCTTCGCCCGATCCTTGATGTGCCAGGACACGAATATCCCGGCGAACAGGAGGATGGAAGAAGCCAGCACCAGTGGGGTCCCGATCCCGTCGACCCCCAGATACAACGCAATACCCAATTCCTTCGACCAAGCAAACTTTTGAACAAACTGAAATCCACCTTGGACTGTATCGTACCCGTAGAAGATGTAGAGCGAAGCGATTAGCGAGACGAACGCCGCGCTCGCGGCAATCCCACGCACAAGCGTAGGCTGTCGATTAGACACGAAAATCAACGCCAGCGCTCCTGCGAATGGAGCGAAAAGGATGTAGAGAAGTGCGTACTCTCCCATTGCGAAACCCGTTACCTTCTTTCTGTCATACCGTCATGGAGTGCAGCGGTCTTCTCGTGGTGCAGCCGATCAACCAGCGCTTGAACTGAACCGTTCATGATCCGCAAGAAGGGGGATGGATAGAGTCCAATCCACAGAATCATGATCGACAGCGACACCGCAATAACCATCTCTCTCAGTTGCAAATCACTCATCGTGCTCTTGACGGCGCTGCCGAGTGGACCCAGCATCGATCGCTCGTAATACCAGAGAAAATAAGCCGCACCAAAAATCACCCCGAGTACGGCAATCGATCCGACCCACCATTTGGCCTCGAACGCGCCTAACAGAATGAGGAACTCGCCGACGAACGCGTTGGTGCCCGGCAGTCCAATCGACGCCAACCCGATAATCAAAAAGAAGGTCGCGAGCAGCGGCACTTGTCTTGCCATTCCTCCGAACGCCGCCAATTGGGTCGTCTGTTGACGGGAATACAGAAATCCCGCAATAAAGAAGAGACCGGCAGTGCTGAACCCCAGATTGATCATCGTCAGCAAACTGCCTTGCAAGCCTTGATAATTCAAAGCAAATAACCCCACCACGACAAACCCGAGATGGCTGACGCTGCTGTAGGCAAGTAGGCGTCTGAAATCAGACTGAACCAACGCCATCCACGCGCCATAGAGAATCGCGCAGAGCCCCAATACCACCACGACCATCACAACAGTGTCACTCTTCGAAGCATCCGGCAGCAGTGGAATGCTGAAACGGATGAAGCCAAAGGTCCCGAGTTTGAGGCCCGCCAAGACAACGGCCATTCCGATGGGGCCCTCTAAGAGCGCATCAGGCAGCCAGGTGTGGAATGGAAATACCGGAGCCTTGAACGCAAATCCGAGAAACATCAACCAAAAGATAAGGATCTGTTGACCGATGGGAATCGGGACCGTGAGTAGCTCAAGCAGATCGAACGAGTACGCATGATCACTATGATGGAGAGACGCCCATTGGTGGTAATTGATGTCCAGCAGCGCGATTCCCACGAGCATAAACACACTGCCTAAGAGCGTATAAATGACGAACTTCAGTGCGGCATAATGGCGTTCGGCTCCCCCACCCCACAGCTTGATCATAAAATAGCTGGGAATCAGCATCAGCTCCCAGAACACAAAGAACAGGATCAAGTCCAACGACAAAAATACCCCCATAGTCGTCGTTTCAAGCGCGAGGAGGCACATCATGTAGAGTTTGACTTGATGTCGGATCGTGTCCCACGAATAGACCACAACCAGGACGGTCAGAAATGCCGTCAGACCGACGAACAATACACTGATCCCATCGACCGCCAGGTGATAACTGATCCCCAATGCAGGGATCCATTGCACCCGCTCGGCGAACTGCATGGCGGCCGACTCGGGGACAAATCGGAGGAGGACAAAAACCGACAGAGCAAGCTCCACCAACGCAATGGTGAGGGTTGAGCTTCGGACCGTGTCTTCATCGTCCACAAACCAGAGCACGATGGCGCCGACAACGGGCAGAAAGAGGATACAAGATAGAATTGGAAAAACAGCAGTAAGCTCTTCGAGCATGATGACCGTTGGTTTCGGCTATGACCTACATCTGAACCACAAGTTGAACAACCAGGGCTAGAAGAAAGAGCCCTGCAACAATAATCGCAGCATAATGATGCACCATACCGCTTTGCATTTTTCGACCCTCGCGGGCAGCGAGGTGATTCCCATATCCGATGACATTCAGTCCCGCATAGACGATGTACTTTTCGACCCAAGTCGATCCAGACGCACCCCAATCTGCGAGATGGCCCACCCCTCGCACCAGACCATCGATGATCGTCCGATCAAACCAGTCTAGGATCATACCGAGGCGTTTGAGAGGCTCGACGAATAGGAGGTCGTAGACTTCGTCGATATAGTATTTATTCAAAAGCAATCGATACAAACCGGAAAACTTCTCAGCCCATCCCTCTGCCGTCACGGGACTCACTGCATAGAGGAAGTGCGCAAGTCCCCATCCCATCAAGGCAATGGCAATCGCCACACCCATCAGGAGCATAGTCATTCCCCCGCTGGCTTCATGTTCCGCCCCAGTTCCAATAACCGGAGACAAAAACCCGTGCAACCACCCCTGTTCAGGAGGGAATCCCAATACCAATCCACCAACCCCTGAAAGAAACGCGAGAACCATCAAGGGTGCGATCATTACCATCGGAGATTCATGCACGTGCTGCTCGGTATGATGATCCATCCTGGAGGATCCATAGAACGTCAAATATGTCAGCCGAAACATATAGAAAGACGTCATCAGTGCACCGGCTGCTGCCAGGCTGTAGAGCAGATAGTGATGCGTGTTGAATGCATGGGCCATAATTTCGTCCTTACTCCAGAACCCAGCCAGTGGAGGAAGACCTGCAATGGCAATGGTGCCGATCAGAAAGAGACGATGGGTCCACGGGATGCGCTTACTCAATCCACCCATTTTTTGAATATCTTGCTCCCCTGACAGAGCATGGATGACCGACCCGGCTGACAAAAACAAGAGTGCTTTAAAGAAGGCGTGTGTCATGACATGAAATACAGAAGCCGTGTAGGCACCGATCCCGCAGCCCAAAAACATGTACCCAAGCTGGCTCACCGTTGAATAGGCCAAGACGCGCTTGATGTCGGTCTGCACCAATCCGATCGTTGCCGCAAACAGGGCGGTCCCTCCACCCACGACTGCCACGACTGCCATTGCAAACGGAGAGAGATCAAAAATGACATGATTTCGTACGATCATGTACACGCCGGCGGTCACCATCGTCGCAGCATGAATGAGCGCGCTGACCGGTGTCGGTCCCTCCATGGCATCAGGCAACCAGGTATGGAGCGGCAGTTGAGCTGATTTGCCGACCGCACCGACGAGCAGGCACAGCGCAATAGCTGTGGCCATCTCCGGAGACAACTGTCCAACGTGAGCAAAGACTTTTGTGTAATCCAGCGTCTTGAAGTTCACGAACACGAGAAAGATGGCGAGGAGAAAGCCGGCATCCCCGATTCGATTGACCACGAAGGCCTTGGATGCAGCCTTAGCAGCAGAAACCTTATCGTAGTAATACCCGATGAGGAGGTAGGAACAAAGCCCTACACCCTCCCAACCGATAAATAACACCAAATAGTTGTTCCCCATGACCAGCAGCAGCATGGAGACCATGAACAGATTCATGTAGGTGAAGAAGCGGGTGAACCCCTCCTCACCATGCATATACCCGACGGAATAGATGTGAATCAGAAAACCCACACCCGTCACAACCAGCAACCAGGCACAGGTCAGCGAATCAACCAGGTACGCAAAGTTGATCGTCAAATCTCCGCCGAAAATCCATCGATACACGACGACTTCATGCGATGTGCCGGTCCGCAAGACCTCTGCAAACACCACGAGCGTGCACAAAAAGGACAAGCCGACAGACCCCCAGGCCAAACGATGCGCCAGCTCATGTGAATACCGATGGCCAAAGACGCCGTTGGCAATGACCGCCATCAGCGGAAACAGGGGAATCAATTTGATCAGCAGATCGATTGTGTCAGACACACAGTCCTACGTTTTTCTCAGGATGCTCAGCTAAGCGAGAAGGCCGATGAAGTCTGGTCCTACTGCATCCGCTGGGGGTAGTTATGAGGGCATGGAGCACCGAAGACAGAACACGATGCCGCTCTCAACATCCTGCTACCACTTCAAAAGGTTCATCTCGTCCACATTCGTAGAAATCTTGCTTCGAAAAACCACGATAATGATGGCCAGCCCAATCGCCGCTTCCCCGGCGGCAATCGCGATGATAAACAAGGCCACAAGCTGCCCGGCCATCGATTCTAGATAGTGCGAGAAGGCGACCAGATTGATGTTCGCCGCATTCAACATCACCTCGACGGACATGAGCACGATGATAAAGTTCCGACGAATCAGTACACCCAGTAATCCCGTCATAAACAGAACGGCACTCACAGCGACATAGGCGGTCAGTGGTATCATCGATGGTCCCGTTCGGCTTCCAAAGCCTTCGGCGTCTTCGCCAACACAATGGCGCCGATGATCGCGCCAAGCAGAAAAATTCCCACGATTTCAAACTGCAAGAGATGGTCACTGAACATCTTAATCCCAACCGCGTAGGTATCTCCCTCTTGCAATATCGCACCAGCAGGCGCGCTTCCTTTGGCCCCGTCAAACGGAGACCGGAGGAGGAGAAAGAGTACATACAGAGCCCCTAAAGACGACAGCCCGGCGAAATAGGGCGCCGATGCGTGAAAATACCGCTCGTCAGTTTTGAGATTCATCAACATCAGTACAAAGAGGTAGAGCACCAAGATAGCTCCGACATAGACAATGACCTGGACAGCCCATAGAAACTCGGCATTCAATAGGAGGAACAGACCGGAGACGTGCATGAGTAAGGCAAGCAGGGATAATGCACAGTGAACCGGGTTGCGCAGGGTAACCGTGAGTACGCCAGCGGCAATGCTCACCAACGCAAAGTACGAGAAAAATGCCAAGATCATATTGTCCGCTCAACTCAGATGCTTCGGAGGTGCCTGTGTCGTTTTCGCAACTGACTGCGGGAAGTAGTATCGATACTCGCGGCTCTCCTCAAGATTCTTTTCTTGATTGTGTGCATACAAATATTTCTTCCCATCATCGAGATGCCGCTCGCCAATATCATACAAGCGCTTTTTATCGAACAGGAGACTCCGCTTGTCATGAGTTGAGTACTCATACATCTTGGTCATCGCCAACGCATTCACGGGACAGGCCTCGACACAGTAGCCACAGAACACACATTTGGTAATGTCAATGTAGAATTCACTGGCATACCGTTGCAGCGGTCGCGTGGCATCTTCGGCACTGATCACCTTGATACAATGCGACGGGCAGGCGACTTCACACAAATCGCAGCCGACACACCGTTCTCGTCCATCATCGTACCGCAACAACCCAAGGGCCCCTCGATGCGCGTCAGGAATCGTGCGGTGCTCCCGTGGATACTGAAAGGTCATCGGTCGATGGAGCATGTGCCGAAACGTCACTTTCATCGCGTCCCAGATTTCATAGAACAGGGCCGCATGAAGGATCTTTTTCGTCAAGGCAGTGATGCTCATCGTAAGCTCCTGGTCATGAGCAAGCGGACATCTTCATCGCAATCATACCGGTTCGACATTGACCCACATCTGCTTGAATGACGGGACACCTGTCGTGGGGTCAACGGTCACCGTCATCAAATCCTTTACTGGGGGCTCATTAAAGTGCTCAGGGAAAAAGCAGGTACCAGGGGCAACCGACTGATCCGCCTGCACGGCAATCTGGAGAGAACCACGGTCCGACGTCAGGCGCACCTTCGCACTCTCGTGTAGACCGAGATGTTCCAGATCCCTCGCATTCATCCTCAATTTTGCCGTGTTCGGGGCAATCGTGATCAGACCAGGCGCCTGAACAGAGAGTTTCCCGGAATGCATCAGGAGCTGTCCCATCAATAGGGCAAACGGGCGAGTTGGTGTATGGATCTCCGGAGTCGACTGATACCGCTCGCCGACCTTGGTCGCATAACCCTTGGACAAGTATGTGTCGAGTGTCGCCGCGGTTTTGCGGGGTTGACCAAGATTGTAGTACCCGGGAAGCAGCTTCATGATCTCGCTTTGGATATCATTTGCAGACTGATAGTCCCATTGGCATCCCATAGCATTTGCCAGAGCAGTCATAATGTGCCAATCGGGCAAGCTCTCTCCACGCGGATCCATGGCTTGCCGAACACGAAGGACCCGCCCTTCAAAATTCGTAACGGTGCCGTCCTTTTCTGCATAGGTGCAAGCCGGCAGCACAAAATGTGCGAGCTTCGCTGTGTCCGTCAAGAATGGATCTTGGACCGCCAATAATTCAAGCCGTTCTAGTCCGGCCCTCACTTCCATCGAGGCCGGAAGGGTGGCTAGGGGATTTTCTCCCAGGATATATAAGGCTTTGATCTCTCCGGTCCGACAGCGCTTCAAAATTTCAACCAGGTGTGCACCAGAGCTCGGAGAAGGAAGCACCGTGCCCCAAGCCTTGGCAAAACGATCTCGCACCTCTGGATCACCATACCGGCCCTGGCCCGGGAGGAACTCCGAAGCCGCACCCATATCAACAGCCCCTTGCTCATTGGGCTCTTCCGTCACCGTACTCACCCCACACCCCGGTTGTCCGAGCTTTCCGGTAATCCACGCAAGATCCACCAACTTGAGCACGTTCTGATAGCCGTTCGTCCGTCGGACAATTCCTTCCGCGCACAGAATGATCGACCTCGGTGATTCGGCAAACAGCCTGGCAATCTCTCCGAAGACCTCACTGGACAGTCCAGTCTGAGCCGTCAATTGTTCCATCGACAGACTTGCCACCGCCTTCTTGAGCGCCTCAAAGGCCTGTGGATGTTGCCCCACAGCCGCTTCATCCACTACATCTAAGTCGATCGCCGCTTTCACCAGCCCATCGATCACCGCCCCTTCTGTCCCAGGCTTGATCAAGAACGGATGTGAGGCGAGTTTGCTCATATTCGTAATGGCGCTGTCGAACGTCACCACCTGGGCCCTGTACACACGCACCGCTTCTTTAATGCGCACAGCCGTGAGTGGATTCGTCTCCGTGATGTTGGACCCAATCACGATAATCGCCTTTGCTTTCGTGAGGTCCTCCCAATCATTGGAGGCTCTCCCCAGACCGATGGCATGTTTGGAGGCCAATACAAAGTTCATGTGCCCATAGCGCGCGCTGCTATCAAGCTGGTTGGTTCCAAACGCGGTGCGCATGAGCTTTTGAAACAGATACAGCTCTTCATTGGTACATCGGGCCGTCACGAGGCCGGCAATGGCGTCGGGACCGTACTTCTCTTTGATTGCCACGAATCGATCAACAAGCCCGTGCATGGCCTCCAGCCACGGCTTTTCAACCAAGCGCCCACTTTCACGAACCAAGGGGTTCACAAGCCGACTTTGACTATCCAGCGACTCGAAGCCAAACCGCCCCCGCACACACAGCCCCCCGTGCCCTTTGGCCGTATCGGATCGATCACCCCATTTATTTTTCCAGGACAGTGGTGATGTGACTCTGACGACTTCTTCGTCTTTGGTTTCCAAGTACATCTGACAACCATCCCCGCAGTAATTGCAGGTGGTAGTCGTTTTTTTCATCTGCCACGGCTTATACAGATACTTGGAAAACTTGTTGGTGATCGCACCGACAGGACAGACCGCCAAGCAATCCCCGCAGAACTCGCAGTTAAGGGGGAGATCGCCTTTGGGAACGACCTGGTTGAACCCACCCTTTTTCATGAACTGCAAGGCATCAATCATCAAGACATCCTTGCAGACATTGATGCATTCCGCACAAGCAATGCACCGATTCATATTGAAGTCGAGAACCGGGCTCCTCGTATCTTCCGGAATGAACTTTTGTTTGGCATTGGCGAGGTTGGTCACCCCGTGCTGGAAGGCCATATCCTGAAGTTCACAATGACCATCCGCGTCGCACACCGGACAATCAAGGGGGTGCACGGACAAGTGTTTCTCAACGGCTTTCTTGCGGGCAAGAAAGAGGTCTTCCCCTTCGGTACGAATCACCATTCCCGCTGCTGCCTTCGCGGTACAGGATCGAACAGGAGCCTTTTTGCCTTCCTGCATCACAAGGCACATCCCACAGGAGCCGAACGGATCGAATGTGTAGTGGTAACACATCGCCGGGATGATCTTCCCTGTCATGGAGATGACATCGTAGAGCGACACCCCGTCCTTTGCCGTGACGGTTTTTCCGTCAATGCTCAGTTCGATGCTTGTGGCTTCAACGTCGGGATTGGTCGCTGGCTTTAGTCCCATGTGTTGTCCAGTTTTGAGTCTTTAGTTATTAGTGTTGAGCTGAAACTCAGCACTCACAACTCAGCACTCTCTATTCGCTATCGGTCGCATTCACCCATCACGATATCGTAAGTCCCAAAAATCGTGCAGGCGTCGGAGATCATATAACCTTTGGCCATATGATCGAACGCACCCATATGGATGAAGGACGGAGCACGAATCTTCAATCGATACGGCTTACCTCCACCCGTACTGACGATATGGAAACCCAATTCCCCTTTGTGGGCTTCTGTACCACAATAGATTTCTCCAGGCGGGGCATCAAACCCCTGCGAGAACAGCTTGAATTGCTGGATCATTGCCTCCAAGTTCGTGAATACCCGTTCCTTCGGCGGCAGTGTGACACTCGGAGCATCCGCCATGATGGGGCCGTCCTGCATCTGCTCCAGACATTGCCGGATGATCTTGACGCTCTCATACAGCTCCATCACTCGGATCCAATACCGGTCATAGGTATCGCCGTTTTTTCCGACCGGAACGCTGAACTCACACTTTGGATACGCGCTATAGGGTTCATACTTGCGCAGGTCATAGTCCACGCCGGATCCACGCAAAACAGGCCCGCTCAACCCAAAACTAACGGCGTCTTCCGCAGAAATGACGGCGACCCCTTTGGTGCGTCCCAGCCAAATACGATTTTTTTCAAGAAACACCTGGTATTCATCGATCTTCGGTGGGAAATAGTCGAGAAACTGCTTGAGCTTGTCGATTAATGTAGGCGTCAAATCACGCTCGACTCCGCCGATCCGATACCAGCTGGTCGTGAGACGGGCTCCACAAAGTTCATCAAACCAGTCCAGCAAGATTTCACGATCTCGAAAGCAATAGAAGAAGACGGTCATGGCGCCAATGTCGAGCGCCTGGGCACTCAGCCAAAACTGGTGTCCGATGATACGCTGGACTTCAGCAACGATCGTTCGCAAGTATTCGGCCCGCTCCGGCACCTGCAAATTCAGAAGCTTTTCAACGGCGCGGCAATAGGCAAAGTTGTTGTACATCGCGCAGACATAGTCTAGTCGGTCAGTATGGGGAATGAACTGATGGTAGGTCCCATCTTCCGCAAGCTTCTCAACGCCACGATGGAGATACCCCATCACCGGAGTCGACTTGACCAGCCGCTCCCCCTCCAACTCCAAGATCACCTTCAGCACACCATGCGTACTGGGGTGTTGGGGCCCCATGTTGAGCAAAAGCTCCTCGGTCCGTAGGGTGGGAAGCGTCTCACTTTCCGGGTGTTCCGGGTTGACTTTATAAACAGTGGTTCTTTGATCTTCGAATGCCATACCAGTCGAACATCCTATCGAGGGACTTCATCCAAGAAATCGAACGTGTCTCGCCAGCCTTTGTCACGCAATGGAAAATCTTTTCGCAAGGGATATCCCTCGGTATAGTCATCCGGCATGAGAATGCGGCGAAGATCTGGATGGTTCCGGAAGCGGATCCCCATCATATCGTAGACTTCACGCTCCATGAAATCCGCGCCCCTCCAGAGATCCGTCAAAGAATCCACCACACAATCAGCCTCAGGCACCCGAGTCTTCAGTCTGATCCGCTGGCGTTTTCGAATCGAGTAGAACTCCCAGACCACCTCAAATCGCTCTTCGTCGTCAGGCCAGTCCACAGAGCTTACGTGGACGATATAGTCAAAATCCATCCCAGGATCATCGCGGAGGAATTGGGCGACCTCGCGAAGCTTGTCACGAGTAACCGTCACAGACACATCGCCACGCCAATCACTGACGTTGGTCACACCAGCCGAGAACGTATGCTGAACCCGCAGTAAGAGAGGATGCATGACCGTGCGTCAGACCTTCAAATTTGCTTTCACCTGATCAGGCTGAGCCACAAACACCCGCTTTTGCATGATGCGCTCTTGCAGCTTGAGGATACCGTCCAAGAGAGCTTCTGGGGTTGGGGGACAACCAGGCACATAAATATCAACGGGGATAAAGCGGTCGACACCCTGTACGACAGAATAGCTATCGTAGATATTCCCGGACGTTGCACAAGAGCCCATCGCAATCACGTACTTCGGCTCTGGCATTTGATCGTAGATTTTTCGGATGACCGGCGCCATCCGACGGCAAACCGTTCCTGCCACGATCATCAAGTCTGATTGCCGTGGCGATCCTCGGAACACTCCAGCTCCAAAGCGATCCATATCGTATCGTGAAGAAACCGCCGCCATCATCTCTATGGCACAGCAGGCAAGCCCGAAGGTCATCGGCCATAGCGAGCCTTTTCTGGCCCAGTTTACGGCCTTTTCAAGAGATCCGGTAATGACGTCCGGAGCCCCATCTTTATCGTGACGTCCCAGCTGGATCAGTCCCATAGATTCCTCAATCCCACTCCAGAGCCCCTTTGCGCCAGGCATACACGTAGGCCACGACAAACAACCCGATAAAGATCAGCATTTCGACCAATCCAACTATTCCGATTTTGGTGAACACAACCGCCCAGGGATAGAGAAAAATGACTTCGATGTCGAAGATGACGAACAACATCGCAAAAATGTAATACCTGACGGGAAACGGCATACGGGCGTCCGAAAAAGGTTCGGCTCCACATTCGTAAGTCGATAATTTTTCAGGCTCAGGGTACCTTGGTTGCACAAAGTAGCTGACCAACAACGTCAGCATTCCCAAGATTAACCCCATAAAAATAAAGAGAAAAATAGGGAAATACTTCGTCAGATATACAAGAAGAGCCTCTGATCCGCTCATACGATTTTCTCTTACAAGGCATTGACCTGAAAGACTATTCCAGGCGCAAAGGGTGGAATATTAGTTCGCTATTATTTGGGATAGCAAGAGAACAAAGGACCTAAGTCCCGATCACCCGAAAGCCCTACCGTTCTTAAGTAAGGGAAGGATGGTGAAAAATTTGCGGACTATTGAGAGGTTAGAAGCTTACGAGCACTACATCATGAGACAAATTGGTCACTTACAGTTGTTCTTGGCTTGGGCGCTGCTCAGGATGAGCAGACCCTGCCTGCTCCCATTCCAGAGCGAGGGGCGAAAACGCTTTGACTGTTCGTCGCCGATGAATCTGGGTTTCGATCCGAACTTTCCTGGGAAGCTCCTCGGGGACGAGGCGATACCCGTCCGCCGCCTTCTCGGGCTCCATGTCGCTGCTCACTAAACGCTTTGAGAAATTGTACAGACCCAGCATGCGGAGTAGATTACCATCTGAAAGAAATATCGGTCAAACCCCTTACACATTCAGTTCAAATTCTTGACAAGACAGCGTTGTTTGCTATGGTCTTTTAAGCGATCTTTGCCTTAATAAGGACCCCATCTATGAAAATCACGATCTCCCTCCTCTTAATTCTGTGTTCGGGAATGAGTCTCTCCCTTGATCAAGCTCTCGCCCAGGTCTCGAATCTCGATTCCGTTCGAATCCTAGATGGAGGACTCGCCTTCGCCAGTGGAATGATCGAGAAGACCTCCCCGATCGACGGGACCGTGAACCTAATCACCGGTGACAATCAATCATCGGGGAATCGAATGCTCTTAGGAAAAGGAGACTCCCTCTATCTCAAGCTGGATAACCCTGCCGATGTGGCATCCGGAGATCTCTTTACCGTGTATCGACGGGTGCGAAAGGTATTTCATCCGGTCACTCGAGAATACCTTGGGTTTGTGGTGAATCGCTCCGCCGTTGTAAGGGTAACAGCTGCCGATCACGCCCTCACAACGGCGGAAATCGTGGTGAATTTTGGACCGGTTGCCCCCGGAGATCCGGTCGCGCGATTTAGAGATCCCGCCCTGGATGCCACTACCAGCACGGCCACGAACGCGGCTGACCTTGAAGGGATGATTATTGAGCTTCAAGCCGACCGCACGATGACATTGGTTTCGCAATCTAATGTTGTCTACATCGATCGTGGAAGAGAAGATGGACTGAAAACAGGGGATCTCCTCGATATTCACCGTCATAGTGTTGGGCTACCGCCCCGCAAAATCGGGCAGCTTAAAGTGCTCTCCGCAGAGGCAAGCACAGCCGTTGCCAAAGTCCTGAGGGCAAATACCCGTGTGATCAAGGGAGATCGGTTCAAATTCGTCGGAGTTCCTGAGACCTCCACTCATCCTGTTGTCGCACTCGCGCATGCATCGGCAGACCAGAGCACTCCATCGCCTGTTGGACCAACAGCCGATTTGGTTGCCAGCAAGCTGAAAGTACACGACGCCTCCGGACAAAGTCGCCTGAACCTGGGCGAGTTGGCCAAGTTCTTGCGCTATGAATCAGGAGATGCTGCGATCAGGCCTGAGAATTATGCCGTGCTCGATCAGTTCATCGAATATCTCCGCACTAGCGGCGATGCCCGATTGATTCGCGTTGAAGGTCATACCGATAACGTCGAAATCGGTCCTTCCCTTAAGGCTCGTTATCCGAGCAATTGGGAACTATCCAAGGTCCGTGCAAACGGTGTTCTTCGCTATCTTGTTGAGAAAGGTGGTGTTGACCCAGCCAGAGTCACAGCCATCGCCCTCGGGGACAGCAAGCCAACCTCGTCGAATGAGATGGAAGAGGACCGCAAGAAGAATCGCCGAGTGGAGATCGTGATGTATCCCGCCGAGACCGATGCTTCTGAAGAGCCCCCTCCTGGCCACACGTTGAACACCACTGCTTCTCATTTGAGTGCGCACGGAACTGCCGATCAACCGAGCACCTCTCTCTCTACTTCGGATACAGGAAGCCCGGTCACCTCTGGAACCTTGTCTACCGACGATTCTTCGCAGACTCCCCAGGCTGGAACTGGCAATCGTGCAGGTACTCCCGATATCGGCAATCCTTCCACGAAAATGGAGCCGAATAAGCCAGATGCCTCCCAGCAACAACCAGTAAGCGGGACGTCGACGGAGTAGGATCCCTCGCGAAGGCTAGACTCATCATAACTCCTCGCCACACGAATCCCCGCTGCTAATCCCTCTTACCCTGGATAGGCCACACACTCGGTGTCCTTCATGATCTCGTACTGTTAGAATGCCGTATGGCTCTCCAGGGTGTCTCGTTCTCGCGGCCTCAAACAGAGGCTCTGTTTGCGGATGTACTTGTTCCACGTCACATCACCAAAACGTTCACCTATCTCGTTCCCGCCTCCATCACGCAACGTCTTCAGACTGGCAGCCTCGTCAAGGTGCCATTCGGCCGATCCGTCCTGGAGGGGGTCGTGGTTTCCATCAACTCCCACCTGGCACCCGAGCTAACGTCTACGTCCCTAAAGACTATTCTTGCTCTGGTTGAAAATGAGCACAGTTCGACAATCTCCCCCACTCTGCTTGAGCTCTCTCACAAAATTGCACAGTATTATGTGGCCCCCTGGGGCCAATGCCTTCGATTGCTCTACCCTCCAACACCCGCTTCCTCCACACGCCTGATAGCCACTCAACTCGGGCGCATGGCACTGGAAACAGGTACCTGCCCGGACTCTCTGCGACCGATTCTTCAACGAAT